>Ga0315282_10000873_pt1 | contig 59072 bp, 49 predicted proteins | sample YL17G07_20_MG_FD_203693 | JGI IMG/M metagenome (GOLD analysis project Ga0315282, IMG submission 203693) | Sediment microbial communities from Yellowstone Lake, YNP, Wyoming, USA - YL17G07_20 | ecosystem: Environmental > Aquatic > Freshwater > Lake > Sediment | place: USA: Wyoming | collected...
GGGGGGGCCGCGCCGGCGCCCGCCCCGCCGCCTGGTCATCGGATGTCGTATAGGTCGTAGCCAATTGCGTCACCGTCTTCTAATCCACGTCTTTCTCGATGACTGATCAAGTCCGTCAACTCATCTTTCCGACGGGCGGCTCGATTTCGGGCCGATTGCAAAATCATCAAATCGCTCGGGACCAGCGCATTTTTGTTGAGTTCCAAATATAATCCAATGCTCGTTCTTTATCAAGCGGGTTCTAAAACTTGGACTCCCAAAAAAGGAAGACAAGGAGAAGATCATCCTCTCGGGCCGACCCTTTTCCCGACAAGAGGGGCTAATTCTTTTCGAACCTGTAACCCAGGCGAACGGCCTGGTCGTAGATAAAGTCCATGAGAATGCGGCTTCCTTCTTCGCTGAGATGAACTCCGTCCCTGAAGCACTCGACATCGGTCTTGTCGAAGGCTTTTGTGCCGTCCACATAGTAAACGTGATTTTGGAAAGGATTAGAGGCGAGCTTAGCGATCAGCCTCTGATACATATCTATCCGGAAACTCTGGAGGTACCCGAGGCTCGATCTTTCGTAAGAAGCGGTTTTTTTGGTGAGATCACGGTAAGGTTGAAGGACGGCAATATAAGGAATCTTCAGTCCCGCAGCGATGACGGATATAGTATCGATCCCCTGGGCGATAACATCCAGTGTTTCTTCCTGACGCTTGACGTTCTTGACGATGGCTTTGCCCGAAAATCGATCCTTGAGCTTGAAGGCCATGTTTATGAATTGTGAATTCCGGAAGATGCCGAAAAAGACGTTCAGGATGGGATGCTTGACGGCAAAACTCACGTATTTATTCGTGAAAGGAACGCCAGCCTGATCCGATTGATACATCTGGATGATATCGTTGGCCCCGTCGAGCGAGATGATGAGGTCCGGCTGGAGCTTGATCCCATAGAGGGCGAGCATGACAATATCCTGATTGACGATGAAACCGTTGTTACCGAAGTTGATGACCTCAACGTCCTTTCCCGATTTTTGAAAAGCGTCGACCACGGCCCGGTCGGGAAGATATTGGGCCGTCGAGCCTCCCAAAATGAGAATGCGGTATTTGGAGCTCTTCGCTGGCCAGAGCTGCGATGGAGGATTTAAGCCGGAATGAATGAGGTAAGGTTCATATTGGATTTTCCAATACAGGCCGGCATTGATATCCTTGGTCTTAATCCAGAGAAAGAGGCGCATGCCTCCTTCGAGGATCAAGCAGGTCAGGAGGACAGAAAGGAGGGCGATGAGCCATCTGTCGAGCTTCCGTTTCTTTTCTCGTTTATTCTGCGCTTTCTGTTCCATCAAGACCACCGCTTGACTGAGGGATCCGTGATCTCCCGCAGACGAGTGGGCTCGGGGACGAGTTCCCTCGTCTTCCGTCCGGTCCGTTCATTCCTTAAAAGAGGGAATAAATGAATGGGGCTACGGCCGAGCTCTGGGCAAAAATGAGAATGAGCCCGACGATGATGAGCAGCGAGATCATGGGGATCATCCACCACAGCTTCCTTTGCCAGAGGAAGCCTATCAGCTCTTTGAAGACGCCGGCTCGGTTGGAGACGCTTTTGAATGTCGCCATGGGTCAGTCTTCTCCTTTTGTCGGCATTTCATCTATTTCCGAATAACGAAATTTTCAAGAACAAGGACATCGATCCCGCTCTTGCTGAAGGTATTGAAAGCGTCGGCCGGAGTCGTGACGATTGGCTCGCCGCGCAGATTGAAAGAGGTGTTGAGGAGAACGGGAACGCCCGTGGCCTCCCCGAATCTTTTGACGATCTGATAATAGCGGCGGTTCCATTCCTCCCGGATGGTCTGCAGCCGCCCCGTGCCGAGGTGATTCACCGCTTGGATGGACGGAGCTTTGTCCTCTTTAAGGGGCAGGACGAGGAGCATATACCGGGAGGGAAATTGGCCGGCGATGTCGGCGCCGTCGGCCTCGAAAAATTCGCTGACCCGCTCCTCCAGGATGACGGGCGCGAAGGGCCGGAACGGCTCACGGAATTTGATCTTGATGTTCACCAAATCCTTCATCTCTTCGCTTCTCGGGTCGGCCAGAATGCTGCGGTTCCCTAAGGCTCTGGGACCCCATTCGAACCGCCCCTGATACCAGCCCACGACCTTTTCCTGAGTGAGATCGTCCACGATGCGGTTCAGGAGTTTTTCGTCGTCCGTGTAATATTCGTAGCCGATGTTGTGCTTTTCCAAGAAATCCCGGATTTCCTGCTCCGAATACTCTTTTCCCCAATAGGCATGCTCGAGGACAAAACTCCGCGGTTTGCCCAGGAGGCCGTGGTAAACGTGGAGGGCGGCTCCGAGGGCTCCGCCGCTGTCACCCGCGGCGGGCTGGATAAAAAGCTCCTTGAAAGGAGTTTCTCTCAGAATTCGTCCGTTGGCCACGGAATTCAAGGCCACGCCTCCGGCCATACAGAGCTTCGTCAGCCCCGTCTCCTTATGGAGTCCCAAAGCCAGCTTGAGGATGATTTCTTCGGTCACCCGCTGGATGCTGGCGGCGATATCGGCATAGTGCTCGTTGATCCGGCAGAGCTCCTCGAAGTTGGAGGGTTTCGCGCCGAAATAGCTGGGAAAGCGCGTTTCCGAAGTGAAAAAATGCATCTCCGGAGGCCTGCGTTGGCCGAAGAGTTTTTCGAACTGGCCGTTGAAAGTCTTTTCATCCGAGTAATGGTAAGTGAAAAAGTCCATATTGATGCCGAAGGAGCCGTCGCCGGAGATATCGATCAGGTTTTCAAGGATTTTATCCACATAGCGCGGCTTTCCATAAGGCGCCATGCCCATGACCTTATATTATCCCTCGTTGACCTGGAATCCCAGGAAGGCCGTGAAGGCGCTGTAGAGAAGGCCGAGGGAATGGGGGAATTTGATTTCTTTGTGAAGATTGATCGCGCTGCCTTTGCCGGTGCCCATGGCCGTGGTCGTCCATTCGCCGACGCCGTCAACGGTCAGGATGGCCGCTTCTTCAAAGGGCGAGGGATAGAAGGCGCTGGCCGCGTGGGACAGATGATGGTCGCCGAAAAGAATCTTTTCCTCCGGCAGGTTGAATTTTTCCTTGAGGAGGCTCTTGATCCAGATCTTATCGCCCAACCAAGTGAGCATGGCTTCCCGGAAGACCTTCCAGGACTTGGGAAACATTTGGAGCGTTGTCATCAAGATTCGTTCGAGCTTGTGGAATGGTTTTTCGTAGAAGACGACGTAATCCAGGTCCTGGGCCGAGATCTTGGCGAAATCCAGGCAGTAGCTGATGGCCATCTCGGGGAAGCCATAGTCGTGTTTGATTCGGGTGAACCGTTCTTCCTCGGCGGCGGCGATGAGCCTTCCGTCCTCAATAAGGGCTGCCGCCGCATCATGGTAGAAACAGGATATGCCCAGGATATACATTAGAATTGCCTCCTGAATTGTTCTGCCGTTCCCTGAAATTCTCTTTTGGGAAGCCAATGAGTGGAGGATGTCTTCTTTTTGATGAGGAGAGGGTCGGAGAAGAGCTTGACCCCTAGGGCGAAGGGCAGGATGAAAATAAAATAGAGGAGGGAGAGGATCATCCGGCTTTGAAAGCTTCCCATCCGGCGGGAAAAGGCTTTCCACCGTATCCAGATTCTTTTGAAGAAGCTGCCCTCCACTGTAGGTTCTGGCTTTTTCCCGCTTTTCCGGACGCTCTTGGAAGGCCAAACGACAAGCCAGCCGATGACGAAGCTCGACGCCGCCCCGACCAAGAGGAACAGCCACTTTTTCGGATGGAGGATGGAGAGCGAGGCGATAGCCCCTGCCCAGATGACAAGGACGGTCAAGATATCCCCGATCCTGGGTTTGAGGTCCACAGACTTGGCTGCCCTGGTCACCGCCCCGGCCGAATAAGCCGCCAGGGAAAGAAAAACGAGAATGATCAGAGAGAAGGCTTCCATGGTTATCCTTTCATACCGTTCCTGCCGTGCCTGATGGCCTTTCAATGGAACACGCTCATTATGAGAAATTGGATTAATCAGACAATGCCCTTTCTCGGTGAATCCCACGGTGATTTTTTTCAAAAACGTCTCACCCCCAGAGAGGAGAAAAGGCGGCTATTTTTCTTGACATCGATCGTCGGTCGGATATAGCATTTTTAAATGAAAATCTTTTTTCCGCTGCTATTGGCTCAGCTCAGCCAATCCAGCTTTTTCAATTTTACCCAGCCACTATCTCTCATTGTGAAAATCCTCCTGGGGGGAATAGGCCTCAGCCTTCTTGTGGCCGGCATTTTCTTTTTGCTTTTGCGCGTTCGGGCCAAGAACTCCATTTTTTTCATCAGCGGCTTGTTGCCCACCGTCCTGACCGTGGCTCTCATACCGAATCTCCGCGTTTTTGGCTATCACGGCTGGTTGCAGGCCGGAATCGTCTATCGAATCTTGGCCGGAAATATCCCGCCTCTCAATCCCCTGTTTTGGGGAGAAAAGGTATTTTATCCCTGGGGCTATCCGCTTCTCCTGGCGCTCATTTCAAAAGTTTTGAACGTCTCGCCTTTCTATGCCGCGGCTTTGGCCAGCGTCCTGTCTTTGATTTTTCTTCTGGTCATGACCTTCAAAATAGCTCAACTCTTCACTCCAGACAGAACCGACTGTCTTTTCGCAACCTTCGTCTCTCTTTATGCCTTCACCTTCAGCCAAGGCTTTTGGAATCCATTTCAATGGATCTTCAAAAAAATTTTTGGAACCGCTTTCATCGAAATCCGAGCCGTCCCGATCCTTGAGAAATTCAATGGCTGTACCGGATTCCCCCTGGGAATCGCCTTTTTCGCTGCCGCTCTCTACTTTCTCTTGGTCCTTTTCAACAGGCCCAAACCGGATTATAAATCATACGCGGCTTTGTTCTTGTCCATTCTCGGAGTCGGCTTTTTCTATCCTCTCCTGCTGCCGGGTGTCGTCGCCGGCCTCGTCGTCGTCAGTGGCTTTGTCTATTTCCAGAGGTCGAAAATTCCGGCTTCCCTGGCCTTGGCGCTTTTATTCCTCAGCCTCCTCATCCTCATCCCCTATTTATACCCGCTCAGTGCTTTCAAACACGAGGCGGCCAGGTTTCAAGCTTCCTTTTTTAGCCGCCATGAAATTCAAAATCTTGGAATTTTGCTGGTGACCGTTTTCCCGATTTCGGCCATTCTCTTTTCCGGCAAAACGGCCCTGCTCGAAATCTTCAAAATAAAAAAGAAAACGCTCCTGCACTTGATGCTGGCCATGATTGCCAATATGGCTTTGTTTCTCCTCGTCCGGGCGCCGATCGGGACAGAATACAAGTTTTTATCCTTGGCCTCGTACGGACTAGGAATCCTGGGAGGGATATGTTTTTCGAGGATTTATGCCAAAAAAAGATTCCTCTGCTTTCTCCTGATGTCCTTGTTTCTCCAGCCGCTGGGGACCGATCTCGTCAAAAAAATAGTGTTCTGGAAAACGGCCTCCGAATCTTACGAAGAAAAAGGCATCCGCACTCGTCCCCGCGACAAAGACGAGGCCGAAGTCGATGACTGGATCCTGACCCACACCAAAAAGGACGATGTCTTTATCGATTCTAAAATGACTCTTCCCATTTTTGCCTCCCGCGTGCTTTTTATCGGCTGGGACGCGGACGAGGAAATCCAGGGCTACAACATGACGGTGAAAATGATTTTGAAAGAGCTGAATGGCTATGACCCGAAGCTTGTCGATGAACGATGGCTGATCGTTGAAAATCTATTATCCGACGCTCCCTTGGATGAGACACGACTCCGGCGCTTAGCACAAATCTGCCGTGGCCATGATGTCTATCTCCTCACCAGGAGTCCGGAGCAAAAAAGGAAATTTTCGGGAAACCATTTCTTCACGGAATCATTTCATAATCAAAACTTCGCCCTTTTCAGAATGAACCCTCCAGGCTCTTCCTCTTAAAAATATCCAAAACCGAAAGCTTTTCTTGAAGCCGTTTTTCCAGGCCTTTCATCTCGCGGGCGACAGGACCCGACCCAAACTGTGCTTAGGTCAGCCCCTTCAGACATTGACAGAGACGGAAGAAGAGTGATATCGTTCAAGAAAGATCATGTCGCCGAGGCTTTGATTCAGGCGGGTATCGTTTTCAGCGCGTATATGAAAGAATTATTTCAGTCCCTAAAAAAGGCGGCGAGCACTTGAGGCCGGCACGATGATCAGGTCAAGTCAAAGTCAGAAAAAGATGTCGCCTCCCCGAAGGAAAATAAAAAGCGCTCTCGAGTCGAACAGAGAATACGCCCAAACCTATCATCAATCCCAAGAACATATTGAGGTTCATCCTTTCCTCCAACCTTTGCTGGAAAAAACTTCGCTGCAGAACATCATCGATCTCGGATGCGGAGATGGAGCCATCATCGATGCGATTCATCGTCGTTATCCCGAAAAATCCATAATGGGAGTCGATCTCTCTGAGAAAAGGATTCGAGAACTGCAGAATCGGTTCTCGAAATTATTTTTTTTATGCGCGGATGTAACGAATCTTCCGCTTAAAAATCAGAAGTATGACCTCGTCATCAGCAACCAAGTCATTGAACACGTGGATGATGATCAAAGGATGATCTCAGAGATCAAGCGTCTTACGGAACAAGGAAGCTATTTGTTTATGACCTCGGTCATCAAGAAGAGATGGGCTCTTTATAAGTTTCGAAATCGATTGGGGAAAATTGTTTTGGATCCAACCCATGAAAAAGAATATTCTTCTCCGGAGGAGTTTGAGCGGCTTTTTAGGGATGAGTTTGAGCTGGAAAAGATGGTCTTTTGTCCCGTGAAAAGAAAAATATTTGTGACCGTCACGATTCCAGGTTATCGAGAAATTTATACTCTTTGGAGAAGAAAATAAATATTGTTCAATTCTTCTCGGTCCTGACCTACAAAATATGATCGAACAAAGCCCACGCCGGTTGAACAGCAAAAGGCTTGTCCTGAGGATTCTGTTGGGCACTACGCTGGCGGCCGCATCGTTCTCCTGGGGGCAGGAGGTGGATCCCTTTTATCTGAAGCTGCTCGGAACCGGAGAAAAGTCCTTCCTGGCCAAGAACTATGAACAGGCCATCCAGGAGCTCGACATCGCGGCTTTTGGTCTCACCAATAACAAGGATTTGGCGGCCAAGGCGCACGTTTATTTATGCCTGAGCCACTTCAGGCTCAAGAACGAGGCCGATTCTAAAAAACACCTGATGACAGCCATGGGCCTCATCGGCCGAGAAGCGCTCGCTCGATTGGATATCAACGAAACCGTAAAACCGGACCTCGAAAAGCTCGTCCAGGCCTATAGGCTCGCCGAGGCGCCTCCACCCGAGGCGAAAAAACAAACGCCGGCCCCGAAGCCGGAATCGGTTCCGCTGATTCCTTCTCCTCCTGTCCCAACGGAAAAAGAAATACCCGCCGCCGACAAGGTCAAGCTGGCCGGTCGAGCGGTCGCCATTAGAGATTGGGAAAAACTCATTAAATATAATCCCCGGCAGTCCGAACCTTATTTCGAGCTGGCCTCTCTTTATATGCAAGAGGGGGACTTGAAGAAAGCCGAGGAAACCCTCACCAACCTTTTGAAGAACAATCCCTCGGAAATCCGCGGCTACCTCGAATTGGGCAGACTGGAATATCGAGCCAGAAGCCTAAAAAACGCCGAAAAAAACTTGGAAAAATTCTTGGCTTATTCCGGAAACATAGCCCAGGATGCTCCCTCTCTCCGGGAAGCCAAAGCTCTGCTCATCCTCAGCAGCGATGATCGGGGAGACAGCCAAAAAGTCCAAAAACTCCTCCCTTCCTCTCAAGATATTTTCCAGGCTGAAGCGCTAGACAGCCTTCCTCTCGGTCCGGAGGACAAGGAACGGCTTCGGAAGCTCTGGACGACATACGGCAAAAAATAACGGGCGAACAAAGCCGGGAAGAGCTCTTTTTTCTTAAGGCCGGGGATGATCGATTTGCCTAAATATTTGAGTCGAGGAAGATCCTTTGTTTTTAAGGGCGTGTCCCAAGAAGGCCAGTTGGGCCAAGACAATGGGGATGAGATAGTATGAAAATCTGGCCCAATACGTTCTGTTCGCGGCCAAAAAAAACAGATGAATCAAGGACATGAGCGCTAAGGATAAATAGTTCGGATTTTTTCTTATCTTCTTGCTAAAAAAAACGGGACATATCAAGACAGCGGCTAAGGAGAAGACGTTCAAATATTGGAGCGGCGGACTATTTTTCAAGTACCAGACGGCTTGTTGCCAAGGATTCAATCGAGACATGCCTTCAAATTCTCTCGTGGCCTCTCTGGCCACATCGACGGTCATATTTCTTAAATCCAAGACCAAGAGGACAACAAAAACAATTGAACAAATCAAAGCATATTTGATAATTTTGTCGAAATTCGAATCAAAAGTCAGAGTGTAGATTTTGGCGAAAACCCGCGTATAGCTCATAAAAAATAAAACGGCGAATATTCCGGCAAGGACTGAAGTTAAGACGATGAGCTTCGGCCAAACCTCGACATCGAAATGGATGTCGAAGTCGGAGAGGGTCTTCACATTTCGAGCGTCCAAAGGATTTATGACCCCCGGGAAAAAAATCATGATGATGACAATTGCCAATCCGGCGCAGGTGACGATGAACAAGGCCCTTCTGGCCAAAATCAAGCTTGGTTTCCGCTGTTTTCGGACAACCTTGAAATACCCATAAATGAGCAAAGGAAAAAATATGAGACACGTATATTTTGAAAGGGCGGCCAGAATGAGATGACTCAAAGAAAGAATAAAATTTCGGAGGCTTCCGAGTTCGAACATCTTCAAAAAATAATATAAAAAAATGACGAGAAACATCATGGAGATCATATCGGGACGCACAGAAGAGGCGATCTTCAAGCCATGGATGGTCCCGGCGTAGACGTTCATCAAAAGAAGAGCGACAAATGTTTTTCGATGAGAAACGGCGAGGAGAATTTTAAAGAGAAAATGAAGGGATACGAAAAAACAGATTTGGCTTAGAAAAATGCCGATGAGAAAGGCCGCATTCAAATTTGGCTGAAGGGCAAGAATGATGAATCCGTGAACCAGGGTGAAGACGAGATTTGGCCAGCCATAGAAAGGGGACTTGAGCTCCGAGAGGGGCAGACTCGACGACTCCATTTGAATGGACTCGTCGCCCCTCATTTTAAAATCTCCCTGGACAGCCGAAAAATAAAAATTCAGCATGAAAATCAGAATGAGGAGGATGAAGTTCAGGGCATACGGGATAAAATTTTTTTTGCTCAAGCTGGAACGCATGTCGCTCCCCGGAATAAAAACATAACATTGCCGCCGAACAACTGTCAACGGTTGAACTCCTTCCGAATTTATGCGCCATAACTGCATAGCAGTTTGGTGCGGGTCCTGTCGGACACTCTTGGAGGGAAACCCTTCGAGCGGGTTCCCCCTCCAAGGTGACTCTAGGCGCGCCCCGTCGGCGCCACCCGATCTCTTGAAAAAGAAATAAAAGTGTTCGACAGGTCGGTCGGCCGATTGAATTTCCCATAAAACAAAGGTAAACTATATCATTTAGGACGAGCTCCATGACGCACATCGAAGCCGCGAGACGAGGCATCATCACGGCCGCTCTGCGGCGAGTCGCCCGCGATGAAGGATTGGCCGCGGACGAGCTTCTCTCTCTCGTAGCCGATGGCCGGGTCATCATTCCCCACAATCCGCGCCATGCCCGGTGCCGTCTGATCGGGATCGGTCAGAAGCTGAGGACGAAGGTCAACGTCAACATCGGCACATCCAAGGATTTCCCCAGCCTTGCCGAGGAGCTTCGGAAACTCAAGGTCTGCCTGAAATACCAGGCCGACAGCCTGATGGACCTCAGCACCGGCGGCGATCTAAAAAAGATCCGCCGGACCATTCTCCACAAAGCGCCCATTCCCCTGGGCACGGTCCCCATCTACCAGGCCGCCATCGAAGCCATCGAAAAGCGGGGATCGATCGTTGAGATGACGGCCGACGACCTCTTCTCGGCCATTGAATCTCAAGCGGAAGAAGGCGTGGACTTCGTGACCGTCCACTGCGGCCTGACCTCCAAAGCCATCGGCAGGTTGAAAACTCAAGGCCGGGTGGCCGACATCGTCTCCCGGGGAGGGGCGTTTCATCTGGCTTGGATGCTTCATCGCCAAAAGGAAAACCCTCTCTATGAACAATACGACCGCCTCCTGGCCATCGCCCGTAAATACGACATCACCTTGAGCCTTGGCGACGGGCTGAGGCCGGGATCCATCCTGGACGCCACGGATAGACCCCAGCTCGAAGAACTGCTGACCCTCGGTGAACTGGTCAAACGGGCCTGGGAGCGGGGCGTCCAGGTCATGGTCGAAGGTCCCGGCCACGTTCCTCTCGACCAGGTGGAGATGAATATCAAGCTTCAAAAACGCATTTGCCACGAAGCCCCGTTCTACGTCCTCGGACCTCTTGTGACCGACATCGGCGCGGGTTACGACCATATCGTCTCAGCCATCGGCGGCGCTCTGGCCGCGGCGGCGGGCGCCGATTTTCTGTGCTATGTCACGCCCTCCGAACATCTGGGCCTGCCTTCCGCCGAGGACGTCCGGCAAGGGCTCATCGCCTCCAAAATCGCGGCGCATGCGGGCGACATTGTCAAGGGCGTCAAGGGCGCCCTGGAACGCAATCTCAAGATGTCTGAGGCCCGGAAAAAGCTCGACTGGGCCTCGCAGCGGAAACTGGCCATCGACCCTGAGAGATTCGAAGACGTCCGGAAAGTCAGAAAGTCCAAAAGCCAAGCCTGTTCCATGTGCGGGGATTTTTGTGCCATGCGCCTCGTCAGCGAATTCCTGAACTCCCGCGGAAAGGCGGATGATGTCAGCTGCTAGACAGCTTCTCTTCGGGACGGCGGGAGTTCCCGATTCCGCTCCTCAGGCATCATCTCTCTCGGCCATCGTCCACATCCATAGACTCGGGCTCGATGCTCTCGAGATCGAATTCGTCCGGGGCGTCAACATCGGAAGCGACACCGCCGCTAAAATCCGAGAAAAGGCCTCCGCTCTCTTAATCAGCCTCAGCGTCCATGCCCCCTACTACATCAACCTGAACTCCCCCGAGCCGGGAAAACGGATGCAGAGTCACGATCATATCCTCCGTTCAGCCCGGATGGCGCAGCAATGCGGCGCGAAAAGCGCCATCTTCCATGCGGGCTATTACGGCACCTCAGATCCCCGGCAGGCCTATGACGTCATGAAAAAGGAGCTGCGGGAAGTGCTGTCCGTTCTCAAAGCCGAAAGGAATCCGGTCATCTTGCGCATCGAAACCATGGGCCGGAAATCCCAGTTCGGCTCCCTCGACGAGGTCCTCAGTCTCTGCCAGGACGTCGAAGGCCTGGCCCCCTGCCTCGATTTCTCCCATATCCATGCCCGGGAGGGCAAAGTCAATTCATACCTGGATTTTTCTCGAGTCCTGCGCAAAGTTGAGAAGCGCCTTGGCCGGGATGCCATCCAGGACGTCCATATCCATATTTCGGGCATCGACTACAACCAAAAAGGAGAAATGAAGCACCTCAACCTCCCCGAGTCGGATTTCCATTATGACGAATGGCTAGAAGCTGTGAAGGATTCCGAAGCGACGGGAATGGTCATTTGCGAAAGCCCGGGACGGGAAACGGATGCCGTGATGCTCAAGAACCTCTATCGGTCCTATCAACGGAAATCATAGCTCACGAAGGCGTCCTTTTTTCGAGCCACGATTGGAATGGCCGGGAAAGATCTCCCAAACGGTCAGCCAGCTCTTGGTCGAGCCTTCGGAAAAAATCCAGCAAGCCATCGACCGCCTCCGGCGAGGGAGAAAGGAGGAAATAACCACGACCGCAGGCCAAGACCTCAAACGTCCGGCAGGATATCAATTTCCGGTCTTCATCATAAGAAAAATGAAAGAGCCACTCTATGAATTTCAACCATTCCGCGGAATTTTTGAATCCGTCATAGCCCCATAAATCCTTCCCCGGATTCGCGACCTCGACCGGGAAAATGAGCGATCGATCACCCTCAACCTGAAAATCTGCCGGCAAGATCAGATGTTGATAAAAATACAAGGGAGGAAAGAGGGCACCTAAAACGCCCGTTTTCTCGAAATAAAAAATGAGGCTCTGCTCCAGATCCCACTCGGCGAAAATAAGACTCTTCTGGGGCGCACAAGAATTCAAGGCCAAGGCTTCTTCGTAATTCGCGCTTTTCGAAGCATGCATCGGCCGAACATTCCGGCCAAAGTTCCCCAAAGTCATGAAGACCAGGCTTCCTATGAAAAATCCGGACAAGACGATTTTCAGAAGATTCCGGCCGCCGATCTTTGTCTCGAGGTCTTTGATCGTCAAAAGAATCAAGAGGAGAATGGGCACAAGGGTCGAGATGAACAGGTCGGGCTCGCTCGGATCATACCAAAGCAAAAGCGCGTAATTGACGGCGAGCCAGATGAAGGTAAAAATTCGGATCTCCGTCTGAACGGCGTGTTTTCGGATGTGAAAAAAATTCCAAGCCGTCAAGAGGCCAAATCCCAAGGCGGACAGGATTGCGCCGGGGAGATACCAAGGCTTAAGAACCATCACGACGCCCTGGGACTGTGATAAAAAGAGAATTCCCAGGCCTTTGAGACTCAAATTCTTGAGGCTGGCCCAGGATGGAATTGGATAGTGGACATAAAAAAGACAAAACTTCAAGAATCCGCCGATATTCTTGGGGAAGGCTGTCGTCAAAAAGGCGAGGAGATAAGCAGCCAAGATAACGGCGGTTGAAATCAATAGAATCCTGACAGCCGGCTTAACGGCCGGCCGGCCAAATTTTGAAATCAACAAAAATCCCAAGGGCAGACAAAACAAAACATTCAATTGATGATAAAAAACGGAGAGCGAAAAAAAGAGGGAAATCATCAGAATATCGAGCCCCGTCAGCTTAAAAGAACGACGGAGGATCAAAATCGCAATGATGACGAGGAGACATCCCAAACCTGGGATATAGATTTCGACTTGCGTCGTATTGGCCCAAAATCCCCGGGTAAAAAGCAGAAAAAGCGCGCCCATGACCCCTAAAAATCGAGACTGCGACAACCGCTGAACGATCGAATAAAATAATGATATCGAGACAACGGCCCAGATGATATTGTGGAGTTGCGCGGCCAGAATCACATCGGCCGTTCGAAAGATCTGCGACATCGCTAAAAAAAAGAGGCGGACGATGGGGCTGTACAACAGATGAGTGGGGTGAAAAAGACCCTGGCCGGATCGGACGGCAAAAGCATAACTGAGGCTGTCTCCGGACTGAGACTCGGCCCGAAACATGAACAGGATGATAAAGGCTCCCACTCCCAGCAAAGAGGCCATCCAGAGATCGGGCTTCTTAAGGATTGGCCGGAGAGGATGCGACCCGGGAAGACTCGCTTTTTGTTTCTGTTTGCCCATTTGGCTAAGAAATCATAGCTTACCTTACAATAAAGAAATAAAAAGCGCAAATCGGGACACCCCAGACTTCGCAGCGAGTGTGACCTTCCGAAGGACAGACAGCAAGAAATTCATTGACGGATGCTCCATAGAAAGGAGGCAGAGCGCGAAGCGATCGTCGGAGGGAAAACCGCTCGAAGGGTTTCCCTCCAAGAGTGTCATCCCGCATGCCTCTCACACACAGCCCATTGCACTGTGGCCGCAAAAAGTGCGCCGACCTATGCTCCTAGGAAGGGTGGCAGGAGCGAAGCGACGTTGGAGGGAAAACCGCTCGAAGGGTTTCCCTCCAAGAGTGTCCGGCAGGACCCGCTCCAGGTGCTTCGAAAGCCTCTCTCCCTTGACAGGCCGCTCTTCGCGGCCTAAACTAAGGGACTCTTACATCGCCCTCGCTCGGCGGCGTGATTCGAACCGCGAGCCGCCAGGAATCCAGCAAGGTCGATAAACATGGTCTATGACCAAACACCAGGAGAAGGAGTCCCGATGATCGAAATACGCTTTCATGGACGAGGCGGCCAGGGCACCGTTGTGGCCTCGAAGATCCTCGCCGACGCGCTGGCCAAGGAAGGCAACTACGTCCAGGCTTATCCCGAGTTCGGTGTCGAACGGCGCGGGGCGCCCGTTTTTTCCTTCATCCGCATTGATAACAAGCCGATCTACGACAAAAGCCGGATTTATAATCCCGACCATGTCGTCGTCGTGGACCCGACGCTGGTCGAGGCCATCGACATCACCGAAGGCCTCAAGGACGGCGGCTGGATCATCATCAACAGCGACAAGAAACCCGGGGATTTCAAGTTCCCGGCCAACTTCAAGGTGGCCACGATCAATGCCACGGGGATCGCCGTCAAGAACAAGCTCGGCACACTGGCCGCGCCCATCGTCAACACGGCCATCGTCGGCGCCGTGGTCAAAATCCTCAACCTGACCAAGCTTGAATCGCTCCTGAAAGCGATCGGCGATGCAATCACCCTCAAACCGCAAGACAACCAGAAGGCGGCCCAAGAAGCCTACGAGAAGGCCTGAGACCGTGGGAAAGGAGCGAACGCCGATGAAACCGAAAAAAGACGTCAAAAAGATCGTCTTTCAGTCCGAAAAAGAGATGCCGATGATGCCCATGTCCATCGGCTCGATGCTCTTCAACAAGACCGGCTCCTGGAGGAACATCCGGCCCGAGATCAAGCTCGAGGACTGCCTCCAGTGCGGGATCTGCTGGAAGTTCTGCCCGGACATGTCGATCGAAATCGAGAACGAGTGGCCGGTCGTGAATTACGATTACTGCAAGGGCTGCGGCATCTGCGCCGAGGAATGCCCGGCGAAGTGCATCGTCATGGTGGAGGAACGGAAATGAAGAAAGTCATCATGGGAAACCACGCCCTTTCCTATGGCGCCCTGCTCTCCCGCTCGCAGGTCATCGCCGCCTATCCGATCACGCCCCAGACGCAGGTCGTCGAGCTTCTTTCGGAAATGTGCGCCGACAAGACTCTGGACGCCAAATTCATTAAAGTCGAGTCCGAGCATTCGGCCATGGCGGCCTGCATCGGAGCCTCGGTCGTCGGCGCCCGGACGTTCACGGCGACCTCGGCCCAGGGTCTGGCGCTCATGCATGAGCTTCTCCACTGGGCTTCCGGCGGCCGGCTGCCGGTCGTCATGGGCAATGTCAACCGCTCCATGGCGCCGGGCTGGAGCATCTGGACCGACCAGAACGACAGCCTTTCCCAGCGTGATACCGGATGGATGCAGTTCTACTGCGCCTCCAACCAGGAAGTCTTGGACACCGTCATCCAGGCCTTCAAAGTCTCTGAACAACTCGCCATTCCGAGCATGGTCATCCTCGATGCGTTCGCTCTATCCCACACCTATGAAGTCGTCGATATCCCGGACCAGGCCAAAGTGGACGAATATCTGCCGCCGTTCAGGCCTCCCTTCCGGCTGACTCCCGACGACCCGCACGCTTTCGACGGTCTGACAGGTCCCGAGAACTATTTCGAGCTGCGCTATAAGCTCCAAAAAGATATGGAAAAAGCCCCGGCCCTGATCGAGGAAACGGGACAGGAATACGAAAAGCTCTTCGGCCGGCGCCTGAGGTTGGTCGAAGACTACCTGTGCGACGACGCCGAGATTGTCCTCGTCTCGTCCGGGACGGCGGGCTACACCGCCCGGGTCGCCGTGGACGATCTCCGCCAAAACGGAGTCAAGGTCGGAAACCTCAGGATCCGGGTCTTCCGGCCCTTCCCCTTCGAGGCCGTCCGGCGCATCCTTAAGAAGGCGAAGAAAGTGGCCATCGTCGACCGCAATATCTCCTACGGCCATCACGGCATCTTCTATCAGGAAGTCAAGTCCGCCCTCTACGGCGGCGCCAACGGCCGGCCCTTGTTCGGCTTCATCGCCGGGCTCGGCGGACGGGACATCACCCCGGCCACATTCAAGGGAATCGTCGATCACACCCTGGCCCATGATCAAGCCGAAGAGGAAATCATCTGGATCGGAGTCAAGAAATGAAAAAAGAAAAAAAGATGACGGTGACCCTGCCTCTTGAAGAATACGCCGGTTCCGGCAACTTGGCCTGCCAGGGCTGCGGCGCCATGCTGGCCATGCGCTACGTCCTCAAAGCCCTTGGCCCGAGGACCGTGCTCTGCATCCCAGCCTGTTGCTGGGCCGTCATCGACGGGCCCTTCCCGCACTCCAGCCTCAGTGTCCCGATCTATCACTGCGCCTTTGAAGCCGCGGCCTCGACCGCCACCGGCGTCAAGGCCGGCCTGGACATGATCGGGGATACGGAAACGACCGTCGTGGCCTGGGCCGGAGACGGGGGGACGTTCGACATCGGACTCCAAGCCCTCAGCGGCGCGGCCGAGCGGAATGACGACATCATCTACGCCTGCTACGACAACGAAGCCTACATGAATACGGGCATTCAGAGAAGCTCGGCGACGCCCTACGGCGCCTGGACGACCACGACGCCGGTCAAATTCTTCAAAGATCAACCCAAGAAAGACATCAACGCCATCATGGCCGCCCACCGAATCCCTTATCAGGCGACGGCCTCCACATCCTACCCCGAAGATCTCGTCAAAAAGACAAAAAAAGCGAAGGGCATCAAAGGGACGAGGTTCCTCCACATCTACGCTCCCTGCCCGACGGGCTGGAAAAGCCGGCCGGAGGACACCGTCAAGCTCGGCCGGATGGTCGTCCAGAACTGCATCTTTCCGCTGTACGAGGTCGAGTCCGGCGAAAAATACACGCTCAGCCTCAAGATCAAGGATAAGAAGCCGATCAGCGACTACCTCAAGCTCCAGGGGCGATTCCGCCATTTGAAGCCCGAGGAGATCCAGACGATGCAGGAGGAAGTCGATCGCAACTGGGCCAGGCTGCTGAAGAAGTGCGAAGGAAATTGAGGTCGAAGACCGTTTTTTGAACGGTTCTCGCTCCCGCCGCTCAAACCCGAAATCCAGGAGATGGGACTGACCGTATATCACTTTTCGGGACATGATTCCCTGTCCCTGGCTTTCGGGGGAACTCTCTCTTAATGAAGTTGTTTCTGATAAGACAGGGACAGGGTATCGTGTACCCTTATCTTGAAAAGCGATATATGGTCAGGAGATCCCAAAATTGCCGATGGAGCCTGTCATCGCGAGGAGCGAAGCGACGTGGCGATCTCCACAAAAGATTCTTATTTTGGAGATTGCCACGCACCCAAGGGGCGCTCGCAATGACACGAATATCAACGACTTATCATTTCTATCGGCAATTTTGGGGAGAGGGGATTCTTGCCAATTGTATATTATTCCGATATAATATATATGAATAGATCATAAAGGAATGGACATGAAAAAACGCGTCCTGATTTCCATCATCGTGGCGCTGGCGGGCTTGGCGACCCTCGCCGCCCAGGCTGTGAACCGGCCGGCCCCGACCTTCTCCGTCAAGGATCTTGACAATAAAACGGTCTCTTCGGAAAGCCTGAAAGGCAAGGTCGTCTTCATCAACTTCTGGGCGACCTGGTGTCCCCCTTGCCGGGCAGAGATCCCGGATTTCGTCGAGTTCTACAACCTCAACAAGGGCCGCGGCCTCGAGATCGTCGGATTTTCGGTCGACGAGCTCAATCCCGACGAGCTCAAATCCTTCGCCCAAAAGAACAAGATGACCTATCCTGTAGTTTTTGCCACAAAAAAGATCATCCTCGACTTCCAGCCGGGCCAATTCATCCCCACGACCATTGTCCTCGACAAGAAAGGCGTGATCCGTTACAAACAGGCCGAGATAATGGACAAGAAAACGCTCGCGCAGCTGTTCCAGAAATTATCGGCGGAAAAATAAGAAGTCGCGCTGGTCCTGTCACGGCCGTGCCTTCGAGCCCCCACCCCGAGCCACTTACCAGCGGTAGACGACCGAAGCCCAGGTGAAGCCGGCCCCGAAGGCGTCCAAAACCATGATCGTTCCGGGTTTGATCTTCTTGTGCTGCCGCAGCTCATGGATGGCCAGGGGAATACAGGCTACGGAGATGTTGCCGTAGCGGTCGATATTGACAAAGACTTTTTCCTTGGTAATCTTAAGGCGCTCGCCGACGGCGTCGATGATCCGGATGTTTGCCTGGTGGGGGATGAAAAGATCGATGTTGTCCTTGGTCAAGCCCGCTCTCTGCAGGGCTTTTTCCGCGGCCTCAGCCATCCTCTTCACGGCGTTCTTAAAGACCTCATTCCCTTTCATCTGAATATAATGCAGGTTTTCGGCCACGGTCTGGACCGAAGCCGGTTTCCTCGTCCCGCCCGCCGGGACCAGGAGAAGATTGGCCAGGCTGCCGTCGGCCTTCCAGTAGAAGGAGAGCATCCCGGCTTCATCCTGGCTCTCTTCAAGGATGGCCGCGCCCGCGCCGTCGCCGAAAAGAACGCACGTGCCGCGATCTTTCCAGTTTGTGATTTTGGTCAAGGTTTCGCCGCCGACGAGAAGGATTCTTTTAGCCGCCCCGCTGAAGATCAATCCCTCGGCCACGATCAGGCCATAGAGGAAACCCGTGCATCCGGCGACAAGGTCGAAAGCGGGCACGTGGTCTGCCTTCAAACCAGCCTGAACCCAACAGGCCGTCGCCGGGAACATCATGTCGGGCGTGTTGGTAGCGACGAGAATAAGGTCAATATCTCTCGTCTCGAGGTGGGCGTTTTTCAACGCCCGGCGGGCCGCCTCGAGACACAGGTCGGAGGTCGCCTCATCGGCTCTGGCGATGTGACGCTCGCGGATTCCGGATCGGGACATGATCCATTCATCCGTCGTGTCGACCATCTTCTCCAGGTCGGCGTTGGTCAGGATCTGCTCGGGGACATAGTAGCCGGTTCCGATGATTTTGATTCGTCTTTTGTTATCCACGGCGATGCCTTCTTGAAAAGACCATATTAAATAGCACAAGCCACCGGGATTTGCAAATCCCGGCGGACGCGAGTAAAATCGTCCATCGATGAAAAAGACGCGCCTTTTCACGATTTTTTGCCTGATGACGGCAGCCCTGTCTTTATCCCCGTCCCTGTCCTTGGCCCAGCTCGTTCTCGGCCAGTACGAAGATGAAGCGCCGTTCAGGACATGGAACACATATCCCTTTTCCAGCGCTGCCGCGCTGGGTCGCGGAGGGACCGTCTTCACCCTGGCCTCGGACAGCTCAGCCGCCCTTGCCAATCCGGCCCTCCTCCCAAATCTTCCGAAATTCACACTGACGGTCAACGGCTATCTCGAGACAGCATCGTTCTTTAAATACGGGCCGGTCAACACGGGCTTGTTCCTAGCCGAGAACAATCTCTGGCAGGCCTTGGGCGGCCTGGATTTCGCCGGTCTCTCTTTCCGCCTCCAGGGCTGGACATTCGCCCTGAATGTCTCCCTGACCGAGCTTTATAACCGGCCGGAAGCCAAGGTTGAATATTCCCCGCAAGGAACCCTCGAATACTTGCTCAGCTTCCATCAAGAAGGAGTCCTGAGAACCCTCAATTTCTCCGTGGGGCGCCGGATCGGCTCCCGGATCAGCGCCGGGTTGGGGCTGAATTATATGATAGGCAACCTCCACAGAGAACTTGTGGAACAGGTCGGCTCGCCGGGCTATACGATCACGGATAATAAAACGCAGGATTTTAACGGTTTCGTCCTCAACGGCGGGATTTGTTTCGAGATCTCGAGCAAGTTTCGGGTCGCCGCCGTCTTCCGAACGCCGTATAAGAAAAGGTCTGACAGCCGGAGTGATCTTCGCTATTCGGCGCCCGCCGGGAAGACCGATATTTCCATCCCCGCCGCCTCCCAGGACACGGCCGAACAGCCGCTTATCCTTGGCTTGGGCGCGAGATATATTATCCTTCCCAGATTGACCCTCGCCGCGGACGTGTCCTACTCCGCCTGGTCGAAATACACTCTCGATTATTTCGGCGAAACGCAGGAACGGAATTTCAAGGACATTTTTAAAATAGGAGCGGGTCTTGAATACGTGATAGATTTCAACCTATTCGGCCCGCCCGCCTCGGTCCCCTTCAGGCTCGGCTTCATCTATGACCCCCAGCCCATGAAGGATCCGAGCTCTTCCTACTTTTGTTTGACATTCGGGAGCGGCATCCATTGGAAACGCCTGCATCTTGACCTGGGCGCCATGTTCGGCTCGGAATCGGGCTCCGGGAACAACCTGATAGGGATGAAGCTAGTTCTTTCTGTTGGCTTCTGTTTATAAAAAATGGCACAAAATTCACCCCTTATTTCATCGCTCCAGAGGATTGATGCCTGCCTCATTTGTTGTATAATAAGCATGGTTGATCTAAAAAAACGATGACGAAAACGAAAATCGTGCTTTTGTCAATCATAGTTGCCTTATCGGGCAGCGGGACTTTCTTGTTTGCCGAAAATCCCGAACAGCCGAAGATCATCAGCATCGCCAAGGACTCGGCGCCGGCAAAAAAGATAGAAGAGCTCAATCTCGATGTTCTGGCCGACTGGAACGGAAAGCTCTATATCGTCGCCGGGCCCCAGGACATGGTCCATCTCCAAAAAGAACGCATTCCTTATACCCTCCAAACCGTTCCGCTCACCCCGGCCCGCGGCCAGAACGCCTTTTCGGGAGGAGGGGTCAACGGCGCCTACCACACGTATCAAGAGCTCGAAGCGGATATGCTGGCTCTTCAACAAAAATATCCGAATATCGCCCAGGTCTTCCCTCTCGGCGAGAGCTTGGAAAAGCGAAAAATCTACGCTTTGAAGATCAGCGACAATGTCGCCTTTGAGGAGGACGAACCCGAAGTCCTTTTTCTCGGCTGCCATCACGCCCGGGAATGGATCTCGGTCGAAGTGCCGTTCCTGATGGGAAAATATTTGGCCGAAAACTATGCCTCGGATCCCGAGGTCAAACGGATCGTGGACCAGAGCGAGATCTGGATCGTTCCGCTCGTCAATCCCGACGGCTTGGAATACACCCTCCACGTCTACCGCTACTGGCGCAAGAACCGGCGGGACAACGGCCAAGGCAATTTCGGCGTGGACATCAACCGGAACTACGGCTACAAATGGGGAATCGACAACGAGGGATCGAGCCCCTCTCCCGCGTCCGAAGTCTACCGAGGGACGGCGGCCTTCTCCGAGCCCGAGGCTCGTGCCGTCCGGGACCTGTTCCTGAGGAAAAATTTTCAGGCGATGATATCCTTTCACAGTTTTTCCCAGGTCATTCTTTATCCCTGGGGATACACCAAGGTTCCATCCGACAAGAACGCTCAGATGAGAGAAATCGCGGCAGAAATGTCCAGCAGGATCCAAGCGGTCGCCGGCCGGGTCTATCAATACGGCCAGTCTAACGGGCCGGCCATGTACCCGACCAACGGAGACACGACCGATTGGGCTTTCGGCACGAGCGGCACTCCTTCCTACACCATTGAGCTTCCGCCGATCGACGAGCTCGGCGGCGGATTCTTTAACCGCCTTGAGGATATCGAGCCGATCTTTCGGGAAAACCTGCCGGCCATGGTCTATCTCATCGATTACTCCATCGCCAACTATCAACCGGCCATCCATAATCCGTACGACCTTGGGGCTTTTCTTTTCAAAAAAATTGACAAACCCGACACGCGCTATTAAGAAAAAATAAAAACGCCCGCAAACAAGGAGATTTGGCCCCCTGACAAGCTTTCTTAACCTACAGGCCGCGTCTTCGATCGATCGGGAGGGACTTCCCTACTGGATCCTCTGGCTCCTCCTCTGCATCATTCTCCTCCTCTTGACGTTCATCTTTCTCCGGGACAAGGACCTGCGCCAAAGGGTGAACGAATTCCTTTCGGGCGCCAAGAGGCGGATGAAACGGACACAGCTCCAACTCCGGCTGAACCGCGAAAAGCGCCGAAAAGCCGAACTCCTGAATGAACTGGGAAAGAAAGTCTGGGCGGACAAGCTCCAGGCTGAAAAATATCAACCCTTTCTCGATCATCTGGGACAACTGGAAAAACAGGGTTTGGATAGCCAGGCAGAATTGAAAGGCATCCTCTCAAAGATCATCGAACTCCGAAATAATCAGGAAGGAGCCCATCAAACCTATAAACAGTTTTTGAAGCTCAAAGAGAATGGGCAGCATCCGGACGGCCACAAGATCCATGCCGCCAAGGAAGAAGAAAAACGCCTCAAAAAAGAGATCAAAGACTTCGAAATAAAAATCCGGACCGGCCAAGAAGCCATCCAGGCCATCGACCGGCAGAAAGCAGAACAGTTTGCGACACTCGGCACGATCATCGATGAGGACCGGCCAGAGCACAAGAATTTTCTGGGCCTTTATGTCCAGATCGATAAAATGAACCGGAACATCCTTCATTACCTGAACGAGATCGAGAAGCTCCGTTAAACTATCACCCCTTTCCCGACGATCGTCCCAACGAGCGGCGAATATCATTCTTTTCAGTTCTCTTCCATTATGTATGGCAAAAAATGAGGGAGAAGGTCCGGGAACGGCCTGCTTCCCATCCAGGTTTTAGCGCCGCTCTCTCACCGCCCTTTACCTTCTCCCTTTTCCATCATAAAATGAGAGGATGGCCAGGCCAAAAATGTTCGCCCATATTTGCTGCGCTCCGGACGCCTCTTATGTCATCGAGCTTCTCCAAAAAGATTTCGACGTCGTGGGCTATTTTGACAACCCCAATATCTGGCCCCGGGAAGAATACATCCTCCGCCTGGCCGAGACGAGGAAAGTCGAGCGGATCCTCGGTTTCGACCTGATCGAAGGAGATTACGATCAAGACCTCTGGCTGAAACTCACCCGGAAATTCAGCGGTGAGCCGGAGAAAGGCCGGCGCTGCGACGTCTGCTGCGCTCTGAGACTCCAGCGGACGGCCAAGAAAGCCGTCGAGTTCGGCTATCCCTTCTTTACGACCATCATGAGCGTCAGCCCCTGGAAAAAATCGGATGTCCTCAACCGGATCGGGAGGATGATCGGCCGGAAATACCGGCTTCAATTCCTCGAGGCCGATTTCAAAAAAAAAGACGGCTTCAAGAAATCGATCGAGCTCAGCCGCCGCTATGGATTGTACAGACAGAACTACTGCGGCTGCATTTACAGCCGCAAAGAGAGGTCTTCAATCCCCCTCCCTTGAAAGGAAAAAGGAAAGGCTGGCCGGAGAAAAGATTGCCGACTCACGCATCCTGGTTTCCTCCCAGAGTGGGGAGCGGAATGATTGGCTAATAATGAACAAGAAAAATAAAATAAGGATGCCGTTCGAGGGCCGCGCTCTCAAAGTCCTCGTTTTCGGAGTCGTCCAGGGTGTCGGCTTCAGGCCCTTCATTTATCGCCTGACCCATCATTTCGGCTACAAAGGCTGGGTCAAAAACACCGGCACCGGCGTCGAAATCCACGTCGAAACCCCGAAAAAAACGGAGTTTGACGAGTTTCTCCAAGCTCTCCTCGATAAAAAGCCTCCGCTGGCCCAGATTGAAAAGCTGACCTTCACTCCGACGGCCTTCAGGGGTTACAAGGACTTCGCGGTCAAGAAGTCTCGGCAGGGCCCTAGATTTGTCTTCATCTCTCCCGATATCTCAATCTGCCCCAAATGCCGTCGCGACATCATGAATCCGCGGGACCGCCGCTTCCATTATCCTTTTACGAACTGCACCGACTGCGGACCCCGCTATACGATCGTTAAAGCACTGCCGTATGACCGTCCCAACACGACCATGTCCGGTTTCCGGATGTGCCCGGACTGCTCGGCCGAGTATCATGATCCCCTGAACAGACGGTATCATGCCCAGCCGACCGCCTGCCCCCGCTGCGGCCCTTCGGTCAGCCTCAGCGAAGCAAAAACCGGAAGAAAAATCCCGGGAGGGATCGAACGGGCCGCAGAGCTCATCAAAGAAGGCAAAATTCTCGCGATCAAAGGACTGGGGGGATTTCATCTTGTCTGCGATCCCCTCAATCCAGATGCGGTCCGCCGCCTGCGGAAGATCAAGGAACGCCGGACAAAACCCCTCGCCCTCATGGCTCTGGATGTGAAGTCGGTCGAAAGATATGCCCGCCTTACGTCCGCTGAAAGGAAATGGCTCCTCTCCGAAAGGCGTCCGATCGTCCTTCTCCAAAAGAAAAAAGACATCCCCGGCATCTCCCCAAACCTCGATGAGTTCGGATTCATGCTTCCCTATACCCCGCTCCACTATCTTCTGCTCGAGAAGCTAAAGCTCATCGTCGCCACGAGCTCCAATAAAAAAGATTCTCCGATCATGAAGGAGACCAAGGAAGGCATCCGGAGCCTGTGCGACTTCATTCTCTGCCACAACCGTCCCATCGAGATGAGGGCGGACGATTCGGTGGTCAAGATCGTCGACACGGTGCCGCTTTTTGTCCGGCGGGCGCGCGGCTATGTCCCTTATCCTCAAGGAGTCCCCCCGGAACTTCGGTCCCCCCAGGCCGTATTGGCCCTCGGAGGCGAGCTCAAAGACACCGTTTCCATTTATAAAAACGGCTATGCCGTCACCAGCCAATTCTTGGGCGACCTGGATGAATACCAGAACCGCCTCTATTTTGAAGAGACGATCTGCCATTTGATGAAATTGTTCGATATCGAGCCCGCTTGTGTGGTCTCGGACCTGCATCCCGATTTCCATACGACCCGCTTCGCCCAAAGACTCGGCCTGCCGCATCTTCAAATCCAGCATCATCATGCCCACGTCCTCGCCCCCCTGCTCGAACATGGGATCGCACCCGGGAGAAAGGTCTTGGGCGTCTCCTGGGACGGCTATGGTTTCGGCCCGGACGGAACGGCCTGGGGAGGAGAATTCCTTGTGGCCGATTATCTAGCCTTTGAACGGTTCGCTCATTTCGAACGAATCCCCCTGCCAGGCGGAGATTTGGCGGCCAAGCAGCCGTGGCGCATGGCCTTGGCCTATCTTCACGAGTCCGGATTGACCGCTCGACCCAGGATCGGGATTGTCAAAAGCGTGGAAGAGAAAAAAATCCTGGGCGTTGAGGAGATGATAAGACGCCGTATCCGCTCGCCGCTGTCGTCAAGCTGCGGCCGGTTGTTCGATGCCGTCTCCGCCCTGGTCGGGACGAGCCCTCTCGAAAACGAGTTCGAAGCAGAAGCGGCCATGAGGCTGGAAGCGGCGGCCTCGGCCGAGAGGCGAGCGTCCTATCCTTTTGGCTTGACGCGGGAGAATAAGCCCATCCGGATATCTTTCGCCGAAACCATTCATTATATTATAAGCGACCTTGAGCGCGGCATTCCGACCGCCCTGATCTCGGCGAAATTCCATAACACCCTGGCCCGCGTCATCGTCCGGATCGCTCAAACAGCTAAAAAAGAACTCGGAATCAAGACCGTCGTCCTCTGCGGCGGCGTTTTTCTCAATAAAAAGCTCCTCTCCCGGGCATCGGCAGAACTCAAACGGAAAGGATTTGAGGTCCTCAGGCCGGTCGCATATTCCCCGAATGATGAATCTCTGTCTGTGGGACAGATCGCTTATGCGCTGGCTTGGATAAAAGCCGGCCGAACGCTCGATTTAGAGTCCCGGAATCGGCCTCGTTCTAGTCCGATTCCTCGTCGCTTCCTTCCTTCGTCGCCTTAACGGGGGCTCTCTGAAGCTTGAATTTGATCCCGCCCGTCAGGGAGAGGATGAGATTGACGAGGACCGCTTTGAGAAAAGCGAGATAGCCGATGACCAAGAAACCGACGATACCTCCCCCAAGCCCATAGATGATGGCGCCGAGGAGTTTGCCTTGGAGATTGGCGAGCGATTGAGGAAGAAACGTCAGGGCCTTTGAAAAATAAGCCGTGGCTCCGGCGAAAGTTCCGGCGAGAACTCCGATTAAAAGGCCCAGGGCTCCGCCGAAGAGAAAGAACGAAGAGGGCTGAACCGAACGGAGGACATAAGCTATTTTCTTTTTCTCTCGATCCCAGTCGTCTCTTTGAGGGATAGGCTTTGTTTCTTCTTTTTCTTCTTCGATTTCCTTTTCTACGGGGCCAGTGCTGCAGGCCGGGCAGTTCAGATATGGCTTCTCGAGGGCGGCGCCGCATTTGGGACAGACCTGCCTCGTTTCGCCGATGTTCCCCCCGCAGCGGACACAGACGACGGTCTCCGGCTTATTCTCGAATCCGCAATAGGGGCAGATGGCTTTCTTTTCTTTTGGCGAGGGAGGCTCGGCCTGGATCCAGTCCTTGCCGTCGAAGAAATACCACATGCCGGTCTTGGCTCCGATCATCCAGGTCCGGCCTTCGTCGTCCTTAATCCGCAACTTTTTCATCTCCTCGACGAATTCCTGGCCGGAAATCTCACCGGCCTGGAACTTCGTCTTCAGACTATTGAAAGCTTCGAGGACGACATCAAACGTATTTTCCATGGATTCCCCCTTTTTTTTCGGCTTCATCAATGCAACTCATTTGTTTGCAGTAAATTTGTAATTTGCTCATTATAAATGATTTATGATATATGACGAAATTTTGTGCAAATTGTCGTATCTTCAATAATTTTCGTGAATTTCGCGCGCATCCGCAGAGTTTTTCCACAATTTTTCCACAGATTCTGTGAAAAACTTTCCTCATTTTTTAGCGCCAAAATTGCCTGATGAGATCGATCACATTATACCCCCTCACGGGATCGGGAATAAAGGAAAGAATGAAGATGATGAGGATGAGGACGCCGATCGTTTTCCGCTTCGTCCCCAGAGATGCATCCTCGTCCCAGATCCGCGGATGATTCAAACCCAAGATTTTAATGAGCAGAGCCCAAACGAGCCAACCCGCCCAGAAAAAAATGCCCAGGACGATGAAAATGACGAGGAAAAAACGGCCGATGACTCTCGACTTGGGGCCGAAAACCGCATAGGAGATGTGACCGCCGTCGAGCTGCCCGAGGGGAAAGAGGTTCATGGCCGTGACGAGCAGACCCACCCAGCCGGCAAAAGCGAGGGGATGAGGGATGATTTCGTGCCCCGGCCCTGCAGTCTTGAAGAAAAAGGCACTGATGATCTTGAGCAGAAGCGGATCTCCGAAAACCAGGCTGCTCTCTTGAGGGAGCGGAGGAACGACTTTGGACATCGAAAGCCCGACCACGAGCACAGGCACAGAGAGAAAAAAACTCATGAGCGGCCCCGCGACGCCGATATCGAACAACTGTTGCTTGCGGGTGATGGGCGACTTGATTTTGATAAAGGCCCCCATCGTGCCGATAAAGGTCGGGGCGGGGATAAAAAACGGCCAAGTGGCGCTGATCCGGTAGCGGCGGCAGGTCAAATAATGCCCCAGCTCATGCCCAAGCAGGATGACGATCAAAACAGCGGCGTAGAGCAGGCTGAGGCCAACAATTTGGGGATCATGAAAGGCGCCGATGCCGGCCGCGAATTCGGGATCGCGGCTGATCTCCTCGGCATATTTATAATTGGCGCTCCAGCCGAGCCCGACGAAAAACGCCGAAAAAACCGTCAGGATAAAAAGGACGATGTTCAACCATATCTTTGTCACAAAGGAAAATTTCCGCTTCGCCGGAGGCGCGGTCGCGCTTATTGTCTCGTCCATGGGTCTATAAAAAAATAGGAGTGAGGGCTCTCACTCCTATCTCCAATAAGGCTCGTTAGCGATCAGCCATGCAGCTTTTTGTGCTTGGCTTCGAGCTCCTCCCGGCTCTCCTTGTGATCGGGATCGGGAATACAGGAATCCACGGGGCAGACTGCGGCGCACTGGGACTGGTCGAAGCTCCCCACGCATTCGCTGCACTTGTTCGGATCGATGATGTAAATCGTGTCGCCCGCCGAGATCGCTTGGTTCGGGCATTCAGGCTCGCAGGCTCCGCAGTTGATGCATTCTTCGGTGATCTTGTAGGCCATGGATGATCCTCCTCTCTAGGATGAAATTTTATTATAGACTTTTTTTTTGAATTTACAAGCGCCCGGCCTACTTCGCGCTCTCGATTTTCTTGACCTTGAGCGAGGCGTCATAGCCGTAATAGGACTGAGCGTATTCGGCCTGCAGCTTTTTGTAGAGTTTCAGGGCTTCCTGGACGTCTCCCTTTTTCTCCAGGGCTTCGGCATGATGGTAGAGGACGGCATCCACCAGGTAATCCTTGGGCTTTTCCTCCTCGATCTTTTTCAGAATGGTGATCGCTTTGTCATATTCGCCCTTGAGGATGTCGATCTGGGCGGAGAGATCCTGGGCTTGGTAGTAAAAGAAATCCTTTGGATCGTTCTTGATTCCGGCGAGCGCGGCTTGGGCTTTATCCAGCTGGCCTTGTTCAATCCAATAGGTCGCCAGGCTGATATAGGCGACACGAGAAAATTTCCCCCGGCCGGCCAGTTGCTCAAGCTTGGCGACGTTCTGCGGCGAGCCGGCGATATCGGCCCGGAGGTTCAGGATCTCGCCGACCATCCGGCTTTCCTTTTTCAACTGCTGTCCCCTGAGAAATTGAAAACCGAAGAACAAGAGAAGCAGGGCGGCCGCGGCTGCGCCCGCGACGATGAACTCCCGCTCCCATTTTTTGGCGAACTGCATGAACTTGTTCATACCCGAGACGAATTCGTCTTCTTTGAGCTGCCTCTTGATCTTTCTTTTCATGGCCTCTTCCTTTCCTCGAAGAACGATTATGGAAACGGACTATTTTTTTATCACATTCCCCCTGAAAAGCCAAGGGGCTCGGGGAGGAGGCTCGAAGGCACGCCGATTTTCCCCGGCAAGGAAAATCGGCTCGTTCCCTTCGGGTCGCTCTCACAATCCTGTGGCAATCACCTCGTTGATTGCCGCCGGATTGTGATCCGTGCCCGCTCCGCCTCGGGTATGTCCTTCTCCGCCTCCATCCCCTCGCCAAGCTAAGAACAAGAATGAAGGATTCCTTGAAATATGAAGGTTTGGGCCTAGACTCCCTTAGTCAAACAATTTCTTAGCTAGCGCAGCCAAATTCTCGACATATCGCTCGCAGCATTTGAATGACCTCTGATCCGGCGCGCCGATGGACACCGGGCCGTAATGGTCACCGCGGGGTTCGCCCTGGATGATCAGGCCGTGGATCAGGCAGGCGTTCAGGATATCCAAGACCGTGGTCTCGTTGCCGCCGCCGATATTGGCCGACGAAGAAAAAGCTCCTCCGACCTTGCCCTTGAGCTTTCCATGGTGTTTGACGCTTTCGTCCAAGAGCTTCTTCAGCGGCCAGGCCATCGTGCCGTAGTATGTCGGCGAGCCGAAGACCAGGCAGTCGTATCGCAGGAGGTCGGCCGCTTTCGTGTCTTCGACCTTTTTAAGGTCGGCCTCCAGTCCATTCTTGCGGAATGCCTCCGCAATCCTGATCGCCATTTTTTCAGTATTTCCCGTCCTCGAATAATAACAAACAAGCGCTTTGGCCATCGTCCTGCCTCCTCGCGCCGGTTATTTTAGCACAAATTGGGTTTGTTGATCTTCCCCGTGAATTTATTTACACTCTTTCCATGAGCAAAAGACCTCCCGCCTTTTTTCTGCCTAAAAAGCCTCACCCTCGCCGAATATCCGGGCCTGATCCTCGAGAACAAACAAAAAATCCAAAGAGCATTCCGGGGCTTTCTTTGAAAAAATTCTTAACAAAAATCCTTTTTCTCCTGTTCCTGCCGATGAGCCCGTATCTCGGCGCGGCCGAGCTCCCGATCCGGCCCTCTCCGCATGACCTTGTCTTCCGCAGCCTAGCCCCGCGGTGGGACGAAGCCGTTCCCCTGGGGAACGGGATGGTCGGGACGCTCGTCTGGCAGAACGGCACAAGGCTGCGGCTTTCGCTCGACCGGGCCGACCTCTGGGACCTGCGTCCCATGGACAACTTAAACGCGCCCGAATGGAAATTCCGCTGGGTCGTCGAACAGTGGAAGAAGAACGACTACAAACCCGTCCAGGAGAAGTTTGATAAGCCCTACGACGTCAATCCCGCTCCCTCGAAAATTCCGGCCGGCGCTCTGGAATTTGAGCTCGGCGGTATCGGCCCGCCCGAAAGCGTCCGTCTGTTCGTTAACGAAGCCGTCTGCCGAATCACCTGGCCGGGAGGGAAATTGCTCGAGGCGTTTGTCCATGCGACGAAGCCCATAGGCTGGATCCGATTCAAAGGCTTCGGAAAAAACATCAACCCGGTTCTGATCAGGCCGCCCTATCAGACCGGCCGCGACAGCGGCGATCTGAATCCCGTCGCGGGCCAGGACCTGCGAAGGCTCGGCTATGAACAGGGCCGCGTCAGGGAAGCGGAAAACCTCCTGGTCTACCGTCAAAACGGCTGGGGCGGATTTTATTACGATATCGCCCTCGCCTGGAAGCAGAACGGCGCCGGCGATTGGGAAGGCGTCTGGAGCATCAGCTCCAAATTTTCGGATGAGAAAAAGGAGTCATCCGCGGAGCCGCTCGTTCGGAGCGAGCTCGAGCGCGGTTTCACGACAGATTTCAGCGAACACGCGGCCTGGTGGAAAAGCTACTGGTCACAGTCGGCAATCGCCGTCCCCGACGATCTCCTCGAAAAACAATGGTATCTCGAGCAATATAAATTCGGCTCGGCCGCCCGGCGCGGCGCTCCCCCGATTTCGCTTCAGGCCGTCTGGACGGCCGATAACGGGAAACTGCCGCCCTGGAAGGGCGATTTTCACCATGACCTGAATACCCAGCTCAGCTATTGGCCGTGTTACAGCGGCAACCATCTCGAGGAAGGGCTGGGTTTTCTCGACTGGCTCTGGGAGCTGAGGCCCACATTCAAAAAATACACGAAAGCCTATTTTGAGACAAACGGATTGAACGTTCCGGGCGTCTCGACACTCGACGGACAGCCTATGGGAGGATGGATCCAGTATTCCTTCGGACCCACGGTCGGCGCCTGGCTCGCCCAGCATTTTTACCTGCATTGGCGTTTCAGCCTGGACCGGAAGTTCCTCGAGGAACGCGCCTATCCCTGGATCCGGGACGTCGCCGTTCATCTCGATGAGTTGTCCGTGCGCGATGAGCGCAGCAGGCGCAAGCTGCCGGCAAGCTCCAGTCCGGAGATCTACGATAACAGCGCTCAAGCTTGGTTCGGGCCAACGACGAATTTTGACTTGGCGCTCATCAAATGGACTTTTCAAACGGCGGCGGAGCTGGCCTCGGAACTCGGCCTCTCCGCCGAAGCGAAAAAATGGCGGGCGATCCTCGCCGAATGGCCGGATTTCGCCGTGGACCCCAAGGAAGGCTTGATGTTCGCGCCGGCCGTGCCCTACGGCGAATCCCATCGCCATTTTTCTCACCTCATGGCCTTTCATCCGCTCGGCCTGATCGACCGGTCGAAGGGCGCACCCGATTGGGAAATTATTAAAAACACGCTCGCCGCGCTCGAAAAATTCGGCCCGGACCTGTGGTGCGGTTATTCCTACAGCTGGCTGGGAAGCCTGAAAGCCAGGGCTATGGACGGCGAAGGAGCGGCCCAGGCCCTCAAAATATTCGCCACGTGCTTCTGTCTGCCCAACAGCTTCCACGTCAACGGCGACCAGTCCGGCACGGGAAAATCGAAATTCACCTACCGGCTATTCACCCTCGAAGGGAATTTCGCCTTTGCCGCCGGCCTTCAGGAAATGCTCCTCCAGAGTCACACGGGCACGATCCATGTCTTCCCGGCTGTCCCGGCCTCATGGAAGGATGTCTCATTCGAGTGTCTTCGAGCTCAGGGGGCGTTTTTAATCTCGGCTAAAAAATCTCAGGATCAGGTCATCGAAGTCAGGATTCTCTCCGAAAAAGGCGGAAAGCTCCGGCTCTTGAACCCCTTTGAGTCTCCGTTCACCATCGACGGCCGGGTCAGGCGATTTTTTTAGAGGCCCATGCTGAATAAAATTCGAAGACACGTGCTTGTTATATATTTCTGAATTTTTGGCGGACTTATCGTGAGGATACTTTGAACGTGGCTAATCTTTCTTTACGTCTCCGCCGTTTCGCTCAACGCCAGGACAGGCGGCAACGAAAAAAGCATTTCAGGCGTTGAATAAAGCGAAAGATTGTTCGGGAGGAGAGGTGTGCCGATGAAACAACTTCAGAGAAAGGTTCGTTTCCCTTGGATATTGGGGCTTCTTTTTCTTTTAATCGTACCGGACAACGGGGCTGCGGAGGTCGTCAAACCCGGACTCGGCGCCAAAATCGACCGATATTTGACGCGGATCACGCCCTTCGGATTTGCCGGCGCCTTGCTCGTGGCCAAAGAGGACGAGATTCTCCTCAACAAAGGTTATGGCCTTGCCATCCGCTCGCAAGGCATTCCCAACACGGCCGATACGGTCTTTTGCCTCGGCTCGATCACCAAGCAATTTACGGCCGCGGCCATCATGACCCTGGAGATGGAGGGCCGGCTTAAAACCGAAGATCCCCTCGACAAATACTTCGAGAGCGTCCCCCCGGATAAAGCCCGTCTCAGCGTGCATAACCTTTTGACACATACCTCCGGCCTCGTTCCGGATGTCGGCGGAGACTACGAGAAAGCCGGACGAGACGAAACCGTCCGCAAGATCCTGGCCTTGCCCCTGGAATTCAAACCCGGCGAACGATTCGCCTATTCCAACGTCAACTACACGCTCCTGGCCGCGATCGTCGAAAGACTGTCCGGCCGGCCTTTTGAAGAATATCTTTACGAGCATCTCTTCAAACCGGCCGGAATGGGATGGACGGGCTACCGCCGCCCCGGCTGGAACAGCCGGACGGTCGCCCATTGGTACAGCCGCGGCGAGGACAATCTCAATTCTCTGGAGAGGTCTTTCCCCTATTGGAATCTCATCGGCAACGGCGGGATTCTGTCCACGACGGAAGATATGTTCAAATGGCACAGGATCCTGCTCGGCGACAAAATCCTTTCGGCCGCGGCCAAGAAAAAAATGTTCACACCCTTCCTTAACGATTACGCCTATGGCTGGGATGTTCTGAAAACCCCGCGGGGCACGCTCATCCAGCACAACGGCGGAAGCGACCTCGGAAACAACGCCGAGATACGGCGCTACATGGATGCCGGCATCGTAACCATCCTCCTCTGCAATCAATTCTACAAGGGCCGCCCTCTAATCGATTCCGTTCGGGATAAGATCGAATCCCTGGCTTTTGGCGGGGATGTCGAATTGCCGCCTCTCGTCAGAACGCTCGACGCAGAGAGCTTGAAAAAATACGAAGGCGCTTACAGCCTATCCTCCGGCGACTCATTGTCGGTATTCTCTGAGGGCACGGTTCTCCAGGTCCGCGCCTCGGGCCAGAACGCCATCGCCGCCTTGGCCTTTCCGGAAGGCGCCGATCTCGAGACCCTTGATAAACTCAATTCAAGATCTCAATCCATCCTGGAAGCGGCCGTTCGGGGAGATTTCGGCCCTCTGGGCGAAGCCCTGGACAATAAAGAAAAAAGGCTGGCCCGCGTCCGCCAGCTCATCGAAAGCCGGATCGCCGGGGATAGATTTCGAACGGGTGAGATCCGCAAAGTCGAAGCCCTGCGCACCCTTCCCTCGCCGATGGAAGAAGGGGCTTATGAGACCGCCGTCGTCCTCCGCGGCGAAAAAGGATTCCTGGCCTTTCGTCTGATCTGGCGCGACGGCAAGAATATCGGCGTCGGTCCGCTCGACCTCATCGCACCCGTATCGCTCCTCTTCCAACCTCTTTCAGAAACGGAATTTGCCGGATACGATCTCGCTTCGACAAAAACCACCCGAATGAACTTTGAACTCTCCGGCGGGTCAGTCAAAAGCCTCACCGTCCTCGGGAAAAAAAAGATCGCCGCCGTCAAGCAATAACACCTCCTGGTCGCAGACAGGCCGGAAATCCCGAAATCGGTCCAAAAGCAAGGGTTTGACCCCTGTCTTCGATTTGTGATAGAAAGAGCTTTCTTCCATTTCTTCTCATGGAGGTTCAGATGACAAAGGGACTGAAAAATCTTCTCCTCGGATTCACGACGTTTCTCTTTCTGGCCGCCTTGCTTGCCGCCCAGACGACGCCCGAAGCGTTCCTGGGCTTCAAGGTCGGCGCGGACAAGAAGCCCGCCGATTACAACCAGATCAAGGCCTACTTCGAAAAGCTTGCCCAGGAAGCGCCGAAAAAAATCAAGCTCCTCACGATCGGCGAAAGCACGATGAAAAAACCCATCATCATGGCCGTCATCACCTCGGAAGAGAACATGGCCAGGCTCGACTCCTACCGCGAGATCACGAAGAAACTACGCGACCCCCGCACACTTTCCATCGAGGAGGCCAAAAAGCTGGCTAGGGAAGGAAAGGCCACCGTCCTCATCACCTGCAGCCTCCATGCCACGGAGATCGCCGCCTCGCAGATGTCGATGGAGCTGGCCTATAATCTGGTGACCGGCAAAACGCCCTTCGACGCCAAGAAAGTCCTCAGCGACGTCATCGTCCTCCTCTGCCCGACGCATAATCCCGACGGCAACCAGATGGTCGTCGACTGGTATAAAAAATATGTCGGCACCAAATACGAAGCAGGCTCGATGCCCTGGCTTTATCACTACTACGCCGGCCACGACGACAACCGCGACTTTTATATGATGAACCTCGCCGAAACCAAAGCGATCACCAAGGTCCAATACCAAGACTGGCTGCCCCAGATCCATATCGACGAGCACCAGATGGGCTCCACCGGCGCCCGGCTCTTCATCCCCCCCTACATGGACCCGCCCATCCCGAATGTCCAGCCGCTTGTCTGGCGGGCCGTAAACATCCTCGGCGCTGGAATGGCCTACGACCTCCAGAAAAACGGGCTGAGCGGCGTCGTCAACGGCCGGAGCTACACCGGCTGGTACATCGGAGCCTGTGATGACACGCCCTGGCTGCACAACGTCATCGGCATCCTCAGCGAGGCGGCCTCGGTCCGCCTGGCTTCGCCCATCTATATCGAGCCGAACGAGATCCCAAAATCGTACGCCGAAAAAATGATGGACTTCGTCGACCCCTGGCCGGGCGGCTGGTGGCGGCTGCGGGATATCGTCGACTACGAGCTCGTCGAGACCCAGAGCCTGATCAAGACGGCCGCCCTTCACAAAGAAGATTTCCTGTTTAATTTTTACCAGATGTATAAAAATTCGATCGAAAAGGTGGACAAGAACCAGCCTTACGCCTTCGTCATCCCGGCCAAGCAGCACGATTACTTGACCATGCTCAAGATGCTCGACGTCCTGCAGATGGGCGGAGTTGAAATCCACCAGGCCAAGGCCGACTTTATCGCCGCCGGAAAATTCTATCCGGCCGGCTCGTTCGTCGTGAAGATGGCCCAGCCCTATAAGGCTTACGCCTGGGCGCTCCTTGAGAAGCAGAAATATCCCGACATGCGGCAGTATCCCGGCGGCCCGCCCGAGCCCCCCTACGACAACGCCGGCTGGACGCTGCCTATCCAGATGGGCGTCGCCTGCGACCAGGTCAACGAGCCATTCGAAGTCAAGCTCGAAAAGCTCAATAAAACTCCCTATCCTCCAGTCCCGGCGAATCAGGGCGGCGCGAATTATTTCGTCTTGGGCTCGCAGATCAACGCCTCTTATTCGATCGCCTTTGCGCTCCTCAAGGACGCCAAGGCCGAAGTCTGGAGGACCACGGCCAAAATCAATAAAAAGGGCATCGACGTTCCGGCCGGAAGCTTCATCGTCAAGAACACGCCCGACGTTAAAAAGATCCTCCCGGGCCTTCTATCTAAATATTCCATGACCGTTCTCGACCTCGATAACGCGGAGGATATCGCTCGCGCGCCGCTCAAGTTCCACCGCGTCGGGCTTTATCAGTCCTGGCGAGGCAACATGGACGAAGGCTGGACGCGCTACGTCTTCGACGATATGGGCATCCCCTTCAAAACGCTCCACAACGAAGACATCAAAGGCACCAAAGAGAAAAAGATCGACCTCCGGGCAGACTACGACGTCATCGTCTTCGCCGATGAGAACGCGACGACGATCAAATCGGGACAGCGCGGCGGATTTCCGGGAGGCCCCAGCGGGACTCCGGGCGGCGCACCGGCCCGGCAGCCGGCCTCGACCACGCCTCCGGAGTATGAAGGCGGGATCGGCCAGGAAGGCGTGGACGCTTTAAAAGCGTTCGTCGAGAAGGGCGGGACCTTGGTCCTGCTCAACCAGGCTTGCACCCTGGCTTTCAATGAATTCGATGTCCCGGCGCGTAGCGCCCTTCAAAACGTGGACCGGACGAAATTTTTCTGCCCGACTTCAATCCTGAAAATTCTCGTCGACAACGAGACGCCGATCGGCTACGGCCTGCCCAAGGAAGCGGGAGCGATGTTCGTCAACAGCCTCGCCCTGGACACCTCTGCACCGGGCTATGACTGGGACCGGAAAGTCGTCGCGACCTACCCCGAAGACAACATCCTCCTCAGCGGCTGGCTGCTCGGCGAGGACGTCATCGCCCGTAAGGCGGTGGTCGTGGACACCAAATACAAGGACGGGCACATCATTCTCATCGGCATCCGCTGCCAAAACCGTGCCCAATCCCACGGGACGTATAAATTCTTGCTGAACGGGCTCCTTTATCCGGATAAATAAGGTTCTCTTCCCTGAGATTTCTATTTCCACTCCTCGACGAGGGCAACGATGAGGTTCGTCAACGCCTCGAGGTCGCTCCGGACGATCTTCTCAATGAACGAATGGGCGTAGGCTCCCGCCCAAGAGAGCGGGATGTCGACCGCGCCGTCGGCAACGAACACGGAGCCGTCATTCCCGCCGCGTGAATTGCGGATCTGGATGGGAATTTTATGCTCTCCGGCGATTTTGGCGACCTTCAGAATCTCGGTTTTCGGCGTGATGTTGCTCGTATCGATCGAGCGGAGCACGGCGCCGCGGCCAAGGACTGCGTAGCCGAAACGCTTGTTTTCCAGGGGGGAATCCGTCGAAACGAAAGTGTCGACGGCAAAGACATAATCCGGTTTTAGGATCTTGGCCAGCGCCTGGGCGCCGTTGAGGCCGATCTCTTCTTCCACATCCCAGGCGAAAGTCACCGTTTTTGTTTTGATTTTCGACCAGTCGATCTGGAGAACAGCGGCCAAAAGCGCGGCGCAGCCGGCCCGGTCGTCCACGGCTCGCGTGGACATGATGTCCGGAGCGAAATCCACGATCTTTTTCTTGACGAGGACCTGGTTGCCTTCCGCAACTCCTAAATCACAGGCTTCCTTTTCCGAGGAAACGCCGAGATAGACTTCGAAAGCGTCGGCCGGAGCTTGCTGCTGAGCCGGGCTCGGCGCCTGAGCCGAAGTCTTGACTTGGGCGGGAGCGGGTATTTGAGCGGGATTCTGGGGCGGCTTAGGAGAAGGAGCTTGGCCGGTTCCAGGCTGGCTTGGCGGCGGATTCTGGGCCGGGGCCTGAGCCTGAGCACGGCCGGGGCTTGGCGGACTCAGATAATAATCCGGTTTGGGCTGGATGATGCCCTCGACCGGCCCTTTGGCCGTATAGATGACGAACGCCCTCGCCTCGCACGTCTGGGGCAACAGCCCGCCGCGGGCTCGAAGGAGCGCCGTTCCCTGCGGCGTGATTTTTTCAACGAGGAATCCCAGTTCGTCCGAATGGGCGACAAAGAGGATATGTGGTTTGCCTTCACCGACGGTGAACCAGACGTTGGCTTTCGCATCCCGCTGGATCTTGAGTGAAGACGGGAGCACGGATTGGATAAAGTCCGCAACCTTCCCTTCCTGGCTCGAAAGGCCCGGGATTAGGACGATTTTCCTCAGCAGGTCCCAGCTCGAGGCGGACGGCGCATTCTGGGGCATGGAAGCTGCGAGATTCATGAGCATCGCCGAGGCTATAATTAAAATGAATGGCTTTCTCATTTGACCCTCCCTGATTGAAGAAGCCTGAGGAGCAGAGTCTTTAAGGACTGAACGTCCTTGAGGTCGATGACTTCCGATGGCGTCTGAATAAATTTGACCGGCAGGGCCAGCGTCAGGACTTCATCTCCGATAAAAGCGTTGAGGAGCGGGCTCTCGATACCTGTCTGATATTGGAGCGAGATCTTGTTCTCTGTGGCGACCGCCTCAACGGCTTCTTTGAGTTTCAGCCCGCCCTCCTTCGGCAGGATGAGGACCGGTCCTTTGCCGAGGGCCGGACTTTTTTCGCCGCGGTCGGTCGCGACCGTATCGACGATGATCGTCCGGCCGGGCCGGAGAGTCCTCTTAGCCCGGATAGCTCCGAGCGAGGAACGGGCCCCTCCGGAGCGGGTCGGAAATTTCGTCTGGGCCATCCAGGACAGGACAATTTCCTGTGATAATTTCGCTCCGCTCAGCTCTTCGGCTAACCCCGTGAGCAAGGCGCAGGAGGCTTTCTGGCCGAGCGATGGGCCGGCCCAGTTGTCATTGGCCAACACGCTGAGATCGGGCCAGAGGGTGACGGCATCCAGGATCTCGACGCCTTTTCTCTTGGCCTCCTCCTCCGAACGGACAGCGATGTCCACGTAGGCGAGGTCGAGCGAGAAATTCCTAAGCTCTTCCCGCCTCTCCCGCGTCAGAAGATGCATGGCCGGCTGGCTGACGACACCGTAGAGAAGCCCTTTCCCGGTCGAGATGACAACCGGCTGGCCAAGGAGATAGCCGTCAAAATTCGGATGAGGCTGGGCGGACCGGTCGAGCCGCAGATACCCGTCCGGCGTGATGCCGCTCACGAACCAGCCGTATTCATCGAGCGGCGCCAGGACCGCGATCTTCGGCTCACCCGCGCCGAAGCGGGCATAAAGGCTCCCGAGGTTGTCCCTCTCGGCGACGTTCTTCGGAAGATAAGACAGGATTTTCGTCGCCAGGCGTTCTTCATTCCCTGCCGTCGAGGGAATGGAAAGGGCCTCGCGGATCAAGTCTTTGATCTCGATGGAAGCCGCGAACGCGGCGCCGAAGACGAGCCACAGCATCGCGCCCAACAGAAGCCATAATCTTTTCTTGTTCATCCGGACCTCCTTTTCCCATGAAATCATTTCATTTATTAAAGCTGCGATCCTGGCCGTCGATTATTAAAATCAACAGAGAATAGAACTTCATCATTTTAATAAGGGCTTATCTTCTGAAACGACTTGTCGGCTCAATTCCTTTGCTTATACCAAAGGGGGAAAAAACTGTCAATCAGATAAGAGGCCTGACCGTAGTGCAGTTTAGGCCGGGTCCTGTCGCCGATCAGCCCCAGAGTTCTTGCTCATCACCCACCTTCGGGGGGTCCCATTCGCGGCGAACTCTGGGGCGCCCGATCGGCGCCACCCGATCTATTTAAAAAAACCGACCTGCACTACGGTCAAATCAAAGGACAAAATGGACAATGTCCCCTTTGCCGTCGCAGGATTAGCCCCGGGATTTCAAAATCATTTCCTGAGGAAGCGGTTGAAAAAGTCGTCGGCCGCATTGAACGTCTGCAGCCATTTCTTGAAAACCAGGAAGTCGTGGACCTCATCGGGAAAGACGATGAGTTCATGATAGATATTCCGCGCTCTCAGGAGCTGAACGAGGCCGGTCGTCTGCGAAAACGCCACATTGCGATCATCATCGCCCTGGACGAGCAGGACCGGAGACGTCCATTTGTCGACCGTGGCCACGGCCGAGGACTTGAAGGCGACGTTGTTCGTATCCAGCGAGTTTCCCCAGAGGTGGACCCCGGCGATATCCACTCCGGCGGCGAAGAGATCAGAATTGCGCGCGAGCCCCATCGCCGTCAGCAAACCGCCGTAGGAAAGGCCCCACAAGCCTATCCGTTTCGGGTCCACGTCGGGGCGCGATTGCAGGTATTTGCCCGCGGCGCAGATATCTTGATATTCGGAGGAGCCGGCCTGGCCTCGGTTGGGAGCCATCCGGAAATCGCGTCCGTAGCCGATGCCGGAGCGGTAGTTGACCGAGATGACGACATAGCCTTTGTTGGCAAAATACTGATTGATGGCATAGGCCATATGATAAAAGAACATGTAGTGGTAGCCGAGAAGCATCTGACGGCCGGGTCCCCCGTGGGAGAAAAGAATCGCCGGCCTTTTTTCGCCGGGGCGGATGTCTTTAGGCAGGAAGAGCTGGTTGTGGAATTTCAAGCCGTCCGGAGCATCGAGGACGACCTGCTCCGGGACGAGATGGTCCTCGAGCGGAAAGCCGGAGGGGAGCTTGGTGATGATTTCGGTCTTCCCGTCTTTGGCCTCGACGACGGCGATCGAGAGCGGGTGTTTCGCCTCCGCATACATAACGGCGATCTGGCCGCCTGAAGCGAGCGCCGCCGGAGAGGTCTCGATCCCCTCGCCCTTCGTAATCTGGACCGACGGCCCTCCGGCCGTCGGCGTCCGCCAGAGATGGCGGCGGTCAATGTCGCCGACATTGGTGCTGTAGTAAAGATATTTGCCATCGGCCGAAAATCCGACGGTTTCCGCCTCGCCCTCTCCGGGAGTGATGTTGACCGGAATCGAGTCGAGGCCTCCGGCAAGAGGCAGGGCATAGTAGTGCCGCCAATTTTTGCGCTCGAGCTGGAAGACCAGGCTCTCCCCGGCCCAGACAATCTCACGGATTGGCCGGAATGACTCGTCGTCGAGGAGGTCGCGCCAAACCTCAGTGGTTTTGCCCGATTCTAGGTCGTATACCGAGAAGGTGAGGAGATGCCCATCTTTGAATTTCGCTGTTTGGAACCCGGGCCCCGAAGCTGTCAGCGACGGCGCCTCTTCTTTGGCCGGGGGCGCGGGTCTTTCGGGAAACTGGCTTCGCCCTGAAGGAAGCGCGGCCAGGGCGGTCGCGGTGATCTGAGCAAAGGTCGATCCCGGCCTGCGTATGAAGGCAATTTTCTTTCCATCCGGCGACCAGGCCGGGCTGGTGTCCCGGTCGACCGAAGGCGCCACATACGTGATCTTTCGGCTGGCATGGTCGTAGATGCCGATAAAACCGTGGTCTCTCCGGTCGCTCGCGAAAGCGATCTTCTTGCCGTCGGGCGACCAGCGAGGGCCGCTGTTCGTTCCCCAGGTGCGGAACAGGGGTCGAATATCGTCGGCGGCCTGCCCGCCCATGACCATGGCCCGTATTTTCTCTTTTTTCTCCGGCTCCGGAACAGCGACTTCATAAATTTGTCCGTCTCTCACGAACAACACCCATTTTCCGTCGGGAGAAAGAACCGGCCCCCTGGCGGCAACCAGCCGAAACGGCTTGCCCTCGTTCGTCCGAACCGCCCAGATCGCCTGCTCGTTGCCGTCGGGGAAGGTCGAGGGGTTGGCGTTCCATCCTTCCCGGTTCGGATCGCTGCCGCGGACAAAGACGACGACTGCGCCGTCGTCCGAGATCGAGAGGCTCGTCAGTTCGGTCCCATCGTCCGCCATGAAATCGGTCAGCCGCAGCGGCTTGAAGTCGGGCGCCGCGGCGGTGGTGACGTTCCGCGCTCCCTGGTCGAACTCGATCCAGGCGATGCGGTCGGTCTTCTTGGCGGAGACGAGCTGCAAAGGAAGGGGCGCGCTCAAGACTTGTTCAATGGTGAACTGTTTCTGAGCGGAGGCCGGGGGAACAAGCAGGAAAAAAGAAACAATCATAATCCAGACAAACGATCCTAAATGGTGCGATTTCATGACTGATCTCCCTTCTCAAAAATAGGTTGTCGAAACGATTATTCGGGAGGATCCCCGGCTCAGCCTTTCAGAATCTTCTCCGCCCGGTCGATGTTGGATACATCCAGGATGACCGAGACCGCCTCGCCTTTGCGGCTGAGCGTCCCGTAACAGTATTCGATGTTGATTCCCTCATCCCCCAGCTTGGACGTCAGCTCCGCCAGAGCGCCCGGCTTGTTTTCAAGTTCCACGAGCAAGACATCGCGGAGTTCATGGTTGGCGTATTCCTCCCGCTTAGAGAGAGCCTTGACGGCCTTGTTGAGGTTCTTGACGTAGATTTTGGCCGTGTCGTGGAAGACTCCGATGGCCTCGATATTGATCTCTCCCTCGGCCAGATAGCTGCATAGGTTTCCCAGGGTGGAGGGCTTATTGTCCAAGAGAACGAAAATTTCGGTGATGCGTTCCATGCGTCCCCCTTTCGGGCATTACGTTTCCCATTGTGGTTTTCAATTTATATATATCCAAAACTTCCGGAAAATTCAAATTCGGGGTACATCTCTTTCTCGGCAATATCCCCTCCCGCCAAAGGCGAAGATAAAAAAGACAGAGGCTAAAGAGAGGAAGAGACGCAGGATTTCTTTTCGCGGCTCTATCCAGCTGCTCAGCACGCGGGGGGACGTGTTTTCGGTTGACTAATTCGGCCATTCCTTGTTAACCTTTAGCCATTGATTCCAAAGAGGATCAGCGATGGCCATAAAATGCCCTAAATGTCAAACCGATAATCCCTCCGACTCCAAATTTTGTAGGGAGTGTGCCACCCCTCTCCCCTCTTTCCGTGATATCGATTTCTCGCAGACCAAGACCCTTGAAACTCCAAAAGCAGAAGAATTACCCCGGGGAACGATCTTCGCCGGCCGCTATGAAATCATCGAGGAGCTTGGTCAAGGAGGCATGGGAAAAGTCTTCAAGGTCTTCGACAAAGAGATTAACGCCAAGGTGGCTTTGAAGCTCATCAAGCCCGAAGTTGCGGCTAACAAGAACGCCATAGAACGCTTCCGGAACGAGCTCAGAACGGCCCGGGATATCTCCCATAAGAATGTCTGTCGAATGTACGATCTCGGCAGAGAAGCCGAAAACTACTACATCACCATGGAATATGTACCCGGCGAGGATCTAAAGAGCTTCATCAGAAGAGCCAGACGGTTGGATATCGGAACCGCCGTTTCTATCGCCCGGCAAATCTGCGAGGGCTTGGCTGAGGCCCACCGGCTGGGAGTCGTCCACCGCGACTTGAAGCCCGGCAACATCATGATCGACCGGGAAGGCAATGCGAAAATTATGGATTTCGGCATCGCCCGCTCTCTCGAGGCCAAAGGGATAACAGGCACGGGAGTGATGATCGGCACGCCCGAGTATATGTCGCCGGAGCAAGTTGAAGGAAAGGAAGCAGACCAACGGGCGGATATCTATTCGTTGGGTATTATTCTTTATGAAATGGTGACGGGTACGGTTCCCTTCGAAGGAGACACGGCCTTCGCGGTCGCCTTGAAACATAAGAGCGAACAAGCGGAAAGCCCAAAGAAGGTCAATCCCCTGATTCCCGAGGACCTCACTCGCTTGATTCTCAAATGCCTGGAGAAAAACAGGGATGCCAGGTATCAGGGAGCCGGGGAGGTAGCCACTGAACTGGCCAGGATTGGGGGCGGATTTCCGACCACGGAAAAGGCGGTTCAAAAAAGGAAGACGATCACCCCGAGAGAAATAACGGTAAAATTCAGCTTGAGAAAAATTTTCATTACGGTTTTAGCCGTAGTCGTTATCGCCGCCGCAGTAATTTTCTTGGTTTCCGTCCGAAACAGACAGCCTTCAAAACGGCCAATCGTTTCTTCCCATAGACAGCTGACCTTCATCGGGGACGTTTCATATCCTGCGATATCTCCTGACGGGAAATTTATCGCCTATGTGACCAGCCAAGCATACGCTGGACAAAAAGTCTGGGTCCAAGACATGGCCGGCGGCCGGTCAATTGAGGTTTTCAAAGCAGATAGGTTCGACTATGGTCTGCGCTGGACCCCAGACGGTTCTGAAATATCTTTTTACGCCAGGAAAGATTCTAAGGCCGGCACTTTTCTTGTGCCCCGACTCGGGGGACCCCCACGTCAAATAGAAACCTTTCCCTATATCGCCTGGTCTCCGGATGGTTCTCAATTTGCGGGTGCTTGGGAGGGCCGCAGTGATATAAGTATCGTGAACAAGCTTACCGGAAAATCGATTTCGTTCAGCTTAACCGGAACAATCCTCTTTATTTATGACATTGATTGGTCGCCTGCGGATAACTGCTTGCTTGTTCTTGGCAAAAACAAAGAAAACAAAAATGTCATATGGACGGTCGGAACGGACGGGAAAGAACAAAATGTGGTTATTGAAGATACGGCCCGGCTTTCTTCGCCACGATGGGCATCTAAAGGAAATGCTATCTTCTATCTCCGCGACGTCAGTTCGAATCAGGGGGAACTTTGGAAACTCCCTATTTCCAGAGATTCCGGAAAACCGCCAAAATCTTCTTCACTCGTTTTTTCAGGGATTCCCATGGGAAGCTTCTTCACTTTATCTGCTGATGGGAAAAACCTCCTGTATACAAGAGAAATCAATCTCTCCAATCTCTGGCTAGCCAAGATTGAAGGTTCAGAAAAAAGCCGGACGGTGAAAACCCAACAGCTTACGTCAGGAACTTCCTTGCATTCGCAGCCGAGTATTTCTCCCGACGGTAAACTCATTGCTTTTTCGAAGGGGAATGGCGAGACATCGAACATTTATGTGATGCCCATCGAGGGAGGCGATCCGCTACAGCTAACGTTCTTCAATTCTTACAATTCGAATCCTGTTTGGTCTCCTGATGGCACCGAGATTGCCTTCGGTTCGAATGAAGGAGGAAAATTCAAAGTATGGAAAGTCGGTTCTCTAGGGGGGAAACTCTATCAATTTGCCAGGACCGAATTAGCCGAATTAATTAAATTAAGTCAAGAACAAAAGATTATTTGGGCTCCCATGCCAAATATCACGTATCATAAAAAAGGAAATCGCAATTTTCAAATTCTCAATCCGAAGACCGAAGAGGAAACCCCTCTTGTCAAGGACGAGTCTGTTGGCTGGATTTTTTCGCCTTACTTTTCTCCTGACAGAAAAAAAGTCGCTGTCCGATGGAACAGGTCACCCGCTCGCGGGCTTTATAGCGTTTCCGTTGAAAATTTCTCAGAGAAATTTTTGTACGAGATGGACTTGCCGAGCTTACAGACTCTCGGTTGGTCAGCAGACGGAAGATGGATTTATGTGTATGTTATAAAGTCAGGGAAAATGGAATATCTTATGATTGAAGTCGAGAGCGGCCAAACTACGACCCTGCCAACCATTTCGTTCACGATAGAAGGCAAAACCTATTACAAAGTGATTGACAGCAATCCTGAAATTATTGTGAACAATAAAACTCAATCCGATGTCTGGGTCATCGAGAACTTCGACCGGATTATCAAATAATTGAGCCCATGAGCGTATTCAAACTAGGAAATAGCTGTGAGCATGATCTCTGTAAGCAAAGCGATTGAGAATTTCCTTTCGAGTTGAATCTACTAGAGGCTATTTATAGATCCCCGGCCGCGGGCCGAACGAAAAAACCGTGATTGCGTCCGCTTCTAATAGATAGATAATCCGACGTGCCTGTCCCCTGACGTAATAGGCATAGGAGCGAAGGTGATGGAATTCGCCTTTCAACTTTTTCCCGATCCGAGGGTCGGCCTGGATGTCGAGGAGAGCCGCTTTCAGTGCCCTTCGCTCGGCCTCATCCTTTACTTTTTTCCGGAGTTTCGAAAATTTTGCCGTTTCGCGAATAATCATAATTCGTCAAGATCGAGACCGGACACATTCTTGGAATCATAATCCACTTGGGCCTCAAGAATATCCTTGATTTCCTCGATAGTGAGCTCAGGATTGTCGAGCGCGATCAAGCCGATTCGAGTCGCATAACGAACGGCATTCGAAAAATCTCGCTGTTCTTTCCTGGCGAAACGATCCACTTCATAAAGCAAATGCTTGTCCATCACGATCGATTTTCTTATCATATCATACTCCGTACGTATATATATGATATGATCATATTTAAGTCAACTTGGATGGGAAAATTTCTTCCAAGAGAACAGGTTTGTAATAGCGGACGACCCGGCTGTTCAGATCACAAAGTGACGGTCTTCCTTGATTCTGGAGACGGCGTCGGCGATTCTCTTCTTTCTCGTTTCGGGGCGCTTGGCGCTATCGATGTAGTACGCGTATTGTTTTTTACGCGTACGCGAAAGCGATTCGAATTTTTCCCGGAGGCCTTTCACGGCGTCCAGGGCTTCGAGCAGGCCGGCGGGGACTTCGAGCCTAACGTCGATCTTGTCGAGCGCGGTCCAGGAACCGGACCGTTTGGCCGCATCGATTTTCGCCTGCCCGAACTCGGTCATCCGGCCGGCCGCGATCAGGCGCTCGGCGTTGGCTTTGTTCCGGGCCGACCAGAAGCTTTTTTCCTTGCGCGGAGAGAAGCGGATGACGCGCCGTTCTTCGTCGATTTTACGCATGAAGGAATCGATCCAGCCGAAGCAGAGCGCTTCATCGAGCGCTTCATCATACGTGATGCCTTTTATCTTCGAGGCTTTCCTGAAGAAGACGAGCCATAGCTCCTTTTTCTTATCATGGTGCGCCGCAAGCCACTCCCGCCACGCCTCTCTGTTCTTAAACGCTTTTTTTATCATTTTCGGCCCCGGCCTTTACATCCATGATGCGGATGTTATCCGGCTCCCCGCCCCCTGTCAATCCAACAAGGCGTTATCGCCTGTACCGTTGCCTGTCAAGCAGACTATCTGGTGACGGGAGACCGAGACCTCTTGATAATGAGGAAAAGCGGAAAGATCATGATCGTCGGGACGAGTTCCGTATGACCTTCCCGATAGATCGCATAATTAAGAACGAGGCAAATTAGAGGATCCGTCCCGAACCCGGAGGGCCGCTTCCGGTGTAAAAGGCCCCAGCCGGATGTAAAAAATCTTGGCGGGATGCCGGTGGAGGTGGCGGAGTTCCCGGGGAAATTGATGCTTGCACGGTTTGGCATAAAATGTGCTATAATTTTAAGTGGAGTATATTTTTTTCAGAGGGGCTCGCTGAGTCCAAGGAGGTTGTTATGATTGGAAAAAAGGCCGTTTCAATCCTGGCCCTGGCCGCTTTTTTCGTTATCTCGGCTTCCGGCTTTGTCGCCGAGAAGGTCGTCGGAAGCATGTGGGCGCCTCTTCCTTTGAAGATCGACGGAGTCGCCCAGGAATGGGACGAGTCGACGCCCGTGATTGACGAGGGCTCTAAAGTGGAGTACGCACTGAGGAACGACGACAAGAACCTTTACATCATCATGGTCTTCAAGAACCCGATATACAAATCCACGCTTGATTACACGGGCATGAAAATCTACTTCACGACCGAGACGAAGAAGAACAAGGACTTCGGTATCCTATTCCAGAAGAAGCAGCTGACGGCGGATGCTTTGATCGCCAACCTTCAGAAAAAGGGGGAAACTCTGACAGAGGAGCAGAAGGCGGAAATCCGTAAGAAAAATATGCATGTCATCTTCTCGGAAGAAATCATCCGGCCAAAAAAGGCCGTTGCCCAGACCGACGCATCGGTCAACACCGATCCTCCGATTTTCCGGACGGTCGAGAAGGGGCCGTTGTCGGTCTGTGAGTTCAGGATTCCCCTCAGCCGGGTCAACCAGCTGGGCGGTATAGGCGCCGAGCCTGGCCAATCGATCCTGCTCGGTTTTGAGTGGGGCGGCATGACCGCCCAGATCATGAAGGACATGATGGCCAGCCGGGCCGATAGGAGTGTCGGCGCCTCCGAGCGGGGCGGCTCAAGCGAGAGCGGCTGGCGGGATACGTCCGGAGAAGGCGAGGGCGGATTCGGCAGCGCTGCCGGCCGAATCCCCGCGAGCGAGTACAATCGCGACCCCCGTTACAAGAAGTACTCCTTCTGGATCGAAGCCAAGCTGGCGGCCAAGGGGTCCTGAGCTCCATAGCCTGAATACCTGAACATATTCTAAGGAACGGGTGGAAGGAACGAAAAAGAATGGAGATTTTCGGCCTGGAAAAAGCGATAAGTGAATTGACTCTGACGATATTCAGTCGAAAATCTTGCCCGGATTCAAGATGTTGTTCGGGTCGAAGACCTTTTTGATGCCCTTCATGAGGGCGATTTGTTCCGCGGACAGGCTGCGCGACAGGTATTTTTTCTTGACCAGGCCGATCCCATGCTCGCCCGAGATGACGCCTCCTCGCGCGCTTCCGTCGGCATAGAGTTCCTCGCGGATCGCATCGAACTTCTCGCGCCATTCGGCCTCGGGGAGCGGGACAACCCGGCCGTGCTCAAAGCGGGCTTTCATGATGTGGGTGTGAACGTTGCCGTCTCCGGCGTGGCCGAACGTCGGCAGCCAGAATCCGAATTTCTCGGCGACGGCGCGGACTTTTTTGACGTGCGCCGCGATCTCGGAGCGAGGAACGCAGATGTCCATGACCTCAATCGTTTCTTTTTTGATAGCTTCGTAGATCTTGCTCCGGATGTCCAGGACGTTGTCCTGCTTTTTGGGCGTATCGGCGATGAAAACATCGAGCGCTCCCCTCTCGAGCGCGATCTCGGCCACGGTCTGGGACAGCCGGTCCATCTCATCCTCGCCCGCCGCGTCGAGGATGACAAGGAGATGCGTCTCCCCTTGCCCGCAGGGCCACTTTTTCTTCAGATGCTCCTCCGTGATCCGGATGACGTCGAGCGGAACGAACTCGAGGGCGACGGGCGCGATCCTTTCGAGGATCAGGGGCACGGTCTCGATGGCTCCTTCGAGGCGTTCGAAGGGGATGACGAGCGAGCGGATCACCGCAGGCTTGGTCAAAAATTGGATGACCGCCTTGGTGATGACGCCCAGCGTCCCTTCCGAACCGATCATCAAATGAAGCAGGCTGTAGCCGGTGCTGCTTTTGATGAGTTTGCCGCCGAAGCTGAGGATATCGCCCCGGGGCGTCACGACCTCGAGGCCGCGGACGTAATTCCTGATGACGCCGTATTTCACGGCCCGGCTCCCGCCGGCATTGGTCGCGATCATGCCGCCGATCATGGCGCTCTCCTCCCCCGGGTGCGGCGGGAAATAAAAGCCCGCCTCTTCGACGGCCTTCTCGAATTCGAGGAGAGTCACGCCCGCTTCGACCACGGCCATCTGGTTCGTAGTGTCGATCTCGAGAACGCGGTTCATGTTTTCGACGGACAGGACGACGCCGCCAGCCGAAGGAACACACCCGCCGCAGAGGCCCGTCGCTCCGCCCCGCGGCGTGACGGAGATCTTCTCGCGGTCGGCGATCTCGAGAACCGCCGCCACCTGAAACGGAGAGCGGGGCTTCAGGACAAGGCCGGGCATCCGGCTGATGTCGCGGAGCGAAAATTCGTCATGACTGTAATCCTGCATCCGCTCGGGCTCAGCGATGGCGTTTTCCCGCCCGACGATCGTGATGAATTCCTCGCGGATCTCCGGGCTTAGAGTCTTCATGGCCACGGACAACTATTATCATAAGGCATAGGGGGATACAATACCTTTCAAAATGGAAGAGAACCTTTAATAAATGATAAAATTCCTGTCAACGAAAGAATCGTTTTATCCGTTTTGATGTATAGAGAAGACCATGGAAGAACAGGCCTGTGTCCGGCTGGCCCAGGAGGGCGACAGCGAATCGTTCCAAGTCCTCTTTGACGGCCACCGTGAGAGGGTTTTTTCCCTGGCCTATCACTATCTCAAGAACCAGGCCGATGCCGAGGATGTCATGCAGGAAACGTTCATCAAAGCTTATCACGGCCTGCCCGGTTATAAGCCGGACAAGGGCCTGAATTTCTCGTCCTGGCTCAACCGGATCTGCATCAACGCCAGCATCGATTCCTTGAGAAAAAGCCGGGGAAAGGACGTTCGCGCCCTCGACCCGGAGGAGGCCGCCAACACGCCCGCTCCCTCGAACTCATCCGACCCCGAAAAATCGGCGCGAAACAGGGAAATCCGCGAACGGATCGACCAAGCCCTGAATAAACTATCCCCAAAACAGCGGATGATCTTCACCCTGCGGCACTATCAGGAATACAGTATCCGCGAGATCGCGGAACACATGGAATCGACCGAGGGAAGCATCAAAAAACATCTCTTCCGGGCCGTCGAGATGCTGAAGAAACGTCTCCGACGGTTCGTCATGGAGGACGGCTATGAATTGTAAGAAAGCCACGAAACTCGTCATCCTCGACCTTTACGGCGAGCTCAAAGAACCAGATAAAACGAAACTCCATGAACATCTCCGAGAGTGCCGCGCCTGTTCGGAAGAGCTCGCCCTGACAAAAAAAACCTTCGCCGTGCTGGACGAAAACCGGCCCGCGGCTCTGCCCTCGGTCGATTGGGATCGGGCGTGGAGTAGCATCCGGGCCGGGATTTCCAGGCCGCCGTTGCGACCCAGGCCGGCCGGCGTCCCCGGCTGGCGCTGGGCCTTCGCCGGGGCGGCGTTCACCCTCGTCCTGGTCGCCGGGATCTTCATCGGGAAATACGGATTCGCCCCTCCCCGGAAGCCGATCGTCGCCTCGACACAGCCGGCTTCATCTCCTCCAAACGGAATCCGGCCACTTTTCGCCGCGCATCTTGAAGACGTCAAGCCGATTCTTTTGGATTATGCGCATTACGAGCCCGGGGAAAAGAACGGACGCCGGATCTCCGTCGATGAGGACGTCCTCCGCGGGCTCGTCCTTCAGAACATCCTTTTAAAGAGGAAGCTCGCGGAAAAAGATCCGGCGGCCGTTGAGCTCCTCGACGACATCGACCTCGTCCTCAAGGAGATCAAGAACCGCCAAGCGCAAAACCACCAATCCCCCGCTGAGATCAAGGACCTGATCGAGCAGAGGGATATTTTGTTTAGACTTGAAATCTTGAAAAAGATTTAGGAGGAACAACCATGAAAACCATGAAAATGATCGTCGCCATCCTGGCCTTCATCCTGGTCTTCGGGAACCTCGCCCCGGCGCAATCCCAAGAGTCCGAAAAGGCCAAACAAATCTACGAACAAGCCAGAAAAGCCATCGCCCTTAAGAATTGGGGAACGGCCATCGATGCTCTAAAAAAGCTCGAGGCCGAATACGGCCAGAGCAACTATTACGGCGAATCGCTCTACTGGCTCGGGTACAGTCTCGACAAGTATGCCCTTTCCCTCGAAGACATGGAACTCCAGCTTGAGAAACAAAAAGAGGCCTTCGATCGCCTGAACTTGTTGCTCGAAAAAACGCCGGAGAATCCCTGGGCCAAAGACGCCAAGATCCTCCAGCTTCAGATCGCCGAAAACCTGGCGTCCAAAGGTTTGTCTGACTACGGGAAATACATCAGCGGCGCGATCGGCTTATATCCCAAGATCGGCAGAGTTGGGGGTGGAGTCGAGGGCGGTGTTGAAGGCGGTATCGAGGGCGGTGTTCTGGGAGAGCTTTTAAGCCCCGGTTCGCAAAAAAAGCCGGTCGATCCAGACCTTGAAATTAAACTCGTCGCGCTCGACGCTCTGATGGGCATGGACAAAGAAAAAGCTTTTCCCATCCTGGAAAAAATCCTCAAAGAAGAGAAAAGACCCGAGCTTCGGGAAAGAGCTCTGATGGTCCTCGGCCAGTCGCGCGACGAAAGAGTCCTGCCGATCCTGACGGAATTGGCCGTTTCGGATCCTTCCCCAAGGGTCCAGCAAATGGCCGTCATGTGGCTCAGCCAGAGGCACGATGACGCGAGCGTGGACGCCCTTCTCAAGATCTTTGAGAAAGCTTCGGACGCCAAACTCAAGGAACGCCTCTTACTAGGATTCGCCCAAAGCACCAATCCGAAAGCCCAGGCGAAGCTCCTCGAAATCGCCAAGAACGAGAAGGACCTGAAAATACGGAGCAACGCGATCTTCTGGCTCGGCCAGAAAAAGGACGAAAACAGCCTGGCCGCCCTCATCCAGATTTACGACACGGCCGACGACCTAAAGGTCAAGGAAAGCTTGATCACATCCTTCGCCCAGAACAACAGCGAAAAAGCCAGAGCAAAACTCGCGGAAATCGCCAAGTCCGAAAAAGACCAAAAAGCCAGGGAACGGGCGATCTTCTGGCTCGGTCAAAGAAGGGACGAAGAAAGCCTGGCCACTCTCATCCAGATTTACGACACGGTCGAAGATACCAAGCTTAAAGAAGGCCTCATCATGTCCTTCGCCCAGAACAACAGCGATAAGGCTAGAGCGAAAATCCTGGAAATCGCCAAAAACGACAAGGACTTGAAGTCAAGAGAGCGGGCCATCTTCTGGCTCGGCCAGAGAGGAGGAGATGACGTTCTCGATGTCCTTCTCGATATCGCCAATAAAACGGACGACGTCAAGGTTAAAAAACAAATCGTCTTTTCGATTTCCCAGAACCACAGCCCCAAGACCGTCCGCGCCCTGATTGATATGGCCCGCAAAGAGAAGAACCTCGAAGTCAAGAAGCAGATTATCTTCGCCCTCGGCCAGTCCAAGAGCGACGAGGCGATGAAGTTCCTCAAGGAAATCATCGATAAATGAGACACAAAGAGGAATTGAAGATGAAGATCGCAGGCGCTCATCATGTCATCGCGAGGAGCGAAGCGACGTGGCGATCTCCACAAAAATATTCTTGGAGATTGCCACGCCAAGAGGCTCGCTATTACAAAGAAAAACAACTCTTGACGATTTCCGCCATATTCATGATCTGGTGTCTGCTTCTTGTTCCCTTTATGCGTGCCGCAGAAAAACCGGAATTCCTGACCGGAAAAGTCCATGATTTAAGCAGGCAAGGCCTCTCGCTCGAGAAGAGGTTCGCCTCGGCCAGGACGGAATTCCAAAAAGCGGGCGGAAAGCGCTATTTCACGGCGTTTGAATTCATGAGCCGTCATAAGATTCATCGCGGAAGCTCCACCCGCATCGGAGAAACTTATCTCGTCAACGCCAGAGAATCCAATATCAAGATCGAAGAAACATGCCGGGGCAAATACACGGTCAGCACGGATACGGAAATAAAGGAATCTCCCTTACCCGCAGGACTCCTTTTTCTCCATGACGCCGCGAAGAACGGCGAAATCATGGACATCACACTCCTCGATCCTGAGCAGGCCTATGATTTCGCCGACGCGCCCGTGTTCTGGCTCGGCCGCGCCGAGAATGAGGAGAGCATTCCTCTCTTGGAAAAAAATTTTGAAGCCGGAAAAAATAACGCGCCTCTGCAAAAAAGCCTGATCTTCGCCGCGAGCTGCCATCAAGGACCGGAGGCCTATGCTTTTCTCAAGAAGGCGGCGACCGGGCCGTATGACAAGAAAGTCAGGGAGTCGGCCATCTTCTGGCTGGGCGATTACAGGGATTCAAAAAGCCTGGCCGACCTCAAGGAAATTTATCGCCGGGAACAGGACGAGGGCCTTAAAAAACAGGTCATTTTCGCCCTCCAATTGAGCAAGCAGAAGGAAGCCGTCGAGGAACTGATCAGGATCGCGAAACAGGACTCGAGCCAGGAAGCGAGGAAACAGGCTATTTTCTGGCTGGGCCAGAAGGCCTCCGCCGAAAGCATCGAAGCCCTCAAAGACATCGTCGAGGAACCGAACGAAGAAACGAAGCTTAAAGATCAGGCGGTTTTCGCCATCAGCCAGCTTCCCAAGGACAAGGCGGTGCCGCTCCTCATCGACATTGCCAAGACGAACAAGAACTCGTCTGTCCGGAAAAAGGCGATTTTTTGGCTCGGCCAGTCAGGCGACCCGTCCGCGCTGAAATTTTTCGAGGATATCCTCCTGAAAAAGTAAACAGCCTTTTTTTATAAGAAACGCTTTTTATTGAATCCTTTTTAAAAATCCACAGGGATGATGTTGGGTGATAAGATATTTTTCTCTGCTTTTATCGACTTTGAAGTTCTTATGATTCCTTAAAAATTCTTCCATCGCCTCAAGAGGGCCGCCCTCCCGGCTGAAAGACAAACTGTCAGAGCGTCGGCTAATATGGGTGTCCTGGACGATGATGTAGCTGCCCAATGACACCAGCGGCGAATACAAGCTCAGTTCCTTCGAGACATGTCCTTTGGTATGAAGCGAGTCCAAAGTAACCAGGACTCTGCCGTTTCCGACTCTCTTTGCGATTTCATCGACCACGGCTGCCGAAGCGGAGTCGCCCTGGATGAACTCCACTCTTTCTTGAAAGGATTTAAATTGACTGGCCCCTGAAATATTATTCTCGATATCGACCGTGATGACTTTTCCGCCAGTGTTTACTTTTTCAAGCACGTTCGCATAAAAAAGAGCCGTTCCGCCATAGTTCGTCCCTGTCTCAACGATAAAGTCCGGCTTTATTTCCGTAATGAGCTCCTGTGTGATCCAGTTATCGGTCGGATATTGTTCCGATTTTATCCCCAGCCACGACGATTCGGTCCACAGGCCGGTCTTCGAGTAGACAAAGTTCATGATATCTGCGGACTGACTATAAAACAGCTTTCTGACTTTTGGGGCATAAGGCTTAAAGATTTTTGGAACAAGAAAAAACCATAATGACAACAAACAAACAATGATCATCCCAGCGAATATCTTGGCCCTCATCTTCAGCGGCTTTTCTTTTGGGCGCCGCGAAACGACCAACAAGACAATCGCCACGAACGCAATGGGCAAAAGGAAATCCTGCAGCTTGATCAACAGAGTCGCAAGCATCAATAAAATGACGATGACGATCTCGGCCAAAGACCTTCTCGCCTGAACAGCTGATGCCGACAATCCCGCCACAAACCAATTCACAAAAAAGGCCAAAATTACGAATAAAAATATTTTCCATGCCTTTTTCATATTCCCTGCTCCTCTCTTGGAAAGGCGGTCTTTATCGTTGAAGCTCTCCTGTCTCCTCTCTGAGATATAAAGTATACCGGAAGCCAACTTGGAGGGGAAGCCCCCTTCCAAATTGACTTTGTCAGTTTCTTGATATATATCCGGGACATGAACACCCAATCAGCCAAATTCCATAAATCCCTGCCTCATCCGCAGTCTTTTTGGGCAATAGTTTCTTTCCAGATCGTTTTTGTTTTGCTTCTCGTCGTCCCCTGCTCTTCGATGCCCCAGGACCAGCTGGCAGAGCGCTTCGACATCGCCCGCCTAGCCTGGGACAGCGGCGATTACGTCCGGGCGCTCGAGGAATTCCAGTCCATCCTGAAAAGCCCGGACGGCGGCCGGTTCTTCGAGCCCATCGCCCTGCTCACGGGAGAATTGTTCCAGGTGAAAGAAATCACCAAGGACGGGAGGTCGATCCGCATCAGCCCGGACGGCAAATACGCCGCTTACGACTCGGGGACACGGACCGCGCCGGTCACCCGGATTATCGCCCTGGACAATCCCTTGCGTACGGGTGCCGAGATCCGGGGGACAAACTTCGTCTTTGGCCCGGCCCAAAATGCCGCTGCCTTTCTTCGCCCCGTCGAAACGCCGGAGACAACGGCCCTCCGCAAAGAAATAGAAAAGCTCAGCGCACAGCCTTCTCCGGACAGGCTGGCGGTTATGAATAAACAGCGGCAATTGACCTGGCTCGAAGCCAAGAGCGCAAACATCATCTTCTTCGATATCGCCGCGAAAAAAGAAAAGATCTTGAAGGCCGAAGGCCTGTTGAAAGGAGTTCTCGCCTTCAGCGCCGACGGCCGCGAAATCTATTTCGTCGGGGCCAAAGAGACCGATACGGCGGCGAACGAAATCTATGCAGTCTCGCCGACAGCCGGTCCCAGGCCCTTGACGTCCGGACCCGGCTTCAAAACCGGTCCCATCCCCGTCCCCGGCGGCAAATATCTTATCTATACGATCCCCTCGCAAACACCGTTTCCAAAGCCGTCATCCACGGCGGCAACTCCGCAGCCGGGTCGGGGACAAGCCCCGGCGGCTGCGGCCAGCGACCAGACGCAAAGGCCTTCCCAGCCGCCGGCGGAGATGCAGACCAGGTTTGCTCCGTCCCGGCAGTTTGCCGTGCTGAACCTCGCGGATGGAAAACCGACAACGATTTCCGGCTCCGCGCCCGCTGTCTCCGCTGACGGATCCGTGCTCGTCTTCCTGCAGCAGGAAGGGAGCGACACGACTTTAAACCTCATTAAACTCGGCGGGCCGCTCACGCCCTCGGTCCTCAAAAAAACATCGGAGCGCATCGGGTCGGCCGCCCCGGCGCCGGACGGATCGGGCGTCGTCTTCGACATGACCTACACGAGAAACGGCGAGATCTTCTATATCAAGAGCGACGGAAAGAATGAGGTCCGCTTGAGCCGGGAGATCGAGCCCGACCGGGCGCCGCGCTTTCTCGACCAAAACCAGGTCCTGGCCGTGAAGGGCGAGCCGCGCCACAGCCGAGCCTATATCTACGACCTCAAGACCTTGTCGAATTTCCGGGTGTTCCACAACAACACCCTCCGGACGCTCGCCCCCGAGTATGAATGGATCGCCGACCCTGCCGGGACTCGGCTTCTCATCGGGGCGGAACGCGACGGAGACACGATCTCGCCCGAACGCGGAGTCTATCTTCTGGACCTGACGAAGAAGATCACCCCAGATGAGCTGCTCGCCCGTATCGCGGACAATATCGCGGCCGAAAAAGAATTGCGGGCCAAAGGAGAAAAAATTTTTGCGCCGATCCGCGACATCGTCCAAGCGGCCGCGGACAAAGTCTCCATCACCAAAATCTACGACTACGAGGAAGCGCTCTTTAACTTCGATTCGAAAGCCATCACCCAGCCCGGCAACAAGCTCGCCGCCGAATACATTTTTAGCCAGCTCAAATCCTTCGGCTATGAGCCGGAATATCAATGGTTCGAGTCGAGGGGGACGAAGACGGCCAACATCCTGGCCCGGCTCCCCGGGACGGAAAACCCGGAGATCATCAACGTTTTGAGCGGCCATTTCGACTCCAACCCGCGCGGGCCGGGCGCGGACGACAACTCCTCGGCGACGGCCGTCAATATGGAGACGGCCCGGATTCTGGCTCACTCGCCTCAACCGTCCGCGATCCTCTTTGCCTTTTTCACGGGCGAGGAAGCCGGACTTCTAGGAAGCCGGGAGTTCGTCCGCGTGGCCAAGGAAAAACTCTGGCACATCGCCGCGGACCTCAACAACGACATGATCGGCTGGACGAACGACCACCGGCTGGACAACACCGTCCGCTACGCCAGCGCCGGCATTCGGGACATCCAGCACGCCGCCGCTTTCCTATTTTCCCGGATGGTGACCTACGACACGCGGTACGTCAAGTCCACGGATGCCGTTTCTTTTTACGACGCCTACGGCGATATCATCGGCGGCCTGGGTTCTTATCCGTTGCTCGGCAATCCCTATTACCATCAGCCGACTGACCTTCTGGAAACGGTCAACCATCAGTTATTGGCGGAAGCGGCCAAATTCAACATCGCCTCGATCATGATGCTGGCCTCAAGCCCCGCCCCCGTTAAAGACCTTAAGATAAGCATTCTGAAGAACAACACCGCCGAAGCGACCTGGACGGCCGGCCCCGAAAAGGGCATCGTCTCCTACCTTGTTGAGTTCGGGCCGGAAAAGAATCCGGCGGCTGCGAGCACGACCGTCACGGAATCCCGAGCCCGATTGGAGGGGTTCCAACTGAAACGCGGGGAAAAATTGACGGTTGCGGTCAAGGCGACAAACGGCCGCGGCATCTCGAGCTGGGATTGGGCCCGGGCGACGGCTGCGCTTGAAAAATAATTTCTTCCGACAATCTATGACTCCAGGTCACTTATCCCTTAGGCGCGAGATCGGACTAACGCGGCGGGATTTTCTCCGTTTCGGCCTCGCGGCATTCGCCCTCTCTTGGCCGACCGGAGCGTGCCAGAAGGGATCGAGGTTGAGATCGTCCACTCCGAAAAAGCCTGGGGAACCCGAGCCGGTCTACGAACTGAGCGACGGCAACGCCCTGTATGACGATTTCGACGGGAACGGGAATTATCAAGCCTACGACAATCAGAACCTGGCCGCAGCCGGGGAGCTCAGCTCCAAACTGTGGCTGGCCTATGCGGGCAGCGAGGTCATCCTTGAGCCTGCAGCCGATGCGCTTTTCGCCTGCGTCAACGAGAACGGAGAGAGGATCGAACACGCCCTGCTGGAGAGGCCGGTCAGCGAAATCTCCGCATACCTGGCCGAAAACCAAATTCCGCTCACGGCCCTGGACAGGGAAGTCCTCAAAGGCTTTCTTACCGAGCAGGGTCAAGCTGCGGTTGCCGACATCGAGATTAGGCCCCTCGACGAACAGGTCAAGGTCATCCAATACATCCTTAGCAAACAGCAAGAAATACTCAATGTCCGGGGCCGGAGGTTGGCGAAGACCCTCTCGGAGGTCGATCCCTCGATCTCCCTCCGCGAAGGAACGGCTATGTTGGCTCGTCAAGTGTTCAATGAAAAAGAGCAATTCGTGCTGAACCGCTTCCTGGCCGAAAAACGAGTCTATGAAAGCTTTCGGAGCTCGGTCCTCCGGATGCCCGCTCGGGAAGCGCCGCAGGAGACGGAATACGTTTTTGACGCCAAAGGAAGGCTGATGGATGCCGATCCGCACCTCCCCGGGCAGCCCTATCGCGCCTCTCGAAAGCTTCTCGTCGTGGCCGCCAGGGACGATTTTTTGAAGAACGGAGGCGAGCTCGTCCCCATCAAAAAGGGAACGGTCTATGGGTCGGCACAGATCGTCCCTTCGCCGCGGAGCGGCTATGTTCTCCAGATCACAAATAAGCTGAAGGGCACGCGCTGTCTCTTGAACAATCCCCCCGAACTCGATTTCGCGGATTACAAGTCCTTCAGCGCGGACGTGATGCTGTCATCGGCCTCCGCCCCGTTGTATTTCAGCGCGGGATTCGACTATCATACGACCATTCCGGAGCAGCCGCCGGGGAAGAGCTGGTATGCTCATGTTGTAATCCTGAAGAATACCGCCGGGAACGTCCTCATCATGGGCGCCTACGGCAATGTCAACTTGGGGATTTTCACCGGGGACCTCTTGGCCTCGGCGCAGCTGGACCGCTGGTACAATCTGCGGCTGGATATCGTCACGAACAAACAGGATGATCGACTTCAGGCCGACGAGATCCGTCTGGATTACTATGTGGACGGGATCCTCAGAGCATCCCGGATCCCCGAGGACAGCGCGATCCTGATCGACCCGAACCGGACGGGATGGGGTCCGCAGAGAAGCCTTATTGTCACCAGCGAGGAAGGCGAGGGGGACAGCATCGGCTACTTCAACAACGTCAGGGCCGTCTACCGGAACAGAATCGGCTGATCGCCCGGAATCGTTGCCAATGACAACCCAACCGCCCCGACGCTTGGGACCTTCCTCGCGACCGGCGCGCCGATCCTGGTCATGTCCATGCTCTCGGTCGGCTGGCGCTCGATCCGCGTCCCCCGAGCCGAGCCGGTGAAGTGGCTGCGGCATGAGTGCGTATGTGGATATCTTTACTTTTTGAATTCGACGTCTACCCCGACGGTAAAGAATTTGTAATTTTCGTATGTGATCGTCCAGACATCCCCTACAATCGTCTCTCCCGCCGGACCGACGTACTCCTCCCGAATTTCCTGTCGGCTGGGAAAATAAATCCCGTT
>Ga0315282_10000874_pt1 | contig 59017 bp, 59 predicted proteins | sample YL17G07_20_MG_FD_203693 | JGI IMG/M metagenome (GOLD analysis project Ga0315282, IMG submission 203693) | Sediment microbial communities from Yellowstone Lake, YNP, Wyoming, USA - YL17G07_20 | ecosystem: Environmental > Aquatic > Freshwater > Lake > Sediment | place: USA: Wyoming | collected...
GGAGCAGGAACCAATCAAACTGGAATTCTTGGAGGAAGCACTGGTTACTTAATAAGGATTGACCGAGATGGCAGAAGGGTATAGGATATGGCTAGATCGAATTTCCACCAGTTATGGGACGCAGCCCTTTCGGCAATGCAAAATGCTTCTGTGGCCAGTTGTAAAGCGCTTCGGAGTGTGCCCTACATTTGTGTTATATATCCAAACATAGTCAGAAACTTCATAGCAGTCTTCCTCTAAGTATTTTACTCTTAAATAGGCATTTTGCTTCGGATAATTGATTAAGAACATATTACCCGTGTCTTTTAGGACTCTTAGAGATTCTTTTGCCAGATTGATATACCATTCAATATATTCATCGAAAGCTTTTGTATAAGATTTACCATCATATTTCATCCCTACGTTATAATCGGGGTCACCAAAAACCATATCAACACTTTTGTCCGGTAATTTTTTTAGAAGATCGAATATATCTTCTAGAAATACTCTGTTTGTAAATTCATCAATACTCATTGTATTTAGTCCTTATACGGTGTCCATATTATATCTGCTTTTTTCATAAAACTCTTTAAATCTGTCAGGTGTTTTTACTTTTTCCATAGCTTCTTCAAGCCTTTTTTCATCTTCTTCATTAACTACATATAGAAGATAGTTATATAAAAATGCGCGCCCTTCTACGTCCCAGTAAACGATGTCTTCCATTATGAACATCCATTTAAGTATTTTCAGGATATTATCAGGATTAACACCATTCTGGAATGACTGCTTCAAATTGGGATATCTCTTTATCAAGCGGTCAATGTCATTTTCTGTACAATGGAATATTTTACTCATGGTTTCCAGGAAAACATTGAATTTCTTCGGATTATCCCGTTTTGCTTCTCTCAGGGACATAGCTATTTGATTATGTTTTCCTTCTTCAATAACCATTTCTTCTGTTATTTCTACTTTAAAATCGAAGTTCTTTTTATGGCCGGGTCTGGAGATATATAGATATTTATTTTTTGGCAGTTTTTCAACAGGATAACGGAAAGTAACTCCTTTCCCTTTTTGGTGATACTCATTCTCTATGAATATATTTACAACCTTCTTGACTATTTCGTTTCGGTGTAATGAGCCTTGAATTCTGATATGCTTGCTGGTGATATCTTTTTTCATTTTTAGAATTTTCCCCCGACATTATTATATAACACTCACACTTCCATCAAATCAAACCCGCTCTTTTTATCGAGCAGGCGTCTGGCTTTCGTCCCTGTAATCTCGTAAATAATCGCCTCGCCCACCAGCCAGGTCTTTACCCCCGGCCTCAGGCAGCCGGTCAGCGTCCGCCCGGCGCGGCCTAAAGACGCGTGGATGTGCAGCACGGGCTTGCCGTCCTTATCCGGGGCTATGATGCCTGCGCCCACCACCTCGTGCGCCCCCTCGACGAACAGCATCATGGGGTCGGGCGGCATCTCATCGCTCTTCCTCGGCCCCACCACCACCACCCCGCCGCCGATACCCCCAATTAAAATCACCTGCCCCGCCTTTATTCCCTTCTCCGCGGCGAACCTCTCGATGCACTCCGGCACCATGTCCCCGTCCTCCAGCCTCAAAACAAACACCCTCCCGATTTTCCCCTCAGATGCTTTCATCCACTCCTTTTACCCGCTTCTTTTCCTGTTTCAATCTTTAATTTTTAATCTCTTTCTTTGACTTTAAATACGACATCATCCCCTTTATATTATCCCCTGACTATTGTACACTATTAGTAGGTTTTCCGTGAGGAAAAAAGGTATTGAGGATGCGGATGCTTTACATAAATTGAAAAACGAATACCCGGAATTTGAAGCTGATTTAACATAAAACGGAAAACAAATCACTGAAGCTGATTACGCTCGGAAAAATAAAAAAAATTTTAAAAAACAAATATCGAATCGACTCCGCCTTCTATTTGCTCCCCAGGTACTGCAAAGCCAGCTTGACCTTCTCCTCCAGCTTGAGCTTCGGGTCGGCGGGCAGGGCGCCCACGGCCCTGACAGCCTCCGCCGCGGAATACCCGAGCGAGGTCAGCGCCGCCAGCACGTCCGTATTCTCTTTGGCTATCTGCGTAGCGGGACTGATGACCCACCCCGCGCCTATTTTCTCCTTGAGCTCCAGGATGATGCGGCTGGCCACCTTCTTGCCGATGCCCGGAATCATGTCTAGCATATCGATGCTGCCGGTAGCGATAGCCATGGTAATCTGCTCCGGGCTCAGCGCCGAAAGCATTGCCAGTGACAGCTTTGGACCCAGTCCGGTTACCCCGAGGAGCGTCTCGAAGAGCCACAGTTCCTCGGCGGAGGCGAAGCCGTAAAGGGCGATATTATCCTCCCGCACGTGGAGGTGGGTATAGACCTTGACAGCGTCGCCCGGTTTCCCTAGCGTGCTCAGGACGGTGGTGGGCATATATACTTTGAAGCCGACACCCCCCACGTTGATTATCGCCGCATCGCCCCCCAGCGACTCCACTTTACCGTTAAGGCTGGCTATCATTCTCTTTCCTTCTGTCCGGCGAGCAGGTTATTCAAGTGCATTTCCTGCACGTGGCAGAGAGCTACCGCTAGGGCATCGGCGGCATCATTCGGCTGGGGCACTTCCGCCAGGCCGAGCTGGAGTTTGACCATCTCCTGAATCTGCTCTTTGCTGCTGGCGCCGTAGTTGGCTACTCTCTGCTTCACCTGTGCTGGCGTGTATTCATAGGTCGGGATACTCTGGGAGGCGGCAGCCAGGAGGGCTATCGCCTGGGCGCGGCCGATAGCCATGGCAGACCTCACGTTTTTGGCGATAAAAGGCTGCTCTACGGCGACGGCATCCGGGTGGTGGCGGTGGATAACTTCAAGAAGCTCTTTATAGAGGTAATTCAAACGTTCGCCGATTTTGTAGCGTTCCGGGACGGTGATAGCACCGAAATCAACCAGGGCTAGTTCGTCATTCTCGCTCTCTACCACACCGTAGCCCATCACTACCGTGCCCGGGTCGATTCCTAAAATCTTCATTTCATATTCTGAGGCGATTCATGGAGGTAAGGCTTACAATTTAATATTATGAGGTCTGCAGGCTCGCCAGGACGGAATCGGGGATATCGGCATTGCTGTATACGTTCTGGATATCGTCAATCTCCTCCAGCCTGTCCAGTAGTTTCATCGCCTGTACGGCGGCTTTTTCATCGAGTTTAACCAGAGTCTTTGGCACCATTTGCAGCTCGCTCGATTCGATTTTTACGTTTTTTTGCTCCAGGGTTGCCCTGACCTTCTCCAGAGCTTCCGGCCTGGTATATACTTCAACAATGCCACTTTCCACCTGCACGTCCTCGGCGCCGGCGTCGATGGCAGTAAGAGCCAGTTCGTCAGCATCGACATTCTCGGCTTTGATGTTAATGACTCCCCTGGAATCGAAAAGCCAGGAGACACAGCCGCTTTCTCCCAGACTGCCTCCGTGACGGGTAAACGTGCTCCGCACTTCCTGGACGGTCCGGTTGCGATTGTCCGATAGGGCATTGACCATTACGGCTATACCGCTGGGTCCGTAGCCTTCGAGCACCATCTCGGTCAGGCTGCCTCCCTCAAGCTCGCCGCTGCCTTTCTTGACGGCTCTATCGATGTTATCCAGGGGCATGTTACTATCCCGTGCTTTCTGGATAGCCAAACGTAAACGGAAATTACCGCCCGGATTGCTGCCACCTTCGCGTGAGGCTATTATTATCTCCCGGGTCAGCTTGGTAAAAAGGTTACCCCTCTTGACATCGTCAACACCCTTTTGATGTTTGATTTTTGACCACTTAGAATGCCCAGACATCGCCGTATCCCTCCTTAACCTCGAATCCCCTAGATGATAATTCTAGCACTTAAATATCGGGTGGTCAAAGAGAGGTTGAATAGATAACGTAGTCCGGGTTTTGATTCAATCGGTTCGTAGTACCTCTGGTATAGATAGCACTACTTCCTGCAGCCTGATGGTTATTGCTTGGCTGACGGATGAGCGCGGAGAAAGCCGGTGTAGAAAGCTTTTACCGCAATCGGGCAGAATTGACTACCCACGCACTTACCTAACTCTACAAAGGCGTCTCTGGTACTGATTGCCGCGCGGTAAGCGTGCTCCGTGGTCATATTGTCAAAAGCGTCAGCGACGGCTATCAAGCGAGCTCCAAGGGGTATAGCTTCCCCTTTTAGCCCGTAGGGATACCCCATACCGTCATATCTCTCGTGGTGACAGAGAATGAGCCGGCTGGCTTCTACAAGAAAGGGAATTATTTTGAGTAGATTGAAACTTATCTGCGGGTGACTGCGTAATATTCTCCATTCCTCGTGAGTTAAGGTACCTGACTTATTCAAGATGCTATCGGGGATAGCGAGTTTACCGATATCGTGAAGAATGGCCGCATACTCAATATTTCGTTTCTCTTCTTCCGAAAGAGAGAGATTAGTTGCTCCCATGAGGGCATATTGGGCGACGCGTTTTGAGTGGCCGCCACCGGTGATTTCCTTGGTATCGGATAGTGACACCAGAGCGTTAACAGTACTTTTATAAGAATCCTGTAAACATTCGTTTAATTTGAGATTTTCTACCGTCAGCGCTGCCGTAGCGGCTACTGCCACCATGGTTTGCAGGTCCTGCCAGCCGAAATCAGTACCTCCCTCTTTATTGATTACCTTGATGATACCTATAACTTTACGTTGCACAATCAGCGGGACACAAATTATTGACTTTGTAGGGAAACCATAAATTTCGTCGACTAATCTATTAAAGCGCGGGTCTTTGTTAACATCATTGACTATTAATGGCTGGCCGTTCTGAGCTACCCAGCCGGTAATACCAGCCTGATTATTCATTTGAAATCGCCTGATTTGATTTTCTATTGGGCCGTTGGTACATCTCAGGAACAACTCCTGCGTTTTTTCGTCAAGAAGATACATTGATGAAAACGAGGCATTGAGGGCATATCGTGCCATCTGTGTGATACTGGTGATTATAGTATCTAACTGTTTGGCGGAACCTACTTCCCTCCATATTTTGTTGAGCAGGTCAAAACCTTTATTTGTTCCTGGTTCTTTTCTCCGAAGAGTCTGCATCCTGTCTCCTTATCAGCTGTTAAATGTAGCTGAATGGCCAGATACGCTTTTTCGCCATCTCAAGCCGGGTTTTCACAGGTTTCAACAATGGTATTAATAGCAGCAAAGGAGTAAATGAACCATAAATAAGCGCCAGAAATAACCAAAGATTAAGTAAATATCCTTACGACTTAAACGGAACGATATCTGTGTTTTCACTTTTAAGAGTGGCCTGAAGATGACACAGCGGGTGTTACCCGACGTTTATATGGTTGTTAACAGGCGAAAATGATTTTATTTTAGGGTAAATCCTCCAGTTAAAACTAGGGTTAGTATTGTTCACCGGAGACAGTCGTAGTGGTATTAATATTAATACGACCAAACTATGTCAACCTGTATCAAAATAGAGCAAGCCTGTTTAACGTGTATGGAGAAGATAGGAGGATTAGTAAAATGCCCATAGCCATAAATGGTCAAAAATACTATAGAACCTCCGAGGCTTGCCGCATGGTTGGTATTAGCAGGACTACTTTACTCAGGTGGCTTAGACAGGGGAACTTAAAATTACCCGAATACAGAGATAGGAGAAGGTGGAGGCTCTTTACCGAGGATGATGTCGATAGATTAAATCATGAGGCTAACCGAATAAGCTCGATTAGCCAATTTAAGTCAGAAAATGATTAATATCGGACGATTCTTTACTATAGTGCAGACAGGGAACCGGATAGCCAGGTAAGACAGGAGGTGAATATTGTAAGAAGAGAGAAATTTAAAAATGAAACAATAGCAAGAAATACAAGGAGGACAAACAAATGAAAGGGTTAATTAAAAAGATACGTCAGGACAATGGGGGTTTTACCTTAATTGAGTTGGTCATCGTCATCGCCATTCTGGGAATACTGATGGCTATAGCTCTGCCCAACTTCGCTGGCATCACTAACAGGGGTGAGACAGCGGCAAATAAGGCTGAGCTGGCAACTGTGCAGACAGCTATGGACGTGATGATGGCACAGCTAATAATGAGTTCGGTTAACGCTACTACCACAACGACTGATATGTCAGCTTTCCCCACGGGTTACCCGTTATACCCGAACTACTTACGCTCAGCCACCACCAGCGAAAACTATTCATGTGATGGTACAGGACTGGTTACGCAACATTAATTATTAGCAGGTTAAATAGCTGCTGTATCCGAGTCTGTGAGAATAACCTGGCAATGGCGGCCGGGGCGGTCACGGCGTATGATGGCCCCCTGGAGGATGGTAGAGTACAGCTTCTTACTAACTTGCCATCGGACGCTGTACTCGCCGACGGTAAGACTAAAAAATTAAAAGTACGGTGAGTCAAGGCTGGGAGTTCATGGGCTTGTGCATTTTAGCTGTTGGAGTTGGATGAATGAGCGGCATGAACAAGGCATACAGTCGCGTGACTAATACGTAGTTATTTATGGGGATGTTTGTCATCAATGATGGCGGACCAACCTGAATGACAATAGTGCTTGAATAGCGATTAAAGAGCTAAAGCTGATAATACGCTTTATTAGAAAGCGGAGCAGTGTCTTGACAAATAAATCGGCCTTGAGCGCCATGAAAAATGGAAAAGGTGAATGTGAATGCAGAAGATCCAAAACAGGATTCCCCTGAAAAGTATTAGCTCAGAGCCGGCCGTCAGGTTAAAAACCGATAGCAAACCGATAAAGGTTCTGCTAATCACGGGTGACCATAAAGAAGCCTATCTGATACGCAAGATGGTAACCCAGGCAGTAATGGGGACCTTCACTCTTGAGTACGCCGATAGACTGTCCGTGGGAATCGAGCGTCTTACCAGAGGGGGTATTGACGTACTCCTGCTGGACCCGAGCGTGCCAGATAGTCGTGGCCTTCATTCTTTAACTCAGGTGCGCACTCAAGTTGGCAGCATACCTATCATCATGTTGTCCTCGCTCGATAACGAAAAGGATAAGACTGAGGCACTGAAAAAGGGCGTCCAGGAATACCTGGTCAAGGGAAAGTTGAATAGAGACCTGCTGGCACGCTCTATCTACCGTGCCATCGCTCAGCAGTGGTCTGTGTCGAAGTCAGAGTCCAGTGAAGCCCAATTTAATAACATAATAAAGAGTTACCCTGACGGTATTATCATTGTGGACCAAAAGGGAACGGTATGTTTTGCGAATCCGGCTGTAGAATCCCTCTTTGGCTGTAAAGCGGGACAGCTGCTTGGGGAATCGATTGATTCATTGCAGGCGATTGAAGGTGGTAAAACCGAGTTGGGCATAGTCCGTGGAGATGGGGAAAATCTTGTGGCGGAAGTAAAAGTGGTGGAAATAAAGTACCAGGGAGAAACTGCCTACCTGGCTTCATTACGCGATATTACTGAGCGCAAGAGGGTAGAGGAAGAGACTAAGTTAGCCCGATTGGATGCCGAAACAGTTAAAGTAACATCAGCCAAAATCATAGCCAAGGCCAGTGAGGAAGCCAAACTGGCCAGAGAAGATGCCGAAGTCGCCAAGATAGCTTCAACTAAAGCTGCAGCTAAAGCCAATGAGGAAGCCAGACTGGCTCGAGAGGAAGCTGAGAAAATCAAAAGCGCACTGTCTGAGGCCAATAAAGAAGCCGGGCTTGCCAGGGGGGAAGTAGAGAAAATTAAGGCCGCCTTAGCCAAGACCAGTGAAGAAGCTAAGGAAACCAAGGCCTCTTTAGCCAAGGCTGGTGAGCAAGCTAAGGGAGCCAGGGCAGCTTTAGCCAAGGCCAGCGAAGAAGCTAGACTGACCCGAGAGGATGCGGAGGTAGTTAAGAAAACCTCGGCCAAAGCGGTGGCTAAAGCCAAACAAGAGGCAAGATTAGCACAGGAGGATGCTGAAGCAAGCCTGGCCAGGGCCAATGAAGAAACCCGGCTGGCCAGAGAAGAGGTTGAGGAAATCAAGGCCGTCTCAGCCAGGGCTGTCACCAAGGCCAATGAAGAAGGCCGGCTGGCCCAAGAGGAAGCTGAGGAAATTAAGGCCGCCTCGGCTAAGGCTGTAGCTAAAGCCGAAGAAGAGGCCAGCCTGATACAGGAGGAGGCCGAAGCGACCTTAGCCAAGGCCATAAATAAAGCCACTAAAGAAGCTAAGCTCGCTAGAGAGGAAGCCGAAGCAACCTCAGCCAGGGCTATCGCTAAAGCGAGTGAGGAGGCCAGACTGGCCAGAGAAGAAGCTGAAGCCACCAAGACAGTGTCAAACAAAGCCGTTGTCAAGGCTAACAAAGAAGCCAAGTTGGCCCGAGAGGAAGCTGAAGTTGCCAAGATAAGTTCAACTAAAGCCGCTGAAGAAGCCAGACTGGCACGAGAGGAAGCTGATGCCAACAGGATAGCTTCGGCCACAGCCGTTGCCAAGGCCAATAAAGAAACCCGGCTAGCGCTGGACGAAGTCGAAGAAATTAAAGCAATCTCGGTTAAGGAGAAAGCTAAGGCCGATGAAGAGGTTAAACTGGCTAGAGAGGAAACCGAGGTTGCCAAAGTAGCTTCAAATAAAGCCGTGGCTAAAGCCAATGAGGAAGCCAGACTGGCACTAGAGGAGGCTGAGGAATTCAAGGCTGCGTCGGCTAAGGCCGTTGCCAGGGCTAACGAAGAAGCCAGAATCGCCAGAGAGGAAGCCGAGGCCGCCAAGGCAGTCATGGAAGAAGCTATGACCAAGGCTGCGGAAAAGAGGTACAATCTCGACCCGATGCAATCTGAGTTCATGTCTAATATCGTGCATGAACTGCGAGCCCCGCTGCACTCAATTTTAGCTTTTACCAAATTATTACTCGAAGGTGATGTATCAAATATCGAGACGCAGAAAGAATTTCTGACCATTATCGCCGGCCAGAGCGAGCACCTTCGCAAGCTGGTTGATGAACTGCTTGACATTTCACCAATCGAATCGGAACGTTTCGTTATCAATAAGGAACGGATTGCGATAGCAAATTTACTCCAGGGTACCGTACGGGATTTTAATAGCGTAGCCGGGCAGAAAAATATCGTGATAAAGGAAAATATACCCTTACAACTACCCGATATTGAAGCAGATAGCCAGCGATTAAGGCAGGTGATGTTCAATCTTCTCGATAACGCCATTAAATTCAGCAACGATGGCGGTAGCATCGATGTCAGTGCTGAAGTCAGAGGTAGCGATTTGCTGGTACAGGTTACCGACCAGGGTATTGGGATTGCTGAAGAGGCCAGAAAATCCCTTTTTGAAAAATTTTACCAGGTGAAAAATACCACCAGGGTAGGGGGGCTGGGCCTTGGACTTTATATCTCAAAACGTATTATCGAAGCCCATGGTGGACGCATATGGGCAGAAAGTGTCGAAGGAGCCGGCAGCACTTTCAGTTTTACGATACCTCTGAAACAGGATAACAGGTGAGGTAATGGGTAAAAGGATACTGGTTATCGAGGATGACCCAATCGCCATTCGGCTGATGGAGTACGTCCTGAAAAGACGTGGCTATCAGGTGTTCGCCACGTCAAACGGCCTGGAAGGGCTACAGATTGCCCGGAAAGAGGTGCCTGACCTCATTATTCTGAATGTGATGCTGCCGGGTATTGACGGTCTGGAGGTCTGCCATCGTTTGCGCGCCGAAAAACAAACGCCGCAACCACTCATTCTTATGCTTTCCGGCAAAGCACAGCGAATAGATATCGCCAATGGATTAAGCATGGGGGCGGACGATTATCTCACCAAGCCAGCTACTCCTTCAGAAATCGTCAGCAAGGTAGACAGTCTCCTGGCCCAGAAAGCTGGAGCCCGTTCCCCATTGGTCGTCTTTATTGGCTCTAAAGAGAAAGTAGGAACCACGACTATTGTGGTCAACGTAGCCATTGCTTTAGCGCAAATGGGCAAACAGGTTATCGCTGTTGACCTTGGTCCTTATGAAGGTAGTATTTCTGAGCGTCTCGGAATCAAACCTAAAAGTGCCATCCGCCGGCTCGTACAGATACCTGCAGATACTCCCAGCCGTCGTGTCATGGAGCCAGCATTGGTGGTTCACGAAACAGGCGTGGGTGTGATACGTATCCAACAGCCTTCCGGGGATAAAGGGGACACGATACCCGAAGATATTGATTTTCCACTTGACAGGTTCAAAGAGGCTACCGATTATTTTCTGGTCGACCTGCCATTTCAACCGACGTCTCTTACCAGGTCGTTACTTTCCCGGTGCGACCTTGCCCTTATTGTTAGTGACTACACCACTGAAGCCTTGACAGGAGTTAAGTCCACTATTACCGTCTTACGTTTCCTGGGCATGTCTCCAAAGCGAATCGGTGCTGTGGTCACTGACCCGGTGGGGACCTTCTCCCAGAAGGAACTCCCCAGCATAAAATCATATATTCAACCCAATATTGCCGTGAGCATATGGGGAATTATACCTTATGAGGCTGGCGCCGTGACACCTTCACCGGGTAATCAGGCCACAATAATCAATAATAAGGATTGCCCCATGACCTCTTCCATAAAGGAGCTGGCTCAGCGTATTATCTCCACGGAAATAGCCAAAGACAGCGTTTCACGTAGCGTGGTAAAAAGAACATGAAAAGACAAGAATCAAAGGGAGTTATCACCAAGATACAAAGAAAGAGTCTGGGTGAAATCCTGGTTGAGCAGAGGTTTATTACCGCTGAACAGCTGGAGGAAGCCCTGCAGCTACAACAGATTCAGAAGGGCAGACTCGGTAATATCCTGGTGACCCGGGGACTACTCAAAGCCGAGGAACTGGCACAGGCCATTAGCATCCAGTTGAATTTTCCTCTAATCGACCTGAAGAGACACATGGTTCACCCCGATGCCCTGAGGTTAATTCCTGAGGACATCGCCCGAAAACATACCCTGATTCCGCTGGATGTCATCGGCGATTCGCTGGTCGTGGTGATGGCTGACCCGGAGGACATACAGACTATCGAGGACCTCAAAGTTCAAACCGAGATGAGGATTGAGGTAGCCGTCGGTGTCCCGGCTGATATCGAATGGGCTATTGACCTGAACTACAGGTCAGGCGAAAAAATAGAGAGACAGGTCAGCAAATCGGTACCTGACCTTAGCGGAGACGCCGAGGTTAAATCGGAGCTAAATGCCACGACACCTATTGCGGAAAGTCTGGATTTGCTCATCGAACAGGCTATCAGGGATAGGGCCTCAGATATTCATTTTGAACCGCAGGAAAACAGATTACGAGTTCGCTACCGTATTGATGGTATTTTACATGATATACACTCGCTACCTCTCAATGCCAACGAAGAACTGGTATCCAGGCTCAAAATTCTGGCTAAGATGGACATTTCTCAGCAGAAAAGTCCTCAGGATGGTCAATTTACCTTCAGGACAGGGGACAGGGATATTGATGTTCGTGTTGCTACCACGGATACAGTGTACGGTGAACGGGTTACTTTACGAATTCTGGATAAGTTTCAATTTATTTTCAATCTCTCTGAGCTAGGTTTCCAGCCTTATGCTCTGGAGAAATACCAGGCGATGTTGAACTGCCCCTTCGGCATGATAGTGGTGGGGGGTCCCACCGGCTCGGGTAAAACAACAACACTATACACATCGATTACCCAGCTTAATAATAAAGAGCGCAATATTTTAACCATTGAGGACCCTGTTGAATACCGATTCACGGATATCAGCCAGACGCAGGTCAATCTCAAGGCTGGTATTACTTTTGTCAGCGGTCTACGAGCGATGATGCGCCAGGACCCCGATGTTATCCTCTTGGGCGAGATTCGCGATAGAGAAACGGCGACGACAGCCGTGCAAGCGGCCATCACCGGACACCTGGTGCTGACTTCAGTCCATGCCAATGATGCCATCAGCGTCCTTTTACGGCTGATAAATATGTGTGATGAACCATCTCTTTTCCCTCCGACGCTGGTTGGCGTTGTGGCGCAGCGCATGGTCCGCCGCATCTGCACCGGCTGCCGGACAACCTACCAGCCATCGGGGGCTGAGTCAACAGCCTACGAGGAGGAGATGGAACAACCGCCGCCTGTCTTTTATAAAGGGGCAGGGTGTAATCTCTGCGCCCACACGGGCTACCGGGGACGGACGGGAATTTTTGAAGTATTGCCCGTAAGTGATGAAAGCCGGGCGATGCTGCTCGGTAACGCCGGTGCCAGTGATATCAGAAGGCAGGCTCTCAAGGAAGGCATGGTCAGCATGAGACATGACGGAATGCTGAAAGTCGCCCAAGGTATTACTTCATTGAGTGAGGTACTGCGCAGCGTGTACTCTGTTAGTGTCGATATCCGGAATCATTCAAAAGGAAATTATGGCGTATTGGTATAGTGTTTATACTATCGATAAAAAGATTATCCAGGGCACCATTGACGCCACCTCCGAAAGGATGGCGGAGGACGCCCTGTACCGGGCCGGGTATCACCGCGTCCTCAAGCTGAGAGCAGTAAGCCCCGGCTTGAATTTACGCCGGCTGTTGCCAACTTTGTTCGGAATTAAAACTCAGCAGGTTATTGATTTTTCACATCAGCTTGCCGCCCTGATTGAGGCCGGTATTCCCATCCTGACGGCTCTGCAACTGCTTGAGGAACAAGCTCCTTCGGCGGCCGTGAGGAAAGTTCTTAAAGGGTTGGCCAGGGACCTGCAGGAAGGCAACTCTTTATCCCAGGCTCTGAGCAGATATCCCCAGGTATTTTCCGATATTTATTGTCAGATGATTAGAGCCAGCGAAGCCACGGGTAACCTTGAGGTAGCTCTGAAGCGTATGGCTGGCTATCTGGAGACAGAGAAAGCCGCTGCGAAAAGGGTTGGACATGCTTTGATATATCCGGCAGTGGTGCTGCTGATGGCGTTCGGGGTATTTATCCTGCTGACAACTGTGGTGCTGCCATCTCTAACTCGACTCTACACCTCGCTTGGTGCTGAACTACCATGGATAACAAAGTTGCTCCTGGTTCTGGGCAATTTTTCTCGCGACTATAAGTTTTATTTTATCGGTGGGCTGGGCGCCCTGATTATCTTGATTTTTGGTTACATAAGGCTGCCAGCCGGAAAGCTCACTCTGGACAAGCTAATATTAAAAATTCCGCTAATTAGCGCTATCAGTACCCAGCGTAGTATCGGTCGCTTCTGTCAGACAGCTTCAATGTTGCTGAAAGCTGGACTTCCTATGCCACAGATAATGAATATTGCCACTAAAACCGCGGGGAATATAATCATCCGCCAGGCACTGGAGGAGGTCGGAGGTAAGCTGGTTCAGGGACGGAGTTTTTCGCAATCAATGGCTAAAAATAGTGTATTTCCGCACCTTCTGATAGAGATGGCAAATATAGGAGAGATGACCGGCACCCTGGACACAACACTGGTAAAAATAGCCGACTATTATGAGCGCAGGGTTGAACAGTCGATTCACGCCATGATATCAGTGATAGAACCGGCTTTAATTGTAGTGGTCGGACTGGTGGTCGCTTTTATGGGTGCTTCTATGATAACACCGCTGTACTCGATACTCAGGTCTTTACATTAACCGGCGGGGATGGGTGATAAGATGGCAAGGAAGACACAACAAGGGCTTATTAAACTTGATGTATTTAAAGATGAGACGGGGCTCACACTCATCGAATCTTTAATGACTATTGCTATCATCGGGGTGGCGCTCGTTGCCTTCGTCGTGGCATTGTCAACCGGTGCACTGGCGGTGAGTGAGAGCGACCAGGAAGTTACGGCGCAGAGCCTGGCCCGGACTCAGATGGAGTATATCAAGGGCTATCCCTATGACCCTGGTGCTACTACTTATCCTACCATCAGCACAACGGATAACTACAGTATATCGGTAGCCGTTACCTCTGTCCCTGATGCTGATGATAATATCCAGAAAGTAACGGCGACTATCTCAAGGGATGCAGAGGTCCTGCTAACAGTCGAGGATTATAAGGTGAAGCGATAATGAAGGGACAGCAGGGATTTACCCTGGTAGAATTACTTATTGTCACCGCTATCATGGGAGTTATTTTTAGTGGTCTGGGGGAGGCTCTCCATCAGGTGGTCACTATTCCTGAATACGGTAATGATAGGGTGACAGCCCTGCATGAGCTGCAAAACGTAGCTCACTGGGTCAACCTTGATGGGCAGATGGCACAATCAGCTACCGGTGGTAATGAGCTGGTCCTCACCCTGCCCGATAACTCCTTAATTAGTTATACGCTGGCAGGCACTGACCTTGTCCGTAGCACCAGCACCGCCAACAGGACACTGGCAAATAATATTTCTACCATTAATTTCTCTATTCAAGACCGCTACATTACGATGGATATTACCTCGTCACCTGTGGGCAGGTGGGGTGTGAGTGAAAATGAAACATATAAAGTATACCTCCGTCCCACAGAGGGGTGAGCAGGAATGAAGAACGGTGAAAAGGGGCAGGCCCTGGTTATTGCCATGGCTCTAGTTGCTTTTGGCGGGTTGGTCATTTCACCCTTTTTAGGACACGTCGGCAACAACCTGATAGGCTCACGAATTTATGGAGAGGCGATAAGCCAGCAGTACTCCAGTGATGCCGGTGTGGAACATGCTATTTGGGACCTGACCTATGGTGACCTTGCCAGCCAACTATCATTCCCGGGGGATAGTACGAGCTATCAATTGGGACAAGCGATTAATGGCATCGCAACGGATATCACCGTCTCCAAGGGGTGGGAGACCATAGCCAGTGATAACTTAGAAAGTGGTGGTTGGGCCGGGGGTACCGGGTGGCTCGGAAATTGGTACCAGACCGGTGACTCCAGCGTAATAAACACTGAAAGCCCCTATGAGGGCAGCTATCACCTGCGGCTGAGAAGCAATACCGGCTATGTAAAACGCTCCGTTGACCTCTCCGGTCTACCCAGCGCCCGCCTCCGGTTCTGGGCTAGAGCCAGGTCATTTGAAGCTGGTGAAGAGGCATACTGCCGCATCAGCTCCAATGGGGCCGATTGGACGACAGTCTATACCTGGGTTGTTGGCGATGACGATAATACCTACCACTACTACGATATAGACTTATCTACGTACACCCTTTCCAGTGAGTTCTGGATTGTCTTTCAGGCTAATATGTCGGGCACAGGTGACTATCTCTATGTCGACTACCTGAAGATTGTGTGGGCTTTCGACACCTCCACGCCAGTAGCCAGCGATGACTTCGAGAGCGGTGGCTGGGCCGGGGGTACCGGCTGGCTGTATGACTGGAATTACTCTGGCGATGCCAGCATAGTCACTACCGGCACCCCGTACGAGGGAAGCTACCATCTGCGGCTGAGAGCTAATACTGGCTATGCGGAGAGAGCCGTTGACCTCTCTAGTCAACCGAATGCCAGACTCCAATTCTGGTCCAAAGCCGACTCTTTTGAAAGCGGTGAAGAGGCGCAGTGTCTCATCAGCGAAAATGGGACTACCTGGACGATAGTCCATACCTGGGTTGATGGCGATGACGATAATATTTACCATTATTACGAGATAGACTTATCCCCATACACCATTTCCAGTGAGTTCTGGATTGCCTTTCAGGCTAATATGTCAGGGACAGGTGATTATCTCTATGTCGATGCTTTGCAGATAAGCGGCCCTTCTATCTACGGGATTATATCTGTGGCTGGCGATAGAACTATCCGGGCTGTCGTTGAGATTGTGGCAGGAACTGTCAACGTTCTCTGGTGGCAGGTAACATAGCAATGGTACTGGTATTTCAGGCATAAGAGCATAAGCGGAGGAGAAAATTTTGAAAAGCAAGTCAATCATCACCTCTTTAATAATTGCCCTGGTCGTCCTGCTGGCAGTTAATTGCTTCCTGGGGATGGACTACCTCAGACAACGCCAGAAGAATGAGGTGTTGGCATCCCAGATTACCGAAGTTTCTCAGACACTAGCCGATACACCCGGACCGCCACAGGGACTGGAGCAGAAACTGGCTGAGGCAGAGGCTGGCCTGGCTGATGCCCAGAACGCTCTGCCGAGAGATATCAACGGCACTAGGGTAATCAATGCTATTCTCAAGCTGGCCGATGCCTGTGAGGTTAAAGCTATTCCTCTATCCACTAGGCCATGGACAGCCGACAATATCGGTAAAGGATACTATGTGTTCCGGATAAATTTGGCTGTCAGTGGCAGGTTTCCGCAGTTGAACAGTTTTGTCAGTAAATTGAAAAACGGAGAGTTTGAGAGCATTGTCGTCGAAAGTCTAAGTGTCAGCAGGGTCCCCACATCATCGGGGGATACTGTGAGTGTCACTGCCAGCCTAGGTTTGACTATCTATACCAGGTTCACCTCTGCCATGTAAGGAGCTAATTTGTAAGATGAGTGGAAGAACCTATGTCACGCTGAATATTAGCTCAACCAGTGTCAGGCTCCTCTCTGTCAGGGGAAGAGAGGTAGAAAAATGGGGCAGTATGCCATTGCCGCCTGGGCTGGTCAAGGACGGACTTATTCTACGACCGAAAGTTGTCGGGGCGGTAATTAATTCTTTATTTAAATCAACCGGCGTTCCCAAAAAGCGCGTTATCACCAGCCTTACCGGCCTGTCCTTTATCCACCGCATCCTGACTCTGCCACGAATGGAACGTGATTCCCTGTCCGAGGCCGTCCAGCGGGCAGCCAGGAGAGAGATGTTGTTACCGCCCGAAGAGTTATACCTCTGCGGGCAGGCTATCAGCAATGGGGCTGGTGAAGCGGGTTTCCTCGTTTTGGGAGTGCCGCGTAACCCTATCGATGTTTTAGTGCAGGCGCTGAGAGAGATTGATATACAGCCTTACCTTATCGACCTGAATCCGCTGGCGCTGGCGAGGGTAGCCCACCGGAAAGAAGCCATAATCGTAAATATGGAGTCGGACTGTTTTGATATTGTTCTTATAGCTGATGGTATGCCGGCGATTATGCATACTATTTCTCCCCGAGGGCCGGGAGCGACCCTGGAGGAGAATATCCGGCGATTATCTGATGAGTTATTAAAGACAGTGGAGTTCTATAATAATAATCACCCCCAGAGTCCTCTTAGTGCTACCGCATCTTTATTAGTGACCGGAGAATTATCAGCTGATGTTACCACCAGCGAGCGTATCTCGGCTGAGGTCGGACACCCCGTCGAGCCACTGAAGCTGCCTTTGAAATTACCTCCTGACTTACCGGCCGTATCGTTTGCCACCAATATAGGTCTCGCTTTGAAAAAGCTGCCAGTGAAGCCAACTGCTAATGGCAAGAGCACATACTTCCGCGACATAAACCTTAACATACTCTCCGGCCAGTTCGGGATTCGGACCAGCTGGATAAGACTCCCACTTGTTCTTTTATTCCTGGCGGTATTAACTGGACTGGGGCTTCTCCTTCCGATGAACCAGCTTAGAAGCCAGGCAGACGCTGAAACCACGCGCCTGCAAACGGAGTTGACCGGGCTTAATCAGGAACTTAGTCAGGCAAAGCTTTCAGCTGACAAGGCAAAGCAAATTACAGACACAACCAATAAAGTAATTGCTGATACGGAAACTGCCAGGCAAGAATATCAATACTTCTTAAGTGCCGGCGGCGACTTCGCTTACAATCTCAAATTGGTTACCGATGCCCTCCCTACCGGAGCGTATTTCACATCTGTCGATGTGGGCAAAAACCAGATAACCATGACGGGTGGAGCTGACAACGCCTTCACAGTTATCGATTACGTTACGGCTCTGGAGGCACTCGGGAAGTTCTCTGACGTTCGCATTATATCCATCAATGATGGCGCGAGCGCCGGGGTTTCCTTCAACATTATTATCGGCAAGTAAGAAACCTCGCCAGATAATTACATCCGGTTGCTTATTCTGTAAGCGGTTGTCTAGTCGAGTTTTTTAGTCAGGGCTTCTCTTAATTCCTTTAGACGTAATTGAAATGATTCTGATTTGATACTCTCGGTGGACATTATTATAGCGTCTTCTCTATTGTCCAGGTAGTAACTGCGGCGTACGCCCGTTTTCATAAAGCCGTATTTACTATAGAGGTTCTGAGCCACGAGATTGGAAGCCCGGACCTCCAGTGTCAAGAAGCTGGCCTTAAGTTCTCTGGACAGGTCAATCGTAGCTATGAGCAGTAACTCTCCGAGTCCCATCCCTTGGTATTGCTGGCGCACGGCAATATTGGTAATGTGAGCTTCGTCCACCATCATCCAGATGCCGGAGAAACCGACGATGTACTGGAGCTTGACCCGTGGTAAGGGGGCATCCTGGGGAGGAGGCCGCTTGACCCATGGCATAATCCTGGAAAACATACCGAGTATATTTTTACGAGGTTTTGCTATGGGGGCATCTACAGTTCTGGTGCCGTCGAAGGCAACGAGGTAATGCGCGAGCCTATTTTGCAGTTCCTGCTGGTAGTTGGCCGGTGGCCACTGGGTGGGGAATGCTTCGCGGTCGATTCCGTTTATCTGGTCGAGGTCCTCTTTGCCCATTGGACGTATGGAATAAATCAATACTTCGTCTCCAGTAACGACTATATTGTTATCAACAGTACCATTCGTTGTGCCATTTTAGCATATTTCATGGCATACGGGCATATTGGCGGACAACAAAGAAGAATTTTTTTTTGAGGAAACAAATCGTTCGTGGGTAGCTTTGAATCGTTTTTAGAGTTATGTTAAGAGGGGTTGAAATAAAGGATATCAGTTGTGTTTATATTATTTGGATTCTGTTTGGTTTTGGTTGTGCATACAACAACATTAGCCTCACCCTCTTGGTCTCCCTCTCCAAATAAGGCATTGAACATAACCGTTGGTAATTACATTTGGAGAGGGAGAAACCTAATGAGAGGGGGCTGCGCCCCCTCTCGCTGCGCACTCCCCTTTTAAGACGGGTAAAAGTGCGATTTAACAAAATGTTCCTATTCAGTAAGGGGTATGGTAGAATCATCAACCAAATGTAAACAGTACCTTTCCAGTTACAGGTTGCCAATGGTCAGGCACTGTGTTTATAATCAGGTATGCGAATAGTCAGCCGGCACAGTTGGCGGGTAACCACGACCCAGGCGATAGCGATTCAAGGGAAACTGGCGGGAGAGGTATGCCAGGTCGGGAGTATAACCAGCCCGCGTCTGATAGGCGGCGTCGATATCTCGGTGGACAGGTGGGCCGGCACGGGTAAAGGGGCGGCGGTCGTTTTAAGCTATCCCGGCCTCGAAATCGTGGAAACGAAAGTGGTGACCGACCGCATCGAGTTCCCCTATGTTCCAGGCCTGCTTTCATTCCGGGAAGCGCCGCTGATACTGGCGGCTTTAGAGAAGATTACAGTTACGCCCGACATTATTATCGTGGACGGGCAGGGCATGGCTCACCCGCGCCGGATGGGACTGGCCTCGCACCTGGGGCTTTTCCTGGGCGTACCAACCATCGGCTGCGCCAAGTCGAGATTGTGCGGCGAATGCGAGGAGCCGGGTAGTGAAGCGGGCAGCTATGATGACCTTACGGATAGCGGGGAGGTTATCGGTACAGCCCTGCGCACCAAAACAGGCGTGAAGCCGGTTTACGTATCTATTGGCCACATGATTGACCTGCCTTCGGCGATACGCTGGGTGCTGGCGTGCTGCCGGGGCTACCGTTTGCCGGAGCCGACGCGGCTGGCACACCAGGCGGCAGGCGGGAATTTGAAAGTGAAAGAGGGTGTCAATTCCGAGTGAGTTTTAGTGACTTAATCGTGGCAGTGTTTAAGCTCCTGCTGGAATTTGAATTAACTCTTCGGTACATGACCTATAAACCGGTGGCGACCAGGTATTTTTAGCTGTCAACTTACGCCATCCGCACTCTTCCAATACCTCATCTACCGTTCCCATTTTAGTGATTTCATCAAAGAATATCGTGACAGCTTCTTTAAATCTCTTTCGAGCCTGCTCCTCCGTACCACCAAAAGTAGACAGGTCCAGTGCGGGAGAGTAGACGACAACCTTATCACCCTCTTCAAAAAAGATAATGGGTATTTTTGCTTCAATATTGTGTGCCATTTTACTTCTCACTCTCTCTTTTACAATGTAACACATGTTACTTTATGATACAATATGATGATGATTAATTTTGATGAAGATTTTATGAAATATAGCACTGTTTTTAACGATTTTACCAAATGTCTCACTATTTCTGAATACTTTAAAAAGGTTTACTAAAGATACAATTCCGAAATATTTTTTATTAGCGGAGCGAGGAAATATGCAGGAGTTGAGAGAAAAGCTCGAGGATTTACAAAATCGGGTAAATGCAGCCCTGGAGCATCTTTGACATCGCTGGCAAAGAAAAAGAAATCGACACACTGGAAGAGCAGTCGGCCAAGCCCGATTTATGGCTCGACCAGGCCAATGCCCAGGATGTTATGCGCCAGCTTGCCGACAGGAGAAGGGTAGTGCAGAGGTGGAGGGGGCTGGAGAAAAAGCTGACCGACATCGCCGAGCTAATGAACATGTCAGAAGGAGACGAATCTCTGCAAACAGAGCTAAAGAGGGAGCTCGATGAGATGACCTCGCAACTGGATGAGCTGGAGTTCCAGCTGGCTTTCAGCAGCGAGTACGATGCCCGCAACGCCATACTGGCGATACACGCCGGTGCCGGAGGCACCGAATCACAGGACTGGGCGGAAATGCTGATGAGGATGTACCTGCGCTGGGCGGAGCGTCGCGGCTTTGAAACGGAGATACTGGACACTTCGCCGGGGGACGAAGCGGGAATAAAAAGCACGGTCATTGCCGTCAAAGGGGACTACGCCGCCGGCTATTTGAAATCGGAGCACGGCGTCCACCGGCTGGTGCGTCTCTCTCCCTTCGATGCCGACCATGCCCGGCATACTTCATTCGCCCTCGTGGAGGTCCTGCCCGAGGCCGAGGGCGATATCGACGTGAACATCTTGCCTGACGACATCAAGGTGGAGACGTTTCGCTCCAGCGGGCCCGGGGGACAGCACATGCAAAAAACGAGCAGCGCCGTAAGGATAACCCACCTGTCGACGGGAATTACCGTATCCTGCCAGAGTGAGCGTTCACAGCATATGAATAAGGATTTTGCCCTGAAGATACTCAGGGCACGTCTCCTGGAGCGGGAACTGGAAAAGAGGGAAGAGGAGAAAGCCAGATTGAAGGGGAAGAGGATAGACGCCGGGTGGGGCAATCAAATCAGGAGCTACGTTCTTCACCCATACCGGATGGTCAAAGACCACAGGACAGGTTATGAGACGAGCAATACCGAAGCTGTTTTAGACGGGGGGCTGGATGACTTTATCGACGCATATTTACGGTCTATAATGGGGAAGAAAGAATGAATAAGAAAACGCTCTTATCTTTTCTGGCTGTTTTTTTACTGCTGGTCTTTTTAATCCCCGGGGCGGTAAAGGCCGACAGCGCATTAGCGGTACTGGACAACTCCGCCAGGATGGATTTTCCGGCGAGGCTCATTTTCGATATATCCGCCGGCAGCGACACCAGCATTACCGATATCCGCCTTCACTATAAGGTCGACCGCATGGAACACGCCAGGGTCACCAGCGAGGTATATGTCGACTTTACGCCGGCAACGACAGTGAAGACGCAATATATACTGGATATGAGGAAAACAGGCGGGCTGCCGCCAGGGTCGAGCTTATCTTACTGGTGGACGGTGACCGATGCCAGCGGTAAAAAAGTAGAAACGACACCAGCCGGGATTCATATAGAGGACGGCCGCTATAACTGGCATAAAATTACCCAGAAGAGCGTAACGCTTTTCTGGTATCAGGGCGACGACTCTTTTGCCGGAGAGCTGATGGCGGCCACGCAACAGGCGCTGACCCGGCTGGCGGAGAATACCGGCGCCGAACTGGAAAGTCCGGTCAGTTTATATATTTACGCTAATGCCAATGATTTAAAGGGGTCGATGATTTTTCCCCAGGAATGGACGGGCGGGGTCTCCTTTACACCTTATGGCATCATCGCCATCGGCATAGCGCCAACCCTGTCTGAACTCGAGTGGGGGAAACGGGCAATCGCTCATGAGCTGACGCATCTGGTGATACACCAGGTGACCTTCAATCCCTATAACGAATTACCCGTTTGGCTCGACGAGGGCCTGGCGATGGTGGCCGAAGGGGAACTGGAATCCGATTTTACCGACGCTTTATCCAAAGCCGAAGCCGGTAATAAATTTATCTCGGTACGCAGCTTGGCCAGCCCGTTTTCCGCTTATGCCGAACAGTCCGTCCTGGCTTATGCCGAGAGCGATAGAATCGTGGCATATCTCATTAACGATTACGGACGAGAAAAGATGTTCGAATTGCTCAGTACCTTCAGACGGGGCAGCGGTTATGACGAGGCTCTGAACAAGGTTTACGGCTTCGACATGGACGGGTTGAATGCTAAATGGCAGGCTTCTCTGGTGGGCGCGGCGGTAAGGTGAGGAAGAGAACAAGGGTCATTTCCGTCTGACGGCAGTGGTCAGACGTTTCGCTTTTACGGCTTTCAGGGATTTTTTAACCTCCAGGACGGTCGGGGGCGCCAGGTCACTCTTATTCCAGGTGGCGCCGCACTGGATACATTCGATATAGACGCCGTAGATATCACACTCCAGCGAAAGGTCTCCTCCGCATCTTTTACAGGCTTTTGCCCGGACTAAACAGAGCATTTTTCTCCTTCTGGTCATAAGACAGTTTGCAGGATAAACAATTAACTTATCGTCTATTTGATGATATTCATTACGAGGATGTTTTTGAATCTGGTCAACCCTGATTATGAAAATATTGCACCATCAAATTGAATGGTGGTTTTTACTCAGTGTCCACCCTGAAAAGCGAGCCAAAAATAAGCCGTTTATCTTGCTATGTCTGCGGGCGAAGTGCTAGACTAAGCTGTTGTGAAGAAGCCAGGTCAGAGCAAGTCCAAATCTATGACCATTCATGATTTGCCCGCAGCGGACAGGCCGCGGGAGAGGCTGCAAAGGCTCGGGGTAGAAGCCCTATCCGCCCAGGAAATCCTGGCGCTTATCCTGGGGCGGGGCATCGCCGGAGAGTCCGTAATGGTAACCGCCCAGCGCCTGCTCAGTCAGTTCGGGGGGCTCAAGGGGATAGCGGGGGCGTCTATCGAACAATTAGGCCAGGTGCGCGGCATCGGTATCGCAAAGGCATCCCAGATAAGAGCCGCCGTCGAATTAGCCAATCGAGTCGAAGGCTACTCGGAATCGGGGGAGAAGACACAGGTAAAGACCCCCGAGGATGTGGCCAGCCTGGTACAGGGGAGGCTGAAAGATAAAAAGAAAGAGTATTTTCTGGCGATATTGCTGGATACCAGGAACCAGTTAATAAAGGCAGCGGAAATATCGGTCGGCAGCCTGGACAGCAGTATCGTTCATCCCAGGGAGGTATTCAAGGAAGCGATTTCAGCCAGCGCGGCCTCTGTAATCTTCGTCCACAATCATCCTTCGGGGGATACCGAGGCTTCGGAGGATGACATAGCATTGACCAAGAGACTGGCCCAGGCGGGGGAAATCGTGGGGATAGATGTCCTGGACCATGTCATCATCGGCGGAAAGAGCTATATCAGCCTGAAAAGAGAGGGCCTGTTTTAAGACGGGCTACCAAGCTCCCCCCGCCCTGAAGTGTCCACTGCATTTATCGTTAGGGCGATATGTACGCTAGTGTTCCTCCTTCATTACCGGCTTGGTTTTGTCTTCCGGTTTGCGTACGTACTGGGCGGTCAGGGCGATATCCATGAAAACGATGGGTTTGCGGATTATTTTGAACTCCAGCGGGGTATGGACCATGCCGGCCGGGACATGAACGAAGCACGTTTCCGTAATAACGAGTTTTTCCTGTTTACCCTTAGGCCCCAGATAAAGCCAGACTTCGGCGTCAAATTCATTAACCTTGGTAGCATCGGCGTTTTGAAAAGCCAGGAACTGGTCGAAATCATGGGTGTGGGGTTCGTTTATCATCAGGAAAGGTTCCGTGACGCAGAACCAGTCCATCCGGTAGCCGGAGTTCCATTCCTTGCCCCAGATGTGGAAAGAGGGGGAGGTAAGGGCGGGGTAAAGCTTGGTGAAATCACCAACGGGTTTGCTTTTGTAATACTTGGCATACTTTTTTAAAGCCATCTTTTTTCTCCTTATATATTTCCGTTTGTTAATGATTATATGTTGAAAGTCCATGATAATTCAAATATTAGATGATAAGATTGTTTAGAATCAATCTATATATTTATGCTTAGATAGAGATTGCTTCGCCCTCGGGCTGAACTCGGGCTGAAGCCTTCCGCTTGCAGCGGAATGGACTCGCAATGACAATGGTATGCTTGTTTTTAGGTATTATAATACCCATTAATAATTTAAGAAATAATGTGAGCTATGTACTCTGCGCGGGGAATACATAGCTCACTATAATAAAGGAGGTCACACAGGCTTGCACCCTCCCTGTGTGCTATTTAAGAGAGAATGGCATTAGCGGATTCATTATATCTCTACTTAACGTTAATGGCTTCTTTCTCCAGTTTATCTATCTTTTGTATCTGGTCCGGGCTCATCTCGATGCCAAGCAACTGCAATCTCTTGACGACATCTTTAGACCTGCTTCTGTTTTTTCTGAGGAAGTCGAAAATAGCTTCCCGACCCACTGGCGTAAGCTGGTAGTCGGCCGCCCTGCGGTGCTTTAAATAGCCGCGATTTACCAGAGAATTATACAAATAACCGATATATTCGCCGGTAATATCCATCGGGCGGGACAGAAATTTTTTACCGGTTTTTCCATTAACGACAATTGCCATCAGTATTATCATTTCGCTGGGAAGCATTTTCTCCTCCTTTAAAAAATGTCAGTAGACAATAAGATAGCACAATATATGACAAATGTCAAATTTTTATGGAAATAGTCCTGGCAGTATCTGAATGATGGCGTTCGATACAGAGAGCGTCCGCTATGTAGTGCATGAGAACCGGGTTTGTGTTATATTGTGCCTGAGGGGTGTTTTAGAGCGAAACCATGAAAAAATTATTATTAATTCTCTCAATAGTATTGCTAAGCGTTCTATTTATGGCCGGCTGCATCACAACAGTGCCATCTCCGACCGTTATCGGCAGCGGTGTTCTCAAGATGTACGGCATCGACCCCATTACGCTCGACCCGGCGGTTTCAGCGGAGATGACCTCCCACGAGTATGTTACACAGATTTACAGCGGGCTGGTGCGACCCGATGATAACCTGGAACCGGCGCCGGATATCGCCGAGAGGTGGGAAATCAGCCAGGACCGCCGGACGTACACCTTCTACCTACGCAAGGACGTTATGTTCCAGGACGGGCGGAAAGTTACCGCCGCCGACTTCAAGTACTCCTGGGAGCGCGCCTGCGACCCGGCGACCGGCTCGAATGTCGCCGGTACGTATCTCGGCGATGTCGTGGGAGTCAGGGATGTCCTGGAAGGTAGAACCAGGGAAATCAGCGGCATTAAGGTGATTGATGACTATACCTTTAGAGTCACCATAGATGCCCCCAAGAGCTATTTCCTGTCCAAGCTGACCTATCCCACGACTTATGTCGTGGATAAAGCCAATGTGTCCAAAGGTAAAGAATGGTGGCGGAAACCTAATGGCACCGGACCGTTCAAATTAACGGAGTGGAATGAAAACAATCTGCTCGTCCTGGAGAGGAACGAGAAGTACTACGGAGGGGTGGCCGGCTTGGAACGCGTCGAATTCCAGTTATGGAGCGGCTTGCCCATGAATATGTACGAGACCGGGCAGATAGACGTCGCCGGCGTTTCCGTCATCTATATCGACCGGGTGACCGATAAGGCCGGGCCATTCTACAAGGAACTTCAGGTAACGCCCGAGCTGAGCTTCAGCTGGATAGGTTTCAACAGTACCAAGCCGCCCTTCGACGATGTTAACGTGCGGCGGGCTTTCACGATGGCTCTCGATAAGGACAGGATAGTATCGCTGGTGTTCCGAAACTTGGTGCAGCGCGCCGATGGCATCCTGCCCCCCGGTATTACCGGCTTTAATAAAAGCCTGGTCAGCCCGGGCTATGACGTTGCCAGGGCTAGAGAGCTAATCGCCAGGTCAAAATACGGCGATGTATCCAAGATGCCGCCTATCACGCTGACCACCTCAGGCTACGGAGGGGAGATATCCATGGCCCTGGAAGCGATTATTTCCGAATGGCGCGATAACCTCGGGGTGGAGGTGACGGTACGCCAGCTGGAGCCGGACAGGTATATCTATCACCTCAAAGAAGAGAAGAACGAGATGTTCGACATGGGCTGGATTGCCGATTATCCCCACCCGCAGGACTTCCTGGACGTGCTTTTCCACACCGGAGCGGAGAATAACTTCGCCGAATATTCCAATCCAGATGTGGATGTGCTGCTGGATAAGGCGGCGGTAGAGGCGGATAACGAAAAGAGTCTGGGACTTTACCAGCAGGTAGAGCAGATGCTGGTGGACGATGCGGCGTGCCTGCCACTGTGGTTCGGGGAGAACTACATGCTGGTGAAACCTTACGTGGAAGGCTATAAGCTGACCCCGCTGGGCTTTGCGTGGCTGGAAAAGGTTTCTATATCTAGATAAAATAAAACGCAATGGCAATCAACAGGACGCCTTCCAGCCAGTGGCAGATACCGTCGGCGCTTATGTAGTAGATTTAATTTTTCGGGGCTTGGACTGCCGTACTTCGTCCTGGCCGACGGCGCGCGATAGCGCCATCACCGTATACTGGTTCAGGCTAACACCTTCCATCTCGGCCATTAATGCTGCGGCTTCGTGGAGGGAAGGCTGCATACGGAGGCGATACTCGCCGCTGTACCGCCGGCCCTTTAATGGCGGCGGCATCTTATTGCCTAGCTCCAGGTGGGTCTCAATCCATTCGGGCTTGACTGACTCCAGTTCGGCGAGGGCTTCTTCGGGTGTATCTCCGGTCATTAAAAGATCCGGTAACTCGATATATCTTGCCACGTAATAGGTGCCCTGGTCATCTAGACGTTCGACGGTAATCGTGTACGGCAAATTGGTATAATATTCTACCTGCTTCTTTAAATCTTTTACCTCTCTGCTCATTTGTTTGCTCCTGTTGGATGTTGATTATTTCTTTAAGCTGTCTATGAGTTCTAAAATTTTCTCGACATAAGGTGGCCGGACAGGGTTGGAGCGTTTATAGGGAGAAACCCTGTTCCCGATTGCAGCCTGGGGGTGCTTGCCGCCCTCTTTTATATAGCCGTAACGATTGATAAGAGCTTCAAAGTCGCCAAGAGAAACATTACCGGGGTTATTCCTGATTTTCTCCTCGCTCTTATCTCTTTTGGACACTTACCATTGCCTTTCCCGATGTTAGTAATGATGGTATCATATATGACACCATCTGTCAAGCGCTTCACCTAAATAAAATAAAACGCAATCGCAATCAGCAGGTAGACGGCGATCAGCAGGACGCCTTCCAGCCAGTGGCAGATACCGTCGGCGCTGATATAGTTGGCAATCATCGCCGTCATCACCAGGGCGACCAGTGAAAACGGACCGAACACCAGGTCCATGGGATTGCCGGTAAGAGTAGAGCTGAGCAGCACCAGCACCGGCACCACGAACAAAGCAATCTGTAAAGCGGAGCTCATACCGATTTCCAGGGACAGGGTCATATTATTTTTGCGGGCGAAGTTCACGGCGGTGATATGCTCCGAAATGTTGGTTAAAAAAGCGATAAGCACCAGACCGACGAATCTCTGCGTTAGTCCCATATCGAAGATGAGGGGGGTAATAGTGTTGACCAGCAGGTAAGACTCGAAGCTGCCCAGACCGATGGCGATGAGCAGGATGATAATAGCCGTACGGAGAGACCAGGGGCGGCGAGTCGTAGGTGACGGTGCCTCGCGCTCTACCACGAACAGGTGCTTGTGTGTTACCAGCGTATAGAGCAGGCTGAGCAGGTAAACGATACCGAAAACTAAAGAGACCGCCAGGCTCATGGCGTGGGCCGGTTCAGCCACCAGCATGCTGTACATCGACGGCAGTACCAGGCCGACTACCACGACGATGAGCATGGTAGAGGAAAGACCCGCCGAGTCCTTATTGAACCTCTGTTCCTTGTATTTCAGTCCGCCGAAAAACATGGCCAGGCCGATGAGGAAGAGGACATTCAGGACAATAGAACCGATGATAGAAGCCTTGACAATTTCCACAAGGCCATTACGCAGAGAGAAAATAGCAATGAAAAACTCGATGGCGTTGCCGAAGGTGGCGTTTATGAGGGCGGAAATGGTACTGGAGACGCGCTGGGCGATGATGCCGGTCGCCTCGATGATAATATGAGAAAGGCCGATGATGGCAGCCCCTGTGACGATAAAAGAAATTACCGGGTTGAAATTAAGGTAATAAATAATAATCGAGATAGGAATAAATATTAAAAAGATATCGAGGATATGTAATTGAGGGAGCTGATGCTGACGTGACATAGAGTGGTTTGACCTTTCCGCTGCTTTCTTAAGTAAAGTGTTTTTCTAACAGTGGCGGAGGGGGTGGGATTCGAACCCACGGTCGGCTTGCACCGACAACGGTTTTCAAGACCGTCACCATAGGCCGCTCGGACACCCCTCCATGTCCATAATTTGTAGCTAAATTAATCTTAAACAACTCATTTATCAAATATACATAATACTGTTTAGCTAACGGATAGCTAACGGACACTTTCAGCGGCTGATTCATTATACTTTGTTGTAAATGCCTCGTCAAAGCGTTTGGCCGCAGCTTCCTGGAGCCTAGGGGATACATGGATATCTAGGTGTAAAATTCATGGATGCTTTATTACGGAGCAAGATACAAGCAACTGTCAGGCGCGGCGACAGCTCAATAAGCCCGGTGTAAACCTGAAGGATTCACCCACTTCGACAAGCTCAGTGTAAACCTGAAGGGTTTATCCTGAAGGATTCTTCCTGAAGGACTTTAGCGTTTTTCTTTACGTCCCTGCAACCCGAGGGCGGAAAGGAAGGCACAAAGAGAAATGCCGGCTCCGACGTGCATTAGCGTTACATATCCCCATGCTTGAGAGACCGCACCTCCCAGGAAAGGTCCGAGGCTGCCGGAGAGGGCATTGGCGGAGTTCATCAGGCCGGAGACAGTACCGTATTCCCGGTGTTGTCTCAAAAGATAGACCAAAGCTCCGACAAACATACTGGAATAGGCGAAAGATAGTACCACCTGAATGGGCACCAGCTGCAGGTAATGATTTGCCAGGCTATAAGCGACGAAAACCCCCGCCGATAAAATCAGCCCCGTTTGGAACATCCTGGCCGGATTGAACCTTTCGATGAAACGCACCCATATGATTTGTCCCACCATGTTGGTTACTTCCATGATGGCAATCCACATTTTATTTGCGCCGATACTGGCCTGATACAGCGGCCAGATGGTCCAGATGGCATTTCCGCCAAGCTGCCTGAGGAAAAAGCCGAGGTATATCTTATAATTCGCTTTAATCAAATTTATAGGGAATGCAGATACCTGGATATGGCTGGTGGCCTTCTCCTCCAGCAAAAAAGAGATGAGGAAAGCCAGGAAAGCGACGACGGCACTGATGATAAACAACGCCTCGTAATTTTTTACGATAGCAGCTGTCACCGCGCCGATGAGCCAGCCGAGCGAGCCGTAAGAGATAAAGCTCCCGATTTGTTTCTGGCTCTCGTAAGTATAAGCCATCATCACCGACGAGTTGATACCGATGGCGAAACCAACGAATCCCCTAGCAGCCAGCAGGGTCATGGGTGTACGAGTAATAATCTGGGAGAGATAAGACAGCGCCGTAAGGCCGAGGCCGATGCGGATATACTTCATCCTGCCGTGAATATCGGATAGTCTCCCGAAAAGGAAGGATGACACGAGAAAAGCAATACCGGCCGCGGCGGCGATGAAACCTACCTGTAAATTCGATGAGCCAATGCTCTGGGCATAAAGCGGCATGAAAACATTCGAGGTTTCTACAGCACAGTTGGAAAGCAGGTTTATCGATGCCAGACAGAGCGGTAATGAGACCCACGAGGGTGGAGAGAAACGCCGCATATTGAGCAGGCCTCTTTCCTCTGCACAAAAGGCAGATAATAATATTATACCGTGAGGATAGAGAAATTTCTATGTGAAGCCGGTAACAAGGTTCTCTTTGTTTTCGATTATTAGATTATTATCCTAATATCAAATGATATTGACCTCACCCCCTTTAGTTCCCCCTCTCCGTCGACAGAGAGGGGGTTAGAGGGAGAGGTAACATGCATGGAACGAAAAAACAAAGAGGGGCTGGCGCCCTTCAGGGTGAACCTTCAGGATGAACCCCTCTTCGCAGGCTACTCCCTTTTCCAAATAAGGGGAAATTAATATTACCTCGATAACTCCGGCGGGAATCCAGAGGGGTAAGGGGGGAGTGGATTCTGGCCCTCGGGCCTCGGACAGAAGGCTCGGCCTGAAGGCTGAACTCATGCTGAAGCCTACGCTAGAATGACATCTATGTGAATAATTTCCGATTGTCATTCTCGCGAAGCTTGTCCCGTACTTGATACGAGAGCGGGAATCCAGTGGTGTGGAAAAGGCGGTCTGGTCCTTCCCTAGAAGGACGGGTCAAGCCGAGAATGACGTGTTAAAAAATCGGTGGGATATTATTAGAAATAAATGAAGATAAGGACAGTCGATACCATGCCAGGGGATATTTCCGGCTATTGCCTGGATATAACTATTGCCACTGGCGGGCGGCTCTATTGAACCTTAGGAATCTCCTGTGGAGATATTCGATATGGCCGCAGTTAGGGCACTGTTTGTAATAGCCGAATTTTTTATCGACCATAAAGAAGGCAATACTGCGGCAATTGATGCAATATCCGTTGGTCTCCTGAAGAGGTTCCGACAGTATTACCCCGGTTTCAAAAGTATTATCCGTTGTCATGCCGATATCCCCTTTTACCGGATTGAAGGGAAAATATGCCAGGATGGTACTTTGTATAATACTAATGTATCTTAAAAATCCTGCGTCTGACCAGTGTGTTAGCCCCCAAAATATATTTAGGATAACACCGAAATTTAAGGGGCGGCGGATTTAACCACGTTCTCGTTTTATTTCTTCAGTCTTCGACGCAGTTCAAATACATTGTTGACTTCGGCGTCCGGGCAAGAGACCGTAATAACGTCTGGGTTGTCCTGCCAGGGGAACGTGGCCCCGAACTGGAGCGCGAGGGCGACGGGATAGAAGGCATTGAAAGCCAGGCCGCACATGCCTGCCGGCGTCATGTAGTTGAAGACCCATTCGTCACCAATCTTGTGGCCGGAGTGACAGGGACTCTGGTTGCCGACCAGTCTGATGACTACATCGTACTCTTTTCTTTCCATAGTATTGCTCCTGTCAGTGATAGAGTGATGACATAAAGGATGATGATTTGTTTCAAGGCTGGGGCGACTACAGAGTATTATACCGAGGAAACGGGCAAATTGCTATATTAAGACACAAATACCTCATAGACAGACTGGAGTTAAACTCCGATAACACCGTCTATGAGGCATTAACGGTTAGAATCAATATTTAATTGGCGCAGGTAATCAGTCGGTTGTTTAAGCGGCGCTCTGGCTTTTCCTGAGTAATCCCAAACCAGCCAGGACCAGTCCCAGGCCGACGAGTATATCTATGATACCGTTGAGCCTGACAAACTTGGCGGTCCCCATGTTAGATTTAGCCAGTCCCAGCAAAGCCCTCTGTGCGGAAAGGTAGTCATACGTGGCGCTGGGTGCTGCCTGTCCAGCCTGTATTTTCGGCTCTTCGGCCGCTTTCATAGCATCATATTTGGCCGCGACCGCATCATATTTAGCATCAACCTGGTCGAGTGTCAGGGGCGCTACCGAGTCGGCAATTTCTTTTTCCGCTGAGCTTGCCTGCGGGATAAACAATATGCCGAAGACAAGAGCGGCCAGTCCTAAAATTATGACGATTACTGCAAGTGCGCGCATTTGATGGTACCTCCTTTATCCGTACACCTAGATTTTCTAGGTATAATATATGAAAAAGACGGCGATGTCAAGCCCCCTCTTTTGGAGGTTCTGTTGCGTTGGGGTGCTATACTTGCTATACTCCTTCTAAAGAGAGTAGGAGGGCAAGAATATGCAGAGAGAATATATCCGAGGGTGGTGCAAGATGATAGGTAGAAAGCACCACATACAAGCGACTGACCTGTTATGGCTGGTATCTATCATTGCTTTGGTTCTCTCGGTTATTGGGGTAATCACACTTGACGGCACTCAGAATCATGTGTTAAAGACCGTCTCTATAATAGGGCTTGTGTTAATGGGTATGTTGTGGGGTTGGCATCTCTTTATTCAAATTCCCGCAGAGATGTTTAGAGATGTGAAGGAAGAATCTAAGGATTTATTAAATTTGTGTTCTACTCAAAGGATAGCGTTATTACAAAAGAATATAGCTCCCCAAAACTACCTTAATATTTGGGTAAAAAGAATCATTTTGTACAAGCCAAAGAATGATACGCCTTATGCCAGTATTGAACTATATGTATCTAATGGGACTGTTTTTAGCTTAGATTACAGTGTGAGATGTAGTCAAACTAAATTAAATATAGACAATGCTAGCGAATATAGTCTCACAATAAATCCTACAGTTGAAGAGGCTTGTCCTGACAAGCTAAATCAGGGTTGTTTGAACTATACAATTCAAATTAAGCAGGTATTAACATCTGCTCAATTGGAGGAATTATATAGTTCAAACAAACATATCCTAGCACGATGGAAATTTGAAGTAAAACTAAAATATAAAATTGAGCAAGAAGAAGTTGAGCAAATCTACCATCCTGAGTGGGAAGGTGAACATTATAAAATACAGGAGATAAGTTGATGGCACAAGATAAGCCCAAAATCACGGCTGAAGATATAGCCAAGTTGTTTGATAAGCCCAAGATACACACGGCACAATTAGGCGAGCATCATTTTACCCAGCCTGAGCCAATAAGATGTAAATGGTGCGGCTCTACTGAAATTATCAAAAAAGGCATAGATAAAGGCGTTCAACAATATCTGTGTTTGAAATGCGGACGGAAGTTCAATGAGAAAGATGCTCCCTATGGTATGCGGACAACGGTTGAACAAATTGGAACAAGCCTTGATTTATATTATGCAGGTTCTTCATTATCTGACATAGCAAAGTTTCTGAAGACCAGCCATAACAATGAAGTAGACCGCTCTACCATATATCGGTGGCTAGTAAGGTTTACCCAAGAGGCTGTAAAGTTACTAGAGCCTTTGAAGCCCAAAGTATCCGATGTTTGGATTGCTGACGAGACTGCCATAAAGTTTGAGGATAGGCTCTATTGGATATGGGATATTATCTGTCGTGATACACGTTTCTTGCTCGCCAGCTACTTATCGCCTAACCGTGGAACTAGAGAAGCTAAAATACTGATGGAGTTAGCCTCTGAGCGTGCTAGCAAGGCCCCTAAGTGGGTAATTACAGATAAGCTCAAAGCATATATAGACGGCATTGAATTAGTATTCGGGGCAGAGACCAAACACCTTCAAAGTTCACCATTTGGTGGGGCTGAAAGCACGAATATCATTGAGCGGTTTCAAGGCACGATTAAAGAGAGGACTAAAGTAATATGGGGATTCAAAAGCCTTGAGACAGCTAGGCTAATACTAGCTGGCTTTATGATTCATTACAACTTCTTTCGTGGGCATCTTTCGCTAGGAAATAGAACACCTGCGGAAATTGCTCAAATTAAAGCGCCTTGTAAAAACTGGATTGAGCTAGTAAGGAAAGTAGGAGGTATAGTCTAGCACTGGTATGCAACAGAACCCTTTTGGAGTGTGTTTACACCTATTTGATTACCTGAGTATTGACATAAGGTTGGAGAATATCAGGTATGACGATAGTGCCATCGGGTTTCTGGTAGTTTTCCATGATGGCAATCATCACCCTGGGCAGGGCCAGTCCGGAGCCGTTAAGAGTGTGGACGAACTGGGGCCGGGCATCGGCGGCGGGGCGGTAGCGGATATTAGTGCGCCGCGCCTGGAAATCGCCGCAATTGGAGCAGGAGCTGACCTCCAGCCATTCCTGGCAGCCGGGGGCCCAGACATCGATATCATAGGACTTGGTGGACGCAAAACCGAGGTCGCCGGTGCAGAGCTTGCGGACGCGGTAGGGCAGCCCCAGTTTCTGACAGACCTCCTCGGCATCACGGGTCAGTTTTTCCAGCTCTCCGTTAGAGGTCTCCGGCTCGACGAACTTGTAAAGTTCTACTTTGTCGAACTGGTGGCCGCGCTTAATACCCCGAGTGTCCTTGCCGGCGGACATTTTTTCGCGGCGGAAGCAGGCGGTATAGGCGACATGATAAATGGGCAGCGTCCCCGGCGGGATGATTTCGTCACGGTAAAGATTGGTCAGGGGTATCTCGGCGGTACCCACGAACCAGAGGTCGTCCTCAGCGTCATGGTAGATATTTTCCGCCAGCTTGGGCAATTGGCCAGCGCCGACCATGCATTCCTTTCGCACCATATAAGGTGGGTATATCTCCTGGTAACCGTGCTCACGAGTATGAAGGTCGAGCATGAAGGTAATGAGGGAACGCTGTAACCTGGCCCCAAGACCTTTCAGCACGTAGAAGCGGCTGCCGGATATTTTCACGCCGCGCTCGAAGTCGATGATGTCCAGGCCTTCGCCCAGTTTCCAGTGAGGGGACGGCGGGAAATCGAACTTCTTCGGTTCGCCCCAGGTGCGTATCTCCACATTTTCGCTATCGTCCTTGCCGATGGGCACGTCGGCCTGGGGGATATTGGGCACCTGCAAGAGTAGTTCGGCGAGATTGTCATCCAGTTTCTTGGCGGTTTCTTCCAGCGCCTGTATCTCGGTACGGAGGGCGCGCCCCCTTTCCTGGGCTTTCTCCCTTTCTTTAGATACGGTCTTTCTTTCCTGCCGCAGGTTGTCCAGCTTCATAATACTCCCGCGACGCTCGGCGTCCAGTTGCAGGATTTCGTCGATAGGGGCGCTGTCGTGGCGGTTTTCCACCGCTTTTTTGACGATTTCCGGGTTTTCGCGGATAAATTTAAGGTCTAACATAGATTTACCTCTGTAATAAGAAGTCTAGAACCAGTTTATTAAATTCCGCCGGTTTTTCCAGATTGGATGCATGAAATGTATCCATAATCATCGCTTTCCGGGAGTTCTTGATTCCTTGTTGAATGGCTTCTGATTGACGGCACTCTGCTTTACCTCTCTCCGCAGTGAGAATGAGGGTGAGTGACTTGATTTCATGAAGTCGGCCCAGGCAATTAAAGTGTGAAGTGGCAGCCATTACTTTAAGGAATTCTTTCTTTGAGATTTGATCGATTTTTTCTTTTATAAAGAAGTCGCGTAACGGCTGCTGGTCTTCTTTACGGAATAGCCCTTTTGAGTGTAGTTTAGCGTATTGTTCCATACTCATAAACATAAAGAGAACCCGGTGTACGGCCTTGAGATAACCAGCAATTATCTTTTCTCTCGAAGATAAATGACTGAACGAACCTACGATGATTAACTTATCTACCATATCAGGGTAATCAATGGCGAATTGTTGAGCAATAAGCCCGCCCATAGACAGTCCGCAGATATGAGCTTTGGTAACGTGTAATTCGGCTAATAAAGCCTTTAAATCTCCAGCGAAAAGCTTTATGGAGTATTTCTCGTCAGAGCCTCCGGATTCGCCGTGTCCTCTGACATCATAAGTAATTACTTTGAAGTGCCGTGAGAACGGCTCGATTTGCAGGTTCCACAGCCTGTTACACATGCCCATACCGGGGATTAATACCAGAGGAGCGCCTTCTCCGTGAATTTCGTAATAAGTTTCAATGTTATTGGTTTTTATTTTAGGCATTTTCTCAGCCTGTCTTAAAACCGATTACCGGTATCGCTTGCCTTTAATAAAGCTGTCAACTTTACCCCTTTTCTCTCAGCTGCGGGAACAGGATAACCTCTCTGATTGACGACTGGTTGGTAAGGAGCATGACGAGCCGGTCAATGCCGACGCCGAGGCCGCCGGTGGGGGGCATGCCGTACTCCATCGCCGTCAGATAGTCCTCGTCTATCGTCCACTTTTCCGTGTCTTCCGCCTGGCGCTCCTGCAACTGCTCCTCGAAGCGTTCCCTCTGCAGGATAGGGTCGTTAAGCTCAGAGTAGGCGTTACCGAGTTCGAGGCCGCCGGCATATGGTTGAAAACGCTCCACTACCCTTTCTTCGCCGGGCTTGGTCTTGGCCAGGGGCGACATGGAAACGGGATAGTCATGAACGATGGTGGGTTGTATTAATTTAGGTCTAACGAAGGTCTTGAGAAGCTCGTCTACCAGCTTGGCCCAGTTTTTAAGAGGGTCGACCTCGATATTCATCGAGCGCATCTTCTCCCTCAGTCCATCGGCGGTGGGGTATATAACGAAGTCGATGCCGCTCTGCTGTTTGATGGCGTCCCGCAGGGTGATGCGCTGCCAGGGCGGCGTAAGGTTGACAGTATCGCTGCCGTACTTTATCTCGGCGGTGCCCAGTACCTGCTGGCTGACCTGGTACACCATTTGCTCAACCATCTCCATGACGTCGGTATAGTCGGCATAGGCTTCATAGCTTTCCAGCATGGTGAACTCCGGGTTATGCGTGGTAGAGATGCCCTCGTTGCGAAAGATACGTCCGATTTCATAGACCTTATCGAAGCCGCCGACGATGAGCCGTTTGAGGTGAAGCTCCAGGGCAATACGCAGGTAAAAGTCCTGGTCAAGGGTGTTGTGGTGGGTGATAAAGGGGGCGGCCAGAGCGCCGCCGGCGGATGAATGCAGAAAGGGCGTTTCCACCTCGATAAAGCCACGCCGGTCGAGGAACTGACGCACCGCCGTAATAATCCTACTGCGCACCTTAAAAATATCCTTTACCTCGCTGCTGGCGATAAGGTCGATATAACGCTGGCGGTAACGTATTTCGGTATCGCTCAGTCCGTGCCATTTCTCCGGCAGGGGCTGGAGCGACTTGGCCAGCAGGGTGAACTTGCCGACAGATATAGTTGGTTCGCCGGTCCTGGTGCGCAGCAGGGTGCCTTCTACGCCGATGATATCACCGATGTCCAGGTCTTTAAAAAGTTCCTGCTCAGCTTCATTATAATTGGCGGTCTGGAACAATAGCTGTATCTTGCCGGAGCCGTCGCGGATATCGAGAAAGGAGGCTTTTCCCATCTTCCTGATAGCCATAATCCGCCCGGCGACACTAACTGGTTCCGCTTCCTGGCCGAAGACACGGCTCTTGGTGCGATTCCCAGTCTCCTGTGATACCAGCTGCGCGATAGCTTCCTGCGCGGTATGGGTCTGCTCGAAGCGGTGGGGATAGGGGTCGATGCCGCGGGCGCGGAGACGCTCCAGCTTCTGTCTTCTCTGCTCGTTAATGTTATCCAGTCTTGATGGCATTTATTACCTGCACGATGATAAAAAGACTGTCCCGATGGAATCGGGACTCAGCCTAAGATATCACTATTATATGTTATCCGTGCTTTATGGTAAAGGGGCGGATGACGCATTGTCATGGTAGGGATTGAGAGAATCTATCTCAATATCTTTAAAAAAAGAGAGAAGCGAAATTTCCCCCTCACCTTAGTCCTCTCCCGCAAGGGGAGAGGAGACGGTATGGGGTGACGGACTCTTCGTCCTTCGGCTGAAGGATGACGAAGCAATGACAACTTCAATGAAGCTGGAGCCTTTGCTCCCGCAGGGTATCCAGCCAGGCGGCGGACTTTACCTCTCTCTCCAGCAGGTGCTTGAGGTAGCCGCTGATGACACTCTCAATCTCGCGGGCAAGCTCCCCGTCTATTTTAATGCGGCTGGCGCTGGCGAAGTCATTACCCTGGAGGAGCCGGAGGACTTTCTGGGCATTGACGGAGAGGGAGTGGGCGAAGGGCTGGTCGAGGGAGCAATCGGGGCAGAGCATGCCGCCGGCGGAGGGGCTGAAATAATTGGTAGCGGGTTCCAGCACGCGGTGGCAGGCAACGCATTCCCGTAGCTGGGGGCGGTAGCCGGCGCTTTCGAGGAGATGAAGCTCGAAATAGTGCAGGACAAGCTCTTTGTTATCGTCATGGCAGAGCCGTTCCAGAGTATCCAGCATAAGTTGAAAGAGTCCGAAATTTTCCTGATGGTCGGCGGTGAACTGGTTGACAAGCTCGGCGACATAGAGTCCGCAGGAGGTGAGCCAGAGGTCGCTTCTAATGGGGAGGAAAGCATTGATGGTCTGGGCGCCGGTGATGGTGTCCAGGTTGCGGCCGCGGGCAAAGGATACCGTGCTGTGGGTTAATAGCTCCAGGTGCCCGGCGAGCTTGCTTTTGGGTTTACGCAGGCTCCTGGCGAAACCCTGGATTTTGCCGAGGTGGGGGGTAAAGAAGGTGAGGATGATATCCGCCTCGCCCAACTTGGTCTTCTTGATGACGATGGCTTCGGTCTTATATTCACGCGGGTCTGACATATTGGTTATTTTTTCACGAACTTTATCATTCCGTCGGAATGTTTTTTCAATTCGGAAATAACGTCTTCTATTTTCACTGAACGTGAGGCTTCTATTATTGAATATATTAGCCAGATAAAAGCGCCTATGACACCGATTATGAAAATGGCTTTCCAGGTAGCCGCGGAAAGTCCTAGGTCTTTAAAGCTGGAAGTCATAAGAGTGAGGGTAAAGGATATCATCAAGCCCAGGGGTGTAAGCCAGCTCTTTTTCTTCTCCATCTTCTTTAGATAGTCCGCAAGAGTCAGGCGCACTTTATCTTCGGTCGTGGTGATAACGTCTTGAGGGAGGCTGGTCAGGTATAGTTCCGAGACGGTTTCCAGGTCTTTGGTCGAACCGATATTGATACGTGCTTCCTGAGGAGGCGTTTTTTCAATATTCATTTTTTCACCTCCTCTATCGGTTTGTTTTCCTCTTTGGGAAGTAGTCCCAATATGCCTAGGGCATGTTGACTGAGGTAACCACAGCGATTACAGGCAACCACAACAGATGGAATTGTTCGCCCGCCGAGAACTATTCCCGCCGGTTCCGTCTGAATAATTTGATTAAGGTATCCATCTAATAGAGTAAAGTCGTAGGTTCCGCATCTCGGGCATGGGAGTGTAACCCCACGGTCGGCAAGGGCTTTAATAATTTTGTCCTTTTGTTCCTGCGTCAAATCTTGCATATTGTTTTCTCCTTAAAGCTGGAGTGGTATTGGATTACTGATATTCACGCGGTTCGGGCATGGTGATTCAATTAAGGAAAGAAGTGCCTATTTTCTTTTAAGTTCCTGTATAAATTGCTCAGGTGTTACTTCGATTTCCCGAAGGATTTCACGTAAAAGAGGACGTGATAAGTCCCTCCCTGGATGGTTGGGAAGTGTGGTGGTTCTGCCATCGGTATGGCGATAGAAAACGTGCGCTCCTTTACTGCGGGCAATTTTGAAACCTAGATGTAAAAGTACCTTCTCCATTGTTTTAAATTTAACAATGGGAAGACGTGTCATGCGGCTACCTCAATTTGTTGCAGTCCCACAAATTTTGGCAGATTTTCACCTGAGCCTTCATACTCTTCGAGACATAGTTCCAGGACTTCTTTAAGATTACTTTGAAGTTCATCAAGTGTGGCTGCCTGGGTATGTGCACCCGGAATCCCCGGCACTATGCCGATATAAAGTCCCGTTTCCGCATCCAGTTCCACATAAGCCGTGAATGTTTTCATATAACACTTCCTCTTGAAGCTTTTATCCGTATTATATCATACTCTTTTTAAAGAATTTCCAAGAGAAAAGGGTTGGGGGGATGGGTTTCAAAAATAATCTAAAACTCCTGCCGGCCCTCTAAAGCCCTGGTGAGGGTAACGTCGTCGGCGTACTCTAGTTCGGTGCCGAAGGGGAGGCCGCGGGCGAGGCGGGTGACCTTAACGCCAAGGGGAGTAATGATACGGCTGAGATACATGGCCGTCTGCTCGCCTTCAAGGTTGGTATTGGTCGCCAGGATGACCTCTTTCACCGTGTTGTTCTGGAGTCGTGCAAGCAGCTCTCTGGTCCTGATGTCGTCGGCGCCGATACCCTCGGTGGGGGAGATAGCGCCGTGGAGAACATGGTAGAGTCCATGGTAAACGCCGGTATGCTCCAGCGCCAGGATGTCCTGCGGCTGCTCGACGATGCAGACCTGGCTGATATCGCGCTGCGGATTGCGGCAGATGGGGCAGGGGTCGGACTCGGTGACGTTGCAGCACGCCGAGCAGAGGGTGACTTTCTGTTTCAATGCCAGCAGAGCCTCGGCGAGAGCCCGGGCGCGCTCTTCCGGCGAACGCAAGAGGTGAAAGGTGATGCGCTGGGCGCTCTTGGGGCCGATGCCCGGCAGTCGGCTGAACTCCTGTACTAGCCTGCCGATGGCGTCACTGGCGGGGATGGGGTCATTTTTCAATGATGGTTCTCCTTTAGGTTGTTTAATATTGTCATTCTGAAGGAGCGAAGCGACTGAAGAATCTCGTGGTGGGGCGGAATGAGAACCCCTCCCCGTTCCGAGACCCTTCGCTTCGCTCAGGGTGACAGAAAGGACTGCTTAAAACTACATCTAGAATTTTTCCATCTACGTCAGCCCCGGGATTTTAAGTCCGCCGGTAAGTCCCCCCATCTTTTTGGCGGCGGCTTCCTGCGCCTTAACGCCGGCCTCTCTAACGGCGGTCAACACCATGTCCTCGAGCATCTCGACGTCGGCCGGATTGACCACCTCCGTCGATATTTTTACCGACTGTATCTGCTGCTGACCGTTCATAACAACCTTAACAGCCCCGCCGCCGGAACTGGCCTCCACGGTGAGATTGGCCAGTTCTTCCTGGGCTTTTAATAGCTGCGCCTGGAGTTTCTGGGCCTGCTGCATCATAAATTTGTTCATGGTTCCTCCGTATCTAACTGGGCACCCATTTTCAGCGCCGCTTTCACCAGGTGGTTGTTCGCGTGTTCATAGACGCAGCGCACCTTGCAGGGGCGCCCCAGGAAACTGCTCACGATTTTATCAGCGGTCTTTTGATTATCAAGGTTATCCATTTTCTCTTTATGATAGGAATATTTAAAAGAAACCACTATCGTATCATCTTCGATAGACAGCGGCCGGGCGCTGCGGAGTAAAGCGGCGGCCGGGGTCTTACTCATGCCGTCCGGCGCCTCCTTGATGATTTTGCTCCACTGCGACTGGAGCTGCTCAATGGCACCGCCGGCAGATAAAGGACCGGCAGCGGCGCTGGCGGTGGTCGCAGGCGCAGGTTTCTTTGTATCCACTTTCGCGGTTACCGGCAGTTCTGTTATCGGGGACTTTTTCTCTTGCGGCGGGGCGGTCTTTTGCCTTGGGGGAGACTGGACAGGTCTGGGGGCCGGCTTCTGAGATACCGGTTCGGGTCCAACCTGGCGGACGGGTTCTTTTTTGACGGCCGTATCGGTCAGGATGCAGTCGACTATGGCCAGCTCCAGGGGCAGGGTGGAATAGTTATCGAGGCCAAGCTCAAGCTGTCCGAACTGTTTGACCGACTTCAATATCTGGGGGAGCGAAGCCCTGCCGGCCAGGTCTTTGAGTTCCTTAATATCCTCGGCGGTAAGCTCGATGGACTCACCGGAGCCGGTCTTGACGAGGAGCAGCAACCGCAGATATTCCACGAGTTCGCGATGGAACTGGCGCAGGTCAAGTCCGTCATTATTGACATTATTGATGGTGGCAATTCCGGCGGCGATATCCTGATTAATGATGTGTTTCACCAGTTCCCGGGTACGCTGGTCGCCGGAAATACCGAGGAGAGCCTGCACCTGCTGGAGGTTAATCTCATTGCCGTAGTAAGTATTAGCCTGCTGTAATAAATTAAGGGCATCACGCATACTGCCCGTAGCCGCCCGGGCGATAAGCTTTAATCCCTCTGCATCGATGTGAATGCCTTCGCCTTCACAAACACGGGACAACACGCTTACCATGTTGGCCAGGGAATGGCGGTGAAAATCGAAGCGCTGGCACCGTGATAGTATTGTCGGCAGGAGTTTATGGGCTTCAGTGGTAGCCAGGATAAAGATAACGTGCGGCGGCGGCTCCTCCAGCGTTTTAAGGAGGGCGTTGGAGGCTTCCTTGGTAAGCATGTGGACTTCATCGATGATATAGATTTTACGGCGCGCCTGGTTGGGGGCATAGTTGACCTTCTCGCGGAGGTCTCTAATTTCGTCAATGCCGCGGTTGCTGGCGGCATCGACTTCAATAACGTCTAAAGCCCGGCCTTCGGTGATAGCCCGGCACATCTCGCAAATATTGCACGGCTCGCCCTTACCGTTGGTCAGGCAGTTGATGGCCTTGGCCAGGCTGCGGGCGGTGCTGGTCTTGCCCGTGCCCCGGGGGCCGCAGAAAAGGTAAGCGTGTGAGACGCGCTCACCGGCCAGAGCGTTGAGCAGTGTATGGGTGACATGCTCCTGCCCTACCACTTCGGCGAGAGTTTGAGGGCGCCATTTACGATAAAATACCTGGGATGCCATTTTCTTTCGTCCTTATTATACCCTAAAACGTAATGTTTCCCAAGAAAAATATTACTGTCATTGCGAGGGAGTCCTTCAGCGGAAGGACGACCGTGGCAATCTCTATTTTTGTCTCAATTAGCTGCTGGCTCACCCTAAAATTATATTAAACCTCACCCCCTCGGTCCCCCTCTCCGTCGACGGAGAGGGGGAAGAAAAAGAAAGAGGGGCTGACGCCCCTCTTAGACTCCCTGGCTAATTTTACTTTAATTACAGCAGTGAGGGTATATCCTTGGAGACGTCCTCCAGGGCCTTGAGTTTATCCTCGGTCTCTTCCTGTCGCTTCTTGAACTCAGGGATAAGGTCGGTGGAGCGGACGTAGTAGTCTCTCACTTTATCCACATCGCTCAGCTCGGAGAGGAGCACGGTGACATCGATAACCCCTCTCTCTCTGGGATAATCGCCGTTCCTGATGATAGCCTCCGGGGCGATGTCTCTCATGTAATCGCCGATTTCCTTGACCATGTCCATATTCATTTCTTTGGCGGGACCGGAAACCAGGTATAAAGCCCTCCGGGAATCGGCAGGGTTGCACTTGAGGGATAGCTCGCTGATAGCCTCGTCCATGGCCTGGATGCCTTTCTGGATTTCCGTCCCCTTCTTCCTGAAATCGCTCTTCAATTCGGGCAATTTGAACAGCGGCGCCGAGGTCTTGCCGTAGCCGATAACCGTCCAGCCGACGACGGTCTGGATGATGTCACCGGCATCCAGTAGTTTGGCCCCGATGTACTTTTGTTTTTTTTCTTCGCCGGCGCAGAGCAGGTTATAGAACGGCTCGGCTATCATGTTGTTTATCTTGGAAAGATTGGTCCGGAGCGATGAGTCTTTTCTCACGTACCTCTGATTGTCCACGAGAAAGACGGCATCGGCTATGGAGTAGCAGGACTTAAGGCAGGTGGCTACGTTAAATACGGTTCTCTCCTCGGTGGACTCTTCATGCTCGAAAGGCAGGACGAGCAGGTTCCATATCGGTTTATCGATATAACGCTCTTTCAGGTGCTGCGTTATCACGGAAACGGCGCCGGAGCCGGTGCCGCCGGCCGTCCCGGCGATTAGCAAGAAGGCATCAGTTTCAAAGAACCTTTTGGTGGTTCTGATAGCATCGACGATTTTATCGGCGTCTTCTTTAGCTATCTCGGCTCCCAGTTCGTTGATTTTACCGACGCCATGGCCACCGGTTTTACGACTGCCAATGAGGATTCGATGGCGATGGTCATTGCTAATGTTGGATAACCCGCTTAAATCAGCAGCATCCGTATTAACGGCAAAACAACCCGAAATTATGGTTATGCCACGGCGGCTGCGTGCTCTTCCGTTAAGACGGGAGAACTCATCAGCAATTCTGCCACCGCATTGTCCCAGGCCAACAACCACTAGTTTCATATTTCACCTCAAAGATTATTAGAGTTATGATATTTTTAGCATAATATTGCCAGAATGTCAAACGTTCTTTTGGTTATTTTTGCGATTTTAGTACTGCAACCGCATATGACACAATAGTTATTTTTTGATTAATTCAACGATTTTATTGAAAAACCAACGAATGAATAATATAATAGTCTATGCTGGCAATTAGACAGTAGTCTTTTTAAGAGGGTGGGGTAATGTCTCCTGAGTTAAAAGAACAGGTTGAAGGCAATATAACTGACTTTGAAAAGGCGGTAGCCAGGGCTGAAGCGTTGAGCCGGGTGGCCAGGGAGGCTTCTGGGAAATCAACGAAGGCTGCCTTGGATGCAGCACGCCGGGCCGAGCAAATCGGCAAAGAAGCCAAAGAAGCCGCCGAGGTCGCCGCTAAAGCGGCGCAGGAAGCGGTAGCCCGGGCCGAGAAAATAAGTCGGGAGGCCAGGGAATCAGCCGAGGCAACCATCAAGGCTGCCAATGAAGCCATAAGCCATGCGGAAGGGGTCGCCAAGAGACCGCAGGAGACCGCGGAATCTATGGCGAAGGCTTTTCAGGAGGCTATCGCTCGCGCCGAAAAGATAAGTCAAGAGGCGATGCAGGCAGCTGAGTTGGCAATGATGTTATCTCAAGATGGCCTAACCCGCATCGATGAGATGAGCCGGGAAGCCAGGAAAATGGCCGAGTCGGCGAAGGAGCTATCTCAAGAATCGGTAAGTGTGGCTGAGGTATCGGTCAAAGCCGCCAAGGAAGCTGCCGAGGAATCGGTTAGGGCTATCAGGGAGGCGACCAGCCGGGCTGATAAGATGGCCAGAGAAGCTAGAGACGCGGCCGAAGCAACAAATAAAGCCGCCAAGGACACGGTAAGCCGGGCGGAAAGGTCAAGTAAATCAACCAGAGAAACGGCTGAAGTCGCCGCCAGAACGGCCGGGGAAGCCGCCAGCAGGGCGGAGGCAATAAGCAAGGTAGCCAAAGAAGTTGCCGAAGCTTCACAAAGGTCATCCCAGGAAACGGCGAACCGGGTGGAAATAATAGCCAGGGAGGCCAAGCAGGCCAACGAAGCCTCGCAGAAGGCCGTTCAGGAAACAACAAGCAAGGCTGAGGAAGTAGCCAGAGAGACACGGCTGGCGACAGAATCCGCGATTAAAGTAGCTAAAGAAGCATCGGAGGCTTCAATAAAGGCATCCCAAGAAGCAATAGCAAGGGCAGAAGCAATAGGTAAGGAAGCTAAAGATAGGGCCGAGATATCCGCGAATGAGTTCCGGGAGGCGGTGGCTAAAGCGGAACAGATAGTCCAGGAAGCCAATGAGGCTGCCTCGGCGTCAATAAAGAAGATACAACAGGCAGTCGCCCTGGCTCAGGAGGATAGCAAGAGAGCCGTGGAAGAGACCGAAGCAGCCGTGCAGAGAGCTCAGGAAGCAGCTGCGACTTCTGTCAGGGTTGCCCAGGAGACCACAGCAGCCGCGGTTCAAGCGGTTCAAGCAGCATCCGATGCGGCAGCCCAGGCAGCGCGTAAAGCCTCTGAACAATCGATGGCGAAATCGCATGAAGTAATTTCCAGAGCCGAAGAAATGAGTAAGCAAGCCAGGGATAGGGCTGAGGCAACCTCGGGAGAATCCCGGGAAGCTATTGCCAGAATGGAGGAGATGGATAAAGCCTCCAGAGCGGCGGCCGAGGAAGCAGCCAGGGCGGCACAGGAAACCATTGACGCATCAAGAAGAGAAACTGAGATGGCGGTAGCTAAAGCTGAAGAAATGAGCCGGACTACTAAAGAGACAGCCGAGGCGTCAATGAAGGTCGTCCAGGAGGCCATTGAAGCGGCGATTGCGACAGCCAAGGAGATGGCCGAAATTTCAGAGAAAGAAATCCAGGCAGCCATCGTCCGGGCCGAGGAGATAAGCCGGCAAACCAAGGAGTCGGCAGAAGCTGCGGTAAGAACAGCCACTGAAGTGACAGAAACGCTGGTAAAAGCCGCCAGAGAGTCGGCGGAGAGAACGGTTAGAGCCGTCAAGGAAGCGACGGAGGCATCAGCCAGGGTGGCCAGGGAGGCAGCCGGAGTATCCATAGCTGCTTTTAGAGAAGCGATAAGCCGGGCCGAAGCCACCGGCCAGGTTGCCAGGGAAAGCGCCGACGCATCGTTTAAGACTTATGAGGCAGCCCTGAATAAGGGGAGGGCAAAAGAGGTGGCGCCCGAAGCTGGAGTTCCGGAAGGAGACCTGACTGAGGCGATAGAGAGCGCCGAAAAGGAAGAGGAGGAGGCTTATGAGGCCGCCGAAGAAGCCATAGATGCTTTGAAGGAATCGGTGAAGAAGGGCGATAAGGCAGAAAAAACCAGCAAAATGCCCAGAGAAATAAGCAGAGAGCCGAGGGGTAAGATGGCAGAACGTCTGGAATCCTTGTCCAAGATGTATGAGAAAAAGAAGCCCAAACGCACCGGGAAAGAGAACGGTACCGAAGATACTGACACAGAAGAATGAGCTATTTTTGGCGATTATCCATTTATTTATATTTGTATAATATAAATAATAAGAGTACCAAAGTACCTGTGTGAGAAAGAAAATACTTGCTTGACTTTTTGAAAATTGCGCCATATACTTGGCACTGAGTAGTGGCCGAACCGTTACAATCGCAAACATTTTAAAGCCAAAAATATATAAAAATAATAAGAATTATTTAAAGGAGGTGCCTGGTGCCTACCCAGAAAGAACGTTCTAAGAAATCCTCTACAGCGGCAGGCTCAAAAGTCGAGGCTCCCGCCGTGGAAGTTGAAGAAACTCCAATAGCCGAGGAGCGCTCGGCAAACCCGCTTGACGAGGTCATGAGCCAGGCCGAAAGGGCTTATGCTGCCTACATGGACGCCGAGCGTCAAGTCGCCAAGGCTTACCATGAAAATGAGATGCAGGTAGCCAAAGCTTATAAGCGGGCGGAGAGTCAGTCCTACCGGGCTTACGAAGCTACCGTGACGCAGGCCTTGAAGGACCGCGCCGATGCGATAGCAAAAGCCGCCCAGGCTCGTGAGAATGCGATACAGCGGGCTGAGGAAACCTATAAAAGCAACGAGGAAGCGGCCAACAGCGCCTGTGATGCGGCTGTAGCCGAGGCTGCCAGCAATCGTGATGAGAGCATCGAAAAAGCCTGGACAGTCCGCGACGAGACCATCGAGCAGGCCTGGCAGATATATTCCAAGATAGCCAGATAGTTACCGTCAAGCCGGCATAGCCTATCAGACGGCCATGTCTGATAGTGTGAAGAGGAACCGATAGTAAGTAATGGCAGGCGGGATAGAGGCTGCGGAACTTTCCGGTGATAACCGTTCTTCTCATGAAAAAGACGGACGGCTAAACTGAATAATCCGGTTATAACAGCGAGGGAATGTCCTTTATCGTGATATCAATCCCTCGCTGTGTGCTTACCAGACCTTCCTGGCGTTTCTTGAGGTCCGCAATGAGGTTGATGGCCTTGGTAAAGTAGTTCCTTACGTTTTCCACATCGCTCATTTCCGAAAGCACGACGGTGACATCCAGATTACCCTTTTCCCGGGGATAGTCACCACTTCTTATAATGGCTTCCGGGGCCATATTTTTGATATAAGTGCCGAGCTCTTTGATAAGGTCGACATTGATTTCCTTGGCAGGGGCCGAAACGAGATATAGGGCTCTCTTGGAATCAAGGGGGTTGCATTTAATGGATAGTCCGCTGATAGCCTCATCGAGCGCCTGGATGCCTTTCTGGGTTTCCGTGGCTTTGTCCCGGAAATCGCGGGCTTGATTGAAGAAGGATTTGAACACCGAGGTGTGAGACCTTCCGTAGCCCAGAGTCGTCCAGCCGACGAGTGTCTGTATGATGTCACCGGCATCAAGTATCTTGGCTCCGATGAACCGGGACTTTTTCTCTTCGCCGGCACAGAGGAGATTGAAAAAGGGCTGCGCAATCATCGTGTTTATCATAGCAAGGTTAACAGTGAGAGGGGAATCTTTCATAACATACCTCTGGTTATCGACCAGGAAGATGGCATCGGCAACCAGATAGCTGGACTTCAGGCAGGTAGCCACATTATAGACAGTCCTGTCCTCGGTCAATACTTCATGCTCAAAGGGGAGGACGATAAGGTTGTAGACCGGCTTATCGACATAGCGTTCCTTAATCTGCTGGGTCATCACCGATATCGCCCCGGAGCCCGTACCGCCACCGGCGCTGGCGACAAGCAGAAAGGCGTCCGTTTCCGCAAAGTGTTCGGTGTTTCTGATAACTTCAATAACTTTATCGGAGTCTTCCCGGGCGATTTCGGCGCCAAGCTCATTGATTTTACCGACGCCGTGGCCCTGCGTTTTTTTATTGCCGATGAGGATGCGGTGATTGAAGTCCGACTTAATGGTGTGCAGTCCGCTCATGTCAGCGACATCCGTATTAACAGCGTAAGCGCCGGTAATGATATTGAGTCCCCGTAAGCCGCGGGCTCTTCTATTAAGACGGGCAAATTCGTCGGCGATTCTGCCGCCGCATTGTCCGAAACCAATCACAATTAATTTCATAACTCACCTTTTTGTAAGTTTGATTCCCCATTTTACGGAATTTCGTACAGGATGTCAATCAGTACTTAGGTACGCTCAGGTGCGAATTTCGCTTTAGCCGGTGAAGAAAACTTACCCGGACTGGCTTTTTTCTCTACAGACCCTTCGAGGCGATATAGACCGCCAGGTCGCCGAGGCGGCAGCTATAGCCCCACTCGTTATCGTACCAGGCCAGTATCTTGACCATATTACCGCCGATGACCATGGTGCCCGGCCCATCGATTATAGAACTGTGGGAGTTGCCTTTGAAGTCCATGCTGACCAGCTCCTCTTCGCAGAACTCCAGGATGCCCTTCAGCGGCCCCACGGCGGCGGCCTTCAAGGCTTTGTTGACATCTTCCACAGTGACCTCTTTTTCCAGGTTGCCAACGAAGTCGATGACGGAGACCGTCGGCGTGGGCACGCGTAAGGAAAAGCCATGAATTTTACCCTCAAGTCCCGGGACCAGACGGCCTACCAGTTTCGCGGCGCCAGTGGTGGTGGGTATCATGTTCAGGGCGGCGGCGCGCGCCCGCCGGATATCTTTATGAACGGTATCCATGATGCGCTGGTCGTTGGTGTAGGAGTGGATGGTGGTCATCAGCCCCTTGCTGATGCCGAAGGTATCGTGCAGGACCTTGACCGGCGGCGCAATGCCGTTGGTGGTGCAGGACGCGTTGGAGATAACGTTATGTTTCTTCGGGTCGTAGTCTTTTTCATTGACGCCGAGGACGATGGTAGCGTCCTCGTTCTTGGCAGGCGCCGAGATGATGACTTTCTTAGCGCCGCCCTTGCGGTGAGCAACGGCTTTAGTGGCATCCGTAAAAAGTCCCGTAGATTCGATGACGATGTCCACGCCGTAGTTTTTCCAAGGGATAGCGGCGGGGTCTCGCTCCGAGGTTACCTGGATTTCCCGCCCGTCCACGACGATAGTTTTTTCTTTGGCGGAAACTTCACCGGGATAGCGGCCGTAAACGCTATCCCATTTCAGCAGGTGGGCGTTGGTCTTGGTATCCGTTAGGTCATTAAGTGCGACGACTTCCAGCTTGTCCTTATGGTACTGGTTGATAGTTCTCAAGGTCAGTCTGCCGATGCGCCCGAAGCCGTTAATACCGATTCTGGTTTTCATTTCTCCCTCCTTTTTAGAAATCTATCGATATTTTACTTTTTTTCCTAAAAACCTCCGCTACCAAAGTCCTTTCGTCATTCCCGACCTGATCGGGAATCCAGAGTATTGAAAACTTGCTTAAACACTGGATTCCCGCTTTCGCGGGAATGACGTTTTTTGTTGATATTCTGGCTCCTCTGTATCATGTCCAGGAAAGCCTCGATGCGGGTCTTGACATGATTGTTCAGGAAGAAGTCGGCGTTGCCTTCCAGGGTCAACACGGGCAGGCCGATGGCATTCCGCATGACAATATCGCCGATGCCGCGGTGGCAGAACGCCTGCACGTAGTGGATAACGCCGTCGATACGCCGTCTCTGGAGCTCGGTTTTAATGTCTTTGAGGCGCTCGTTAATGGAGTAGGGATAGGTATAGTTAGTGTATTGCTCGGCGAGGGATAAACCGGGCTCAGGCATGGCGAACTGGCGCTGGACCTCGTTAAAGACGACCCTGGCGCCATGCTTCTCAATATAAGGGTACAGCTCCCTGGCATACACCGAGGGCACGCCGATATACGCTAGCCTGGTTTCTCCATCGGGGTAAGGCTGGCGCTCGGCACAGATTTCAAGCAGGTCGCGTAACTCCCGTTGGTATTTATGAAAATCCCCGTTGAAGTCGGAAGCGGAGACGAGCCAGAGGTGGTTCTCCCAGCCGCTGGCGGTATTTTGCTTCCAGGTAAGCTCGTCCAGCTTCAGGGCAAGGTAACGCGCTGGCTGAAGCTCTTTCCTGACTTTATCAGCGGCTGCCGGGGTGGTGACCAGCGCGGCCGCCAGCCCCTCTAGGTCTTGCTGCATGAGATGCGGGTCGGGACAGTCAGGGTAGGCAAAAGGCATGGCGTTCAGTCCCTTGAGCTTGAGGACCTCCCTGAGCATGATGGTATTGGAGCAGTCGCCGCTGGTGACGCAGAGGATATCCTCGATACCGGAGTCCAGGCAAACGCCGTAGATTCCCTTTATCCAGGAGCAGCAGTTGAGGGGAAAGCCAGCCCTCTCGGCGATAGTGATGAGTCGGCCGGGGTCGGGGTCGTTAACGAGGACATTGTTCAAATCAACTGGCTGATAGCCGGCGGCTATCAGGACCTCCACAGGGACTGTGGTGGTGATGCCCATCTTTTTCATTTAGATTACTTTATTTCCAGTTTGTTTATTGACCTCACCCCCTTTATCCCTTCAGGGAGAACCTTCAGGGTGAACCCCCTCTCCTTAAAAGGTGAGGGGGAAGAGATTTAAGAGAGGGGGTTTTACCCCCTCTCTATTACACTCCCCCTTCCCTTCATAAATTCCCAAGGGAAGGGAGTCAGGGGGATAGGTTTCCAAATAAACTCTATATAAACTCTATATAAACTCTATTAGCATTATATCAGGTTTATCTGTAATAGATAATACCGCCTCTGGGCAGCCTGTAAATACGGCTATCGGCGGCCATCATCTCGAGGTGGGCGAGAGTCTCAAAGATAGCCATCCTCTTGTGGAAAGGGGGCAGGTCCTGCCAACTGTTATTGTCGCCCCAAGTTATCTCCTGGGCTATGCGGTAGGCCGTTTTGGGGTTAAATGCTATCGCCTCCAGAATCTCTAGGTTTCGGTGCTCGTGGTGCCTCATTATCTCGTCGATGCGCGGCCTGAGCCGGGTGAAGGGTTTGTCATGGCCGGGCAAGGTAAGCTCGACGTCCAGTTTCCTTACCTCCTGGAGCGACTTCAAATACCTGCCGAGGGGGTTTTCGATGGACTGCGGGTGCACGCCGATGTTGGGCGTGATTTTCGGCAGGATATGGTCGCCCGAGAGCAGGACTTTTCTTTCGGGTTCATAGAGACAAATATGTCCGGATGAATGCCCCGGTGTCCAGACCACCCGGAAGGTGAACATACCGGTGGTGATAGTTTCGCCGTCGTGGAGGGTCTTATCTGGTGGGGTGGGGACGATGTATTGTTCCAGTCCCACGGTGGCGTCTCTTAATTCGGCCATCTCCTCGTGTGGCACACCGTTGGCGACGAGCATGCGGTCGGTCTGTTGCAGCAGTTCCTCCATAGAGACATAGCGGGGTCCGATGAATTCTTTTTCAATATGGTGCATGGCTATAGTAGCCCCGGAGAGCTTTTTAATTCGACCGGCCATGCCATAATGGTCGGGGTGCACATGGGTGACCAGAATCTGAGAGATATCTTTAAAATCTAAACCGATTTCCGCCAGCCCCTTTTTCAGAGCGGCGAACGACTCATCCGTGTTCCAGCCGGTATCAACGAGGAGATAACCCCGGTTCCCCTGGACAAGATAAACATTGACGTAAGCCAGGTTTGATTGCTCCATGGTTATGGGCAGCTTGAACCAGTGAATACCGGGTGTGACTTCAGTCATTTCTACTCTATACTTTATTATACTTCACTTTGGTTTCCCGGAGGCCGGAGATTTGAAGCAAAAGTTTTCTTTTAAATAGTCCAGTACTTAGTTGCATAGTAAAATATATATTTCCTCTCCCCATCGTGGGAGAAGATTAAGCCTGCCCTTCAGGGTGAACCCATCAAGGGAGAGGTAGGAAAAAGAATGGGGGCTTTCATCCCTCTCTTAAGCTTTCCGTTAATGTCTTCCTTATACCCTCTCAGGTGTATTGCTCCGCCAGCTTCTCCAGTTGAAAATCAACGCCGCCGAAGCTGAACTCATAAGCCCTGGCCCTCTTGGTGTAGAAATGCAGGATATGGTCTTCCGAGAAGCCGATGGCGCCGTGGATCTGGTGGGCGGAATTCATCACGCGGCGGCAGGCCTGGCTGACCCAGGCTTTAGCTATCGCTACTTCTCTGCCCGCCTCCAGTCCCTCGTTTATCCTCCAGGCCGCCTGGTAGGTAGCAAATCTGGAGCCGTCGACATCGATAAGCATATCGGCGCAGCGATGTTGTATACTCTGGAAAGCCCCGATGGGGTGCCCGAAGGCCGCCCTCTCTTTGGCATAGTCCAGCGTCATCTTCAGGACCTGCTGTGCCATACCGACCATCTCGGCGCACCTGGCTGCGTTAGCTCTCTGGAGGACTTTTTCTATGTATTGCCAGCCTTTACCTATCTCCCCCAGGACATTATCCTTTGATACTTTTACATTATCGAAAGTTACCTCGCACTGCTTATCGCCGGCGATTGTTTTAAGCAGTTTGCAGGTAATTCCAGGTGTATTTATGTCAGCTATAAAAAGCGTTATCCCGTCGCGGGGGTCTTTGCTTTCCCCTGTCCTGGCAGCACAGATAATATAATTGGCCACATAAGCGTCAGGAACAAAGACTTTAGTTCCGCTGATGATATAATCGTTGCCCTGAAGCTTCGCCCTTATCTGAATCCTATCCGCCGTATATTTCGCCGACGGCTCGGTTAGCGCCAGAGTCATCAGGACTTTACCCTCGGCTATACCTTGCAGGAACTTTTGTTTCTGTTCGTCACTGCCGGCTTCCATGATGGCCGAAGCTCCCAACACCACCGTCGAAAAAAACGGCCCCAGGAAGCAGACACACCCCATTTCCTCCAGCACGACAGTTAAATCGAGGAAGTCGCCCACGCCGCCGTACTTTTCCGGCAGGGAAAGCCCCATGAGGTTCATCGCCACCATTTTTTTCCACAGCTCGGGAGTGAAACCCTTCTCATCCTTGACCATGGTTTTCAGGACTTTATCGGAATACTCGCCGGCCAGAAAGTCCCGGGCCATTGTCTGCATCATTTCTTGTTGTTCATTGAAACCGAAGTCCACTCGAGACCTCCGTAAAATTGCTCTCAAATTAGCGTAGACGTGGCAGTCCCAGTCCGCGTTGGGCGATAACGTCACGGTCAATCTCTGAGGTGCCCTGCTCCAGGCTGTGGCCGAAGGAGCGTAGATAGCAGGACGGTATCCTCCCGAACATGGGTACACGTGCCGAGCCATCGGCAAGCTGACTGTACTGCCCCGCCATCTCCATGCCGAACTCGGCGACATGCTGCAGCAACTCGAAACCGCACATCTTGCTCATGGCCGATTCGGTATTCGGCACCATCCCTTTGCTCTGCATCCATGTGACGCGGTAATGATGCAGGCGGGCTACCTCACATTCGGTCATCAGTTGTGCCAGGCGATTCTTCGTGACAGGGTCGAGCAGGTTATTCTGCTTCGCGTATTCCGCCAGGTCTTGGATATAAGTACCCGCCACAGCATAGGCTGTATCGGTGGTGCGTTCGTAATCGAGCAGCGACATCACCACATACCAGCCCTTGTTGAGTCCGCCGATGATGTTTTCTTTAGGAATTCGGACATCCTCAAAAAAGACCTCGTTGAACTCGTGATGTCCCGCCATATTGATGATGGGATTGACGGTTATCCCAGGAGTTTTCATATCGACCAGGAAAAACGTAAGGCCGCGGTAATTCGGACTTGCCGCGCGGTCCGTTCGAACTATTAAGGCATTCCAGTCGGCGAAATGCCCGTTGGTCGTCCATATCTTCTGCCCGTTGACGACGAAGTAGTCCGCCTCTTCTTTAGCGAAGACCTCTATCGCCGCCAGGTCGGAGCCGTGATTGGGCTCGCTGAGTGTCTCGCACCACATGACCTTCCCGGAAGCGATGCCCGGCAGGTGCCGCTTTTTCTGTTCGTCGCTGCCCTTGAGTAAAATCGCCGGAGCGACGATGCCACAACCGATGGAATCGTAACCGGGCGAATGATATCGGGACAGCTCTTCCCTGAGGATAAGCCGGTAGAACGGGGAGACATCCTGGCCGCCGTATTCCCTGGGCCAGTGCATTGATAGCCACCCCTTTTCCCCCAGCTTCTCCGCCATAGCCCGGTGGACTTTTATCCAGTCGTGCTGGGCAGACATATCGAAGAAGGTCAGGCGTTTTTCGCGGTATTCTATGGGTACCTCTTTTTCCAGGAATCCGGCTACCTGCCTGCGAAAAGCCTCTTCTTCGGGAGTAAAAGCAAAATCCACAAAACACTCCTGTTTACCAACGCTTTGCCATTGCGAGTCCTTCAGCGGAAGGACTCGCAATCGCTATCTCGAACTAAGTATGGCATCGGGATTGCCACGCGGAGTTTACCCTGAGCGCAGCGTGAGGGCTCGCAATGACATTTAACGACCTCTATTTTCCGGTAAATTTCGGTGAGCGGCGGCTGTTCATGGCCGTAATCCCCTCGTTCAGGTCCTGGGTCAGGGCGATATCCCCGGACACCGCCGCCTCAAGGTACAGCGCCGTCCGCTGGTCGGCCTGGGCGCCGTAATACAATAGACCTTTAGCCAGCTTTTGCGCCAGCGGCGCGCCGCCCGCCAGCCTGCCGGCGATATCATCCACGAGTTTGTTAAACTCTTTTGTTTCGGCGACATAGTTTACCAGCCCCCACGCCAGGGCTTTGTCGGCGCTTACCGGGTCGGACAGAAGCACCATCTCTTTAGCGCGTGCCCAGCCTATCAGCCTTCCCAGTCGCTGTGTTGCTCCCGCCCCCGGCAGAAGCCCCAGCGTAAGCTCGGGCAGACGGACCATGGCTGTCTTATTCATTATCCTGATATCGCAGGCAAGGGCGAGCTCCAGTCCACCGCCCATCGCCGGACCGTTGATGGCGGCAACTACCGGTTTGGGGTAAGTCTCGATTCTGGTAAAAACTTCGTGCGGGGCTTCACTGAAATTAAAGGCGGCGTCCATTTCCCCCGAGGCAAAAGCCGCAAAATCGGCACCGCCGCAGAAATTTGCGCCGGCGCCGGTAATAACGACGCACCGGACATTTTCGTCTTTCTCAAGCTCACCAAGCGCTTTATTTATTTCCGTCATGAAGTCGGCGTTGAAAGCATTGGCGCGGTTCGGCCGGTTCAGGATGAGCCTGGCTACTCTGGTATCTTTTTTGATATCCAGCTTGACGAACTCGTATTCACCGGGGCCATATGTATAAAACCCCTCCCCGCTTTTCCTCCCCAGCTTCCCTTTCTTGACGAGGTTGGCCAATACCGGAGACGCCTTGTATCTATCTTCTTTGTTGTACTTTTCGTAGAGCCGTTTAAGCTCGTTGACTATCTTGTCTAGGCCAGTGCTGTCGGCCATCCTGAGGATACCCCTGGGATAGTTCAGCCCGAGGAGCATGGCCGTGTCTATCTCTTCCCTGGTCGTGGCTTCCATTTCCAGCAGTTTGGCGGCTTCGTTGACCGCCGTTGCCAGCACCCTTATCGGGTCGAAGTTCACGCCGGCATTCATGGGTATTTCGTTCGCCTTGCCGCCCGACCAGTCGTAATAGCCTTTTCCGGTCTTCTTGCCGTAGTTTTTTTCTTTAAATAATTTCTCCAGGACCGGAGCGGGGCCATAGCTTTTACCCATCGTCTCGCCGAAATACTCCATGACATGGAACTGCGTATCTATAGAGCCGCCGCCCAGAGTGTCCTGTAGCTCCAGCATGCCCATGGGCAGCCCCAGCTTAAATTTTATCGCCGAGTCGATTTCTAACGCGCTCTTGCCTTCGCCCTGGGCCAGCGCCCAGTCGGCCTCGTTAGCCATATTGCAGAAAATCCTGTTGGCCACGAAACCGGGAACATCCTTGACATGGACGACATCTCGCCCCATGTCTTGAGCTACTTTCTCGGCTATCTTGATGGTCTCCTTGCCGGTCTTGTCTCCGTGAACGATTTCCAGCAGGCTCATGCGGCTCGGGGGACTGAAATAGTGCGTGCCCACGACCATTTCCGGTCGTTTGGAAGCTGTGGCCATCTCGGTAATACTCAGGGAAGAGGTATTGGTGGCAAAAACGCAGTCCGTCGGACACAGCGCCGTGACTTCTTTCAAGACGCTTTTCTTCAGGTCCATTATCTCGGGTACCGCCTCAATGATGAAATCAGCGTCTTTGACCGCCTCTTTGAGGTCGACGAGGAAGGTCAGCCGGCTCATGTAATCCTTCTTGGCATCCTCCGTCAACCGGTTTCGGCTGATTCTTCTATCATACATCTCTACGATGGTATTGCGGCCCCGTTCTAGGAATTTCTCCTCGATGTCCCTGATTTTTACATTGAATCCGGCTTCGGCGGCCAGGGCGCCGATTTGCGCTCCCATGGCACCGGCACCGATTACAGCCACGTTCTTTATCTTTTTCATGGATTACAGCCCCTTTCCGTATTTTATATTCCGGTAGTTGAGCCGATTATTTCACGCGCTCAAAGGCGTAATAGACCCTATCGCATACCTTGGTTTCTTTTTTCACTTCGATGGGATGTGACGGCACGTTAAAGACGACGAATTTTACCTCGTCCCCTTCCTTGAGCTCGCCTTCCTTGCAGTGAATGATGCGTCCAAGCAGGTGCTTGAGCGGACTTTTCTCCCCGAAGGTAAGCCAGGCCATGATTAACGGCGGTTCGAAGCCGATGGGTGCGCCGGCCTGGGTCTCGGTAAAGGTGACCACCTTAGCGCGCTGCGGCAGCTCCACCCATTCCAGTTCCTCCGACCAGCATTTGGGGCATATTACTCCCGGAGGATAGGCTATGTGACCGCACTTTTTGCATTTCGTGGTGGTGAACTTCCCTGCCCTTAAATTATCGTAAAACGGGTAAAGGCGGTTGAACTCCTGAGTTTCGAACGGCCACATGTCCATTTCCGCGATGTACGTGTTGTTGAGGGCTGGCGTTCCTAATATCTCCGCTTTTTGTATCTCAGCCATTTCTGCTCTCCTTATGAAAAACTATCGTTTATTCTATTTGACCGGTTCTTTACCGTAGATGACCACGGTGTGCTGGGCACAGGTGCCGCTCAAATTATGCGCCAGGCCGAACTTGGCGTTTTTTACCTGGTTTATCGCCCGCCCCTGTAGCTGCTTGCATATCTCCAGCGACTGCCGGGCGCCGGAAGCGCCGAAGGGATGCCCCACGCTAAGAAGGCCACCATCGGTATTGGTCGGAATCTGACCGCCAATCTTGATAGCGCCCGAAGCCGCGAATGCGCCCCCCTCTCCCTTTTTACAGAAACCGAGTTCTTCAAGCTCGATAATTTCCGATATGGTAAAGCAATCATGCGTTTGGGCGACGTCTATATCCTTCGGTGTCAGCTTGGCGTTTTTGTAGGCTACCTCACCCGCTGTTTTCAGGTGAGGCCACTCAGCCAGTGTCTCACCCGGCCAGCCGGATGACATACTGTGGGTAGCGTGCTGTCCCGTACCGCGGAGGTAGACCAGCGGCCGGTTGGACATTGCTTTTGCCCTCTCCTCCGAGGCGATGATAACCGCTGAAGCCCCGTCCGATAGCGGGCAACAGTCATACAGCCCGAACGGGTCGGCAATTATCCTGGCTTCCATGGCTTCCTTTAGCGTTAATGTCCTGCCAGAGAAATGGCCTTTGGGATTCGTCGTACCGTAGTTATAGTTGACCACGGAGACATTGGCCATCTGCTCCTTGGTCGTCCCGTAGCGTTTCATGTGCATCTTGGCAATCATGGCGAAGAACGGTGGCGGCACTCCCAGTCCCATCGCCGAGTCCCAGTCGTGGTCGTTGACCGCCAGCTGGGTATAGTTGGTCTCCCACCTCTGGGGCATATAGACCTTTTCCGCGCCGGTCACCAGGACTACCTCAGAAATACCGCTTTCTATCAGACCTTTAGCGATGATAATCGCCGAGTTAGAGCCGGCGCAAAGAGTATCCACACGGATACAAATCGAAGTAGGTTTGAGCCCTAATCTATGCACGACGAGCGGGGCGGTATTTAGCGCCGAGGAATGCCTGCCCGCCATAGTCGTGGCTACGATAAGCCCATCGATATCCGTCGGTTTCAGTCCCGGTATATCGTCGGCGCAGGCTCTAGCCGCCTCCTGAATCATGTCGAGCAGGTGTGCCTGCCTTACGCCGAATTTGCTTGTCCCTCCACCGACGATTACAGCGTTCTTCTTCTGTGCCATATGTACATCTCCTTTGCCGGTACTTTGCTCAATCCACCAGGGGTATTTATAGACTCAATCAATAGTAAAACGACCGCCACCACCCGTATTCCGCCGCACTCCGTTTTCCCTATTAATAATAGCAGAAAACGCCGATAAGCGTAAAGTATTATAGGTATTACAGGTATAATGTATAAATAGTATCCTGATATCGTTTAATGCTTTGTCATTCTGACCCCGATGCAATCGGGGGAAGAATCCGAAACCTTCCCACCTTTTTTCCCTGTTATTATAGTGAGAAATATCTCGTTGAATTGCCTGCACGCCGAAGCTTCAGCGTAGGCGTGTCATTCCAGCGAAAGCGGGAATCCAGGAAGCCCGAAGGGCAAAGTCCCACGTGCTTGCACGTGGGTGAATGTCGTGATAGCGAGATGAGGTGGTAGAATAGGTGAGTGGAAATAAGACTTTCCGGACACTCTGCATATCACACGGAGTATCAT
>Ga0315282_10000875_pt1 | contig 58964 bp, 68 predicted proteins | sample YL17G07_20_MG_FD_203693 | JGI IMG/M metagenome (GOLD analysis project Ga0315282, IMG submission 203693) | Sediment microbial communities from Yellowstone Lake, YNP, Wyoming, USA - YL17G07_20 | ecosystem: Environmental > Aquatic > Freshwater > Lake > Sediment | place: USA: Wyoming | collected...
GCTCCCGCTCGGTAGATACTCTCGATGCTCACGCCATGGTAGATCACAAGCCATCCAAGATCCGTTTTGATTGGTGGTGGTCCGACACCAATTTTCTTCGCCTCCCAAGAACACTTGCCTCTCATAACTTCATAGTCATTCAGGTGCTTCAGATACTCTTTCCAAAATTCGTTGTGATCTCTCAGCGAATCGAAACTTTCGAAGTAAGCGATCTGCACTCTTGACTCCAGCCGGTGTAGCATTGCTATTCTTCCATTGATTCTCTCTGGAAAGATGACCCAGTCCTTGTCGTTGCAATCCGGTCCAATCAATCCGTACTTCTCAAAATTCACGAAATCTTTCGTTGAGGCCAATGCCATGCGCGGTCCTCGCCACGAAAAAGCGGTATATGTTATGTAGAAGGTTCCGTCAAACTTGGTTATGCGAGGGTCCTCGCAACCAAACTCCTCCCATTGAGCCGACGGCTCAAAAACGGGATCCCAGGAACGGACATCTACTTCAGTGCCGTTCCGTATTTGGGAGTGCCCGAAACGTGAGACCCCATTGGCGTCCACGGCGCGATACAGTAAATGAACATCTCCTCTGTGAACCACCGCGCCAGGATTGAATGTTCCTCCAGCTTCCCATTCTCGCCCCTCCCTCGGAGTAATGATAGGTTCTTTCCTAGCTCTAGTGAGCTTCAGCAATCGCCCTTTAGCCGCCTCGAAAGCGGTTGATACGCAAGCAGGGCCTAATTAACAATTTCGCACCAGTATTGTTTCAAAGGAGATTATATGATTGTGAACATTGACTTCTTTAAGTACCAGAATGAGCCTTCACAATACGGACACAGGTGGTACAAGCTGGAACAGAACCTAGCCCAATCTTGACAAATCCTAGTTATATACTCCGTTCAGCGAGAACCAAGCTAGAATATTTCAGACTTCCTATAGGACAAGACAGCTCACAGACTTCGCGAAACTTGTTGGCCCTACCTTGAATCTTGCGTCAGATTGATTACGATCTTTCCGACTGCCAATTCACAGTTAGCCTGAAAAGGCTAAGACTCTTGCTCCACCAAGCTTCTCTCATCACCACCCCTGACTATCTTGCTGGTTTCTCCTACTCCGGGTGCGATTACTTCTTCTCAGCCATAAGCTTCTGCCTTAATTCCTTGACGTTTAGGGGGCCAATCATCCAGTTTTCTGCGGGAACCTCGTGGAATACGCCCCAGATAAGTTCCTCGTGATCCTTCAGCAATAGCCTTACTTCCTTAATGGCGCTAGCGATACTCCTTTGAAGCTTAGGCTTGTCCTCCGCTGTGAAACCTACATAGCGGTTTCAATCCAGAAACTACGGTCGGCCACGAGGAACATCTGAGCGATCCGCTCACCGTGTTCGTCTCGGCTCTTCAATCCCGATGGTATTTCGGGTCGTTTAGTGTATTGGCAACCGAGGACGTGGCTGACAAATTTCTTTTGTAGCTCAGAAACTTGAACTGTGCCGTAGCCTATGTCCGCAACCGCTTGTTTCTCTCAGTAATGAATTTCAATCGAGTAATGGTTGTAAGGGAGTTTGCAACTTCTCTCGTGCTGGGTGCAAAAGATGGAGCGTTGAGCTCAAACGTAACTCTTTCTGCAGGATCTCGCAATCTTCTGCAAATCGCTATCCCAGTTCAATATTCCAGTTGCGATGGTACGCGATTCGCCGTTCCGTGACACTACGTGTAGGCCATCATCCATTATTTCGATTTGTCCGATTTCTGCAACTCGTCCGAGCATTTGCACTAGCCTCAATGACTGTTGGACATGATTGTACTTCGACTGATCGTAAGGACCTATTGGAATCTTGATATCACCCTTGTAGCCAGTGCTTCTTACGAATTCTCTTACGCGATCGAATGCAACCTCAGGTATGTTATGTCCAGAGACGATTTCACCATTCTTGCAGAGAAACGCCATCTGCTCACTTCCGAAACCATATTCCATCATGCCTATTACGATTTTAAGTTAATTCACGGAAGCCAACAAGGGAGAAGGCACTGTTTTGGATCAAAGTGGATGGATTTGAGGATGATGTTTGGGCGTAAGTGTAGAGCCGAGCTGACGGATAACATGTTTCTGTTTAATAGGAAAACGATATGTCAATCCATCTTTTGAAATCAGCTCACGGCGCTCGCCTTGAAAAGAAGGCGATTGTAGCCTAATAGAATTGATGAGATATCACTACAAATGACTATTTGGCGGTTGTTCTATACTTAGTCGATCAGAATTAGCGAGATGGCTACAGGTCTTCCATGAAATGGGAAGGTTACAGGCATTCCCGCTTTTTCAGTCGTTTTCTTCACGTTTATTCCAAGAGCATGTTCCGGATAGCGTGCCATCGTTGGATGAACGCAGACTCCAGCTTCCACATTGCATTTTTCACATAATGCACAAGATCCCGTTGAGAATCCAACTGCGAAAACATATCCCTCATTGAACGCTGCCTTCTCTAAGGCAAGAAGTGCCATGTGTATCCTCTTCTTATCTTTGCTCCACTCTGACCAGAATTTCGACGCTTTCTCTTTCATCTCGGGAGGGCCAGTTGGATCGTACCTATGCTTCAGAAGACCTTTTCCAACTTCTTCTTCTGTTTCAGCATGGGCTGGAAACTTTGCGAGAAGAGCATACCTGTAATCTTTCAACATTCTTCTGAATTCGTTGACTGTGGGAGCAAACGGCGGGCACATCAGTTTATTTTTGTATGTATCACATCCAACTCTGCACTTCAGTAGAACCCTATCCTCAACAACGATCTTACTTGCAGGTATTACTTTTGCTTGTTCAGCTCCTAATTCTAGCGCTAACTTTGCGAGAAAATGAAACTTACTCTGCTTCTTCTCTTGAGATGTCATTCAAACTCCACCGAGACTAGACCCAGTTAAGTTAATGACGTATTTGAACGGAATGAAAGAGAACGATTCTCAAACCTCTACTCTTCTTCAACTCTCTAACTGTCCACTATCGGCAGTGTCACAAACACCATTCCTAGACGAGCTTAGCGAGCCTATCGGAACCATGACCTGTGGGACAATCGTATTCATGATTTCATCCACTTGAACTAATGTCTCGAATCGCATGCATGGAAGTCTCCGCGGTTACTATTTTCTAACGGCTTCCGCCAAGTCGGTTAATGCACGTGAAGGGTCTTGAGCCTTTACGACACCACTTGACACCAAGACTCCTAGAGTTCCAAGTTCGATGGCAGCAGCGGCATCCTCGCCCTTGGTTATTCCAGCTCCACACAAGACCCGAACCCCAGTATTGATTCTCTTTATGAGGGAAATGGTATCCGTTACTATCTCGGGTTTGGATTTCGAAACAGGTATTCCAGTTCCTATCAGTTCGGGTGGTTCTATAGCGATTATGTCCGGTTCTAGGGCGGCAACGGCCGCGCTTACCTGAGGGGTATTTGTACAAACTATCGACGTTAGCTCTAAGCGTCGCATTTTCCGTATTATCTGATCAATGTCAGAAAGCTTGAGCATATGCTCCGAATGATTGATGATGCTTCCAGTAGCACCTGCCTGTTTCACGGCATCGATACTCGAATGTCCAGTATATGGTCCCGAATCATAGGGGTCTACATGTTGGGCAAGAATGGGAATCTTGACATTTGTTACAATTCTCGAAAGATCGACAAGTTGCGGTGCCACCGCTATGCAGACCCCTGTCTTCAGAGATACGTCTTCAGCAATTTTCGCCAGTTTGACAGCGGCTTCGCCGAGGGATTCGCTGTAGGTCTTGAAGTTTACAGCAACCAATGGAAAAGTGATTCTTGGACTTCTTGTCATCATCAACTTCAGCTCCGGGAATTAATGCAAGACTAGTTTGCTGATGCCTTAAGATATTTTCCGTCTTGTTCGTTTCGTCCAGCATTGACATGGAAGTCCCGATCGCTTCGTCGTTGCCACTAGCCAGTTCCTCTTCATTGTCGGATGCAACTAGAGATTACGTAGAATGTGTTTCTCTGGTTTGATGATTTCTCATAGCGAATCGTAGCGTGCTGTACGGGTACCACCGAAACAGATTCATCGAGTGTGTTGCTTCTCCAGCATTTTCTTCATTGGTATCCAGTAGGCGTCATGCCAACCCTGTTTCATGCTTTTGTAGCATTGGTCTGGCACGCCAGATTGAGTGAAGACGAGACGAGTTCCACCCTTAACTCTCCTCAAAGAGAAGGTAACTCTGGAGTAATGGCTCTTAGGCCAACCTTTTTCATTGGCATGCCAAGACTGAACGATCTTCCTATCCGGTACCAAGTCGATATTGGTTCCACTAAGATACCTCCCATACGCCTTGAACGTTCCACCTATTCTCCGGCTGATATTGGCCCTAGCACCTGTGAATTTGGAATGCTTTCGTGAATCCATCAACGCTTCATAAACTTGATGTTGAGTTGCTTTGAATGTAACCGATTGTCGAATCCTTTTCATAACATGTCACCTCGCAGTTGATTGTTCATTTTGAAATGTAAGTCAACTATTCAAGAATACTTTCCCACAATGCAAAAACGTTACCTTCTGGGTCGATGCAAATCGCAAAGTATCCCATCTCAGGAATTTCCTGTTTTGACACAGTGATTCTTCCCCCAAGCTGCTGAACCTTCTTGCTGTATTCATCAACTGACTCAACCGAAATGTAGTTTGTGGCTCTCTGGTTAGGGTCTTGTTTCTTCATCATACCTCCATTCACGCCTTGCTCTTTCGGCACACCTGACTCATCAGTTGGCACAGTTTTGATCAGCCAATAATCAGAAGGACCAGGGACCTTCTCGATCTTCCAGTCGAACAGTTTACCGTAGAAGTTCTTCAGTTTCTCAACATCGCTTGCGGGAATCTCGAAATGCACAATCGTATGATTCAATAGTAATTCACCTCCTTTTTTTCATCTTTGAAGATTCGGCTTTGAGGATTCTACAGAGTAGAATAGGAGAAATCTCCAGAACCATGCGCCGTTGTTCTTACTTGGGCGTTATTTTGATAGCCTGTGTCGGACACTGAATTTCGCAAGCCATGCAATTGATACAATCGGCCTCCCTAGCGGGATCGGACTTTTTGTTTGACAATGGGTGGCCCGGGCTATCAGTCATATCGAAAACATTTACTGGACAGACAGTAACACATACCGAGTCGCCATTACAGACATCATGGTCCACGGCAACGTTTGTACCGTGAATCCCAAGTTTCTCAGGGGGTTTGATTTCACCCCACACCTCATGACCATTGTGCTCTCCATTTTTTTTCTGTTTCTTCGTGAACTCAGGATCTATCGGCATATCTCTGTCAACTCATTTTGAAATTGCATATTACACCTATTAAGTATAACTAGCTCAAATGTCAGGTTTTCATTCCATATGGTTAATGTTATCACAAATAGTACCCACAGAGTAAGCACAGTAGTGCATCACTCTTCTGTCACTCACATATCAATAACTAGAACTTGGGGACAGGTCGGCGAAAAGGTAAATATCAGGACTTTGGATGAGTATGCACGGTGTTTGATTTGAGTGCAAGGCCTAAGACAACAGTTTCGCTAATCAAGGCCGATGTAGGTTCAGTCGCGGGTCATCACAAGGTTCATCCAAAACAGATAGAGGTTGCCAAAGACTGTCTAGAGAAAGCTGAGAAAGCGGGGATCCTTCTTGACTATTATGTTTTCAATTGCGGCGATGATCTTGAGCTTCTAATGACTCACAAGCTTGGGGAAAACAACTCTAGGATTCATGAGCTTGCTTGGAACACTTTCAAGGAGGTTACCGAAAAGGTTTCGAAACCTCTCAGACTCTATGGAGCTGGACAAGACCTCCTCGTGGAAGCTTTCAGCGGCAACGTAAAGGGTATGGGTCCCGGCGTCGCCGAGATGGAGATTGAAGAAAGAATTGCTGAACCAATAGTGGTGTTTGCAGCCGACAAGACTGAGCCGGGTGCGTTTAATCTCCCTCTGTACCGAATCTTCGCGGATCCATCATCATGCGCAGGCCTTGTAATAGACCCGGAAATGCACGACGGCTTCACCTATCGAGTAATGGATGTTGTAGAGAACAAGACAGTTGACTTGGCCTGTCCCGCAGAACTGTATGACTTGATAGCGTTAATCGGCACAACCAGTAGATACGTCATAGACAAGGTCTTTCGAACAAAAGACCATCTGATAGCGGCCGTGGCGAGCACAACGCGGCTCAGCCTTATATCAGGAAGATATGTTGGAAAGGATGATCCTTGCATGATGGTCAGATGTCAACACGGACTACCGGCAGTGGGAGAAGCTATAGTACCATTCGGCTTTCCACACCTAGTCGCAGGCTTTGCGAGAGGATCTCATATAGGACCGCTAATGCCTGTGGGGCTAGAGAATGCGAGATGCACGTATTTTGATGGCCCACCCAGAATAGTCGCGTTAGGATTCAACATAACGGACGGCCACTTAATTGGCGAGAACGGAAATGAACCATCAGACCTCTTCGCAGACATCGCGTTCGATCATGCTCGAAAAGTTGCAGGCAACATCTCAGATTATATTCGACGACACGGAGAGTTCATGCCTGCACGACTGGGACCGGAAGAGATGGAGTACACAACGTTACCCCAAACTCTTGAAAAGTTGAAGCCCCGCTTCAAACCTGCAACTTAGAGTTTTTATTTGCGAATGGGAACAAATAAGGCGAGAGGTAAAGAATTGTGATAGCATATGTCTGCGTGAAATGCCAACCAACAATGGACAGCGATGTCGCTCACGAAATGGTAAAGATTCCCGGAATCATAGAAGCTGACTGGACCTATGGCCTCTGCGACATTCTGTTCAAGGTCAATGTTCGATCAGTTGAAGAATTGAACAAGATCGTGTTCCACAGAGTCCGGAAGATACCGGGAGTTGAAAGCACGGAGACCATAATAGTTAGCCCAATTCCGATATACGGTTCCCGTCCTTCGAGGGCACCTCCAAAGACCGCTCGCCGGGAAAAGAAACGCGCCAAGCGTTAGACCAAAAGAAAAAATGGATTTTGCAGAGCCCTTTTTCAGGGTCTGCCTGTTTTTTCTTATGCAGAGTAGCCTTGCCCTATCATCGCGTCCGCAACTTTCAAGAAACCTGCAATGTTTGCACCGAGAACATAATTGCTGGGTTGATCAAACATCTTCGCAGTATTGTAGGCGTTCTTGTGGATGTCCACCATTATTTGACGAAGTCGAGCGTCAACCTCGTCTCGGCTCCAGAAGTAGCGCTGGCTGTTCTGAGCCATCTCCAGGCCTGACGTAGCAACGCCGCCTGCGTTTGATGCCTTTCCCGGGCCGTATAGGATCTTAGCCTCATGGAATACATCTTGTGCCTCCAAGGTGCTGGGCATATTGGCGCCCTCACCGACTGCCATTACGCCGTTGTCGACAAGCGTCTTGGCGTCCTTGCCATCCAGCTCGTTCTGCGTGGCGCATGGTAAGGCGACCTCACACTCGATTTCCCATGGTCTACCGCTATTGTGATATGTCGCCTTGTACTTGTCGGCGTATTCCTTGACCCGCCCCCTTCTGATGTTCTTCAGCTCCATGATGTATTCCAACTTCTTCTTGTCGATACCGTCTGGATCGTATATCCATCCGTTGGAATCGCTTAGCGTCACCACCTTCGCATCAAACTGAATGCATTTCTCGATAGCGTATTGAGCAACATTACCTGAGCCTGAGACTGTGACTGTTTTATGCCCCATATCCGTTTTCTTCGTCTTCAGCATCTCCTCAACAAAGTAGACCAAGCCGTATCCTGTTGCCTCCGGCCTGATCAATGAACCACCGAATGATAGCCCCTTACCCGTCAGTGCACATATACCATGGTTATTAGTGATCTTTCTGTAGGCGCCATACATGTAGCCGATCTCACGGCCGCCGACGCCGATGTCTCCAGCTGGGATGTCAATAAACTGGCCGATATGCTTGTAGATCTCATTCATGAAACTGTAACAGAAATTCTCCACCTCCGAGTCCGTTTTGCCTTTGGGGTCAAATTCGGATCCACCTTTCGAGCCACCCATTGGAAGGCCTGTCAAGCTGTTCTTGAAGACCTGCTCGAAGCCCAAGAACTTGAGGATGCCTAGATTAACAGTTGGGTGGAACCTCAAGCCCCCCTTGTATGGGCCTATGGCCGAGTTGTACTGGATTCTGAATCCTCTGTTTACATGGATCTTGCCGTCTTTGTCTTTCCACGGTACGCGGAACTGTATTATTCTCTCAGGCTCAACGATCCGCTCTAGGATGGCATTGTCCTTGTACTGAGGAAACTTCTTGATTGCTGGCTCAAGAGACACAAGCACTTCGTATGCAGCCTGATGGAAAACTTTCTGTTCTGGATCTTTCTCAACGAGACTGTTGTAAACCTTCTCAACGTAAGCATCCAACTCTATTCAGTCCCTTTAAGTTGTAAGCGTCCTAATCGCGACAATTCACTTTTAAGTTTTCAGGCGTTACGGAGAAAACGTAAAAAGTTTATTTTTCTGGTTCAATTATCACCTTGAGAGACTCTGCCGCATTTGCGACAAGCTGAAATCCAAGGCTTACCTTAGCCAATCCGAGCCTATGAGTAATCATTTCGTGTACGTTGATCTTATTGGAGCTCAGCAACTTGAGTGACTCCGCAAGATCATCCGGGCCTGCTCCATATGAAGTCATCAATGTTATCTCATTCCTCCAAAAGTCAGCCAACGGTACAGAAACATTCTCGTCCGGTGGTGGCACCGCAAAGAAGAGAATAGTTCCCCCTCTATCAACAGATTCGAACGCCTGAGCAACGGCTGAGTATGCGCCTGTACAAACCGTGACTCTGTCGGCCAATCGACCTTCGTTCACCTTTTTTAGGGCAGAGGGCACGTAATCCCTAGCGTTTATCACGACATCTGCTCCAAACTTTCTTGCTGCTTCTAAACGGTACTCACTGATATCCGTTGCAACTACGCGACTTCCACCATGAGCTTTCGCGAGTTGTATGTGAAGTAACCCTGCAACACCACTTCCGAGAACTAATAGCGTATGTTGTGGTTCTATGCGGGCTAGACGCTGGCCTCGGATAACGCATGCCAAAGGTTCAATGAATGTTGCATCTTCGAATGACAGTCCATCAGGTAACAGATAGGTTCCACGTTCAACATTCATTCGTGGAACCCGAATATACTCTGAGAATCCCCCAGGATCGAAATTAGTTGCGTGAAGCGTTTCACACGCCGTGTGGTGACCGCCTAAACAGTAGTGGCATTTGTTGCAAGGCACATGATGGGAGACAAAGACTCTGTCTCCGACCTTGAATCCTTCAACGTTCCCTCCAACTTCAACAATTTCTCCAGCGACCTCATGCCCGAGAACAAGAGGAGCTTTCTTGATCCTGTACCATTCCAATACGTCGCTTCCACAGACGCCGCTTGCAATCACTTTTAGCAAGAGTTCGCCCGGACCAATTCTTGGGGTCGGGATCTCTTCTAGCCTTACGTCTTTGTTGTTGTAATACATTGCTACGCGCATAGAGGGCTTCCAGGTTACTCTTCTTTGCCCGACTTTACACTATTGAATAGGTCGAAGGCTTCGTCGACCGACGCCTTTTCATGGACTATAGAACGTACAGCCTTCATCATGGCTACGGGATGTTCTGACTGGAATATGTTCCTACCCATATCCACGCCCACAGCACCCGTGTGAATGGCGCTGTAGGTGAGTTGAAGCGCTTCACGTTCAGAAAGCTTCTTGCCTCCTGCGATAACGATGGGAACGGGACAGCTTTCAACAACTTTCTCAAATCCCTCGCAATAGTATGTCTTTACCATATGTGCGCCCAGTTCTGCGGCTATGCGACAACAGAGACTTAGATATCGAGCGTCTCGGTTCATCTCCTTGCCAACCGCGGTAACCGCTAAGATCGGTATGCCATATTCTTCACCCTCACTGACCAAGTTTGCGAGGTTCACCAAAGTTTGTTTTTCATGCTCCGAACCAACGAAGATGGATAAGGCCAACCCAGCCACGTTCAGGCGAATAGCATCTTTCATCGTGGTTGTGATTTCTTCATTGGAGAGAGTTCCAAGAATGCTGGTGCCACCTGACACCCTGAGAACGATTGGTGTGGATGTTGTTGCATCAACGGAGGTTCTTAGAACCCCGCGCGTGAGCATTAATGAATCAGCATATGGAAGGAGTGGTCCGATTGTCTTGCTCGGCACCTCCAGACCACTAGTGGGACCTAGAAAGTATCCATGATCTACTGCTAACATTACAGTATGGCCGGTTTGAGGCCTAACTATCCGTGCGATCCGGTTTCTCATTCCCCAATCCAATTCACTGCACCTCTAATATTACTGAGATGATTCCTTCGTCTGCAGATTTTGCTTCTCTGGCCTAACGATTAGATAACCTTTCGCTATAAGCCAATGATGAAACTGCCAAGTAGTGTATCTACAGTTGGTTCTACAAGTTTGCCGCACCCGTTCATATTCCTGGGAACCCTCTTCCCATGAATTGAGGTCCAACTGTATTGGGCATGCGACATCATTACAAAATTCTCTCTTCCGATACTCTGCATATCCAACTATTGACACGGGATTAACCTCTCTGGGAGTACGTATTTTGGGATGAACTCGTATATATTGGCAAGATCGACGGCTTAAACTCTGGAATTTGATCTACGGGGTTGAGAGGATTGTATCTAGGTACTTTTCAGGATCTTCGTAGAGAATGTTACCGACAACTATGGTCGCATAACGGGCCATTTCTCTTGCCCTCTCTTTAGAGTCTATTCCACCGCCGTAGAACAGTTTCGCTTCTCTTAAATTCTCATGTACCCGTCGAACAATCTTCGGATCACCGTAGGTTCCGCTGTACTCTATGTACACTATTGGGAATCTGAGGAAGCTATCAGCGAACATGCTGTAAGCTTCTACCTCGTTCACGGATAGATTCGTGTTACAGTTGGTTACTCTCGCGACTGCAGACTTTGGATTGAGGACTATGTAAGCTTCCGGAACAATCTTTTGCCACGGAACATCTTTGCGGGATTTTGCAAGTGCCATCAACCAGTCGATGTGAGCTCCGATAAGCCACCATCTGTCCAGCGAGTTCATGACCGCTGGAACGAAGACATAGTCGATGTTGAAAGTAACTGCCTCTGATCTCACAGGTTCCAGAATGACCGGCATGCCATGGCCTCTCACGGCATTCAAGAGTCTTTGGACTTTTTTCGGCGTTATCCCTTGAGTCCCACTGATCATCAGGGCGTCTGTTCCACTCTCGAGTACGGTTTTGATTAGTTCGGGAGGATTCTTGCGGTCGGGGTCGAGTTTCGTGATATGTCTCCACTTAACCCAAGGCTTCGCCGATAATGTTCCCTTGTTTCTCGCCAGTTCATTCACATCCAGAACGTTTCATCCCAAGATGCGATGATCTACCGGAGATTAATACTTTGAGTGCTAATTGAGAGTTACTAGCATTCATGCTTGAAGTGCCATGTTAAGAGACTGATCAGAAATATTCAAGAGCTTCATAGTCGAAAGGCTGATGCACCAACCAATAACAGGTACGGAAGATAGATTGTACGTAGAACTTCTACTGCTTGCATCAATGGTGTCGGCGGTTGTTGCTACCGTATCGCAGAACGGCAAAGCCTCAAGATTTGGACTAAGTTTCTACGCACTTTTCTCTTCTCTCGTCATCTACGGGTTGGGAGAAGTACTCTCAGCGCTCTTCTACCTTATCACCTTTGGAATAGCTCTTGCAGCGCTTGTTGCGTTCTTGGAAGAGAGATTCAAGACGATCGCTTCGGATGGCAGAAGTTCAAAAGTCACCGCGAAATTGGCGTTTGCTTCTGCCACAGCGATCGTCTTTGTTGTGGTACTCTTGGTCTCCCAAGAGTTGGTCTACGCGGTGCCAGCCTCAATCGCGTGTATGGGAGCTCTCACAATTGAAAAGAAAGGTCTGTTTAAGACGATGACCGGAGTGGCTACTCTCGAAGGAGCGCTTTTTGTTATCCTCACCAGGATAGGGTTCTTCACAATTCTGGTTTCAGTACCGCTTTGTCTGTTTATGCTGATAAGCGGTTTAGGTCTTCCCTACGCGCTATATCGCAGAAGATAACCTTCAATCAAGTGAGGCGATCCGCTCAAGGAAAGGGTTATAGGCACTCTACCGTAACAGACGGACCTGATCTGATGAATTTGGAGGCAAACTGATTTGACGATAAAAATTCTTGTTTGCGACCCCATTGAGCCTGAAGGCCTGAAGATGCTTCGAGATGCAGGATATCAGGTAGATGAGCAACCACAAATCAATGCGGACGAGTTGAAGGCTAAGATCTTAGGATATGATGGCGTCATTGTTCGTGGCCGCACTAAAATCACGAGAGAGGTTGTGCAGGCTGGAACTAAGCTGAGAGTAATCGCAAGATCTGGAGTAGGCCTAGACAACATCGACGTCCAATCTGCAAAAGAGAAGGGCGTCCAGGTCGTCTCCACACCCGCCGCACCTTCGACAAGCGTCGCTGAACTTGCTGTGACCCTCATGCTTTCCGTTCTACGTCAGATAAGCTACTCTGATAGAGCGATGAAAGAGGGGAAATGGATTAAGGCTCAACTGGTGGGTCGGGAACTCAAGGATAAGACGGTTGGGGTTGTTGGCGTAGCCGGCAGAATAGGGCTAACCGTGGCCAGCACAGTCAAGAATGGTTTTGGAGCCAGTGTTATTGGATACGATGTAATAGACGTGAAAGACAAGGCTGCTAAGATTGGATTTGAAGTCGCTGAGAAACTTGAGGATCTACTGAAGAAATCCGATATCATTACGATACATGTACCCTACCTCCCCAGTACACACCACCTCATAGATGAAAAGATGATCTCAATGATGAGAAATGGCGCTATCCTAGTCAACACATCCAGAGCCGACATAGTCGACGGGAAAGCTCTCTTGAAAACTCTCAAAAGTGGAAAACTCGGCGGAGTTGGCTTAGATGTTTTCCACAATGAGCCACCGAAAGAAGACTGGGAAAAAGAGCTTGTTAACCTGTCCAATGGTCTCAGTGTCTGCACATGTCACATCGGCGCCCAAACTCGCGAAGCACAGAAACTCGAAAGTGTAATGGTTGCCGAGCAAATGATCAACATATTCGGAAAAAGCTAGCATCTCTGTTTAACCATAAGAGGCGGACCAACACTCTTCCCATTCCTTTCGTAAAGTTTTGAATCGACCAAAGACCGCAGGGTATTTATCTCGAACCAAGACATTGTGATGCAATTCACTCTAGAATCTGATGGCTCTTTGAAGCTTGACTGAATACCCATGGAGACTCCAAGTTGAAGATTCTACCTCTTCTGCTACTAAGCTTAACAATGTTATCCGTTATATGCCAACCCGTGCTAGCATCTAAAGTTTCAATTGAATTGCAGGAAGGAATAGCTCACGTAACGATTATGTCGTCGATACACCAGAACTTCACCATCTTACAAAGTCGTGTGATCGACCTCAAGGGTCAAGACCTCAATGTTGCTAGAGATGCTCTAGAGAAGGCGATCAAGGCGAAATCGAGTGATGCAACCCTTTCGGACGTTGCTGTTGGAATCACTACGACACAAACTGAATTGAATCTAACAGTCTCTTTTAACGTTCATAACATTTCATCAGTTTCAGGCAACATAATGAAAGTGAACTGCGCATGGAGGTCATTCAGTGTTCCGAACGACCTAGCAAGCCAAGATGTTTCGTACAACTTAGTTGGGAAAACATATGTTAAACCAACAGTATTATCCTACGCTAACAGCACATGGGCACGATTCTATCTCAACGAAACGCAGTCGGTATTCTATCAGGATGCGGCTAACGCGGCTGGAAATGCGACACTATTGGATTTCCAGGCCCTTTCAAAGCCTCTGACTTCATGGAACAGAACAGTAGATCTGGAGAACCAGAAGACAAGGTGGTTCCTACCACCTGCGAAGACCTTCGATCTAGCGATGACAGTACAAGAACCGAATCAAACGAGAAGTTACCACTCAGTTATTGAGATTTCCTCGGAGATCATTGGGCCGAGCTTCTTAACAATCGAAGGGGACATTGTAGTTTCAAGCCAGAGTACCACTGATGAGCCACTGATGCTCGCGATCGTCATCACAGTCTTAGCCATTACTCTGGGCATCTATATCTACGGAAGAAAGATCCGTAGGAGAGAGACAAGACCGAGACGATGATACTCAAGTGAAAGCGCCTGAATATCAAGACAATCTTCGTCCATAGATCCTGGACAAGCTCACCACACTTTCAACTGGTAAATTCTTCATTGTAATCAAACAAAGACTTATCTATCTGCGAGAAGCCAACGTTCGGCTGATAGTTGCTAGCTTCATACAATAGGTGCTTCAGAATGACGATTCAAGCCTCAACACGTGCCCAAGGGGTAGAATACGCGATCCGAGATGTTATCCTTAAGGCAAACGCGCTTGAGAAAAAGGGAAAGAAGATCCTCTACCTCAATATTGGTGATCCCGGCAAGTACGATTTTGATACGCCGCCTCACATTAAACAAGCCTTAGAGAAAGCTGTCCGAGATGGCTTCAACTACTATGCATCGTCAAATGGTATACCGGAAGTTAGAGAGGCAATAGCTGAAAAGGAAAAACGTGTCAACGGTGTTCAAATCGATCCCAACAACATCTTAGTCACGACTGGGATCTCAGAGGCGATTCTCTTTCTGACGGGTGCCATTGTGAATCCAGGGGACGAGATCTTGTTACCTGGACCATGTTACCCTCCATACATCGCCTACGTGAAGTTCTTTGATGGAAAACCCGTAACGTACCGGACGATTGAAAGCAAAGGGTGGACGCCGGACGTAGCGGATCTGGAGAGTAAGATTACTAAACGGACACGAATGATCGTCATTATCAACCCAAACAATCCTTGCGGAGCAGTCTACTCGCGAAGTGATCTTACGAAGATCTTAGAGATAGCGGCTTCCCACGACTTACCTGTAGCTGTGGACGAGATTTATGACGGAATCGTTTATGACGGAGCCTTCCAAGGCGCAGCATCATTAGTTAAGGACGTTCCAATAATCGGTTTGAACGGATTCTCCAAGACCTATCTCATGACTGGTTGGCGTCTCGGATATCTCTACTTACGAGACTATGAGGGAAAGCTTGAGTCTGTGTGGGATGGAATCAACCGATTGTCCCGTGTAAGACTTTGCGCAAGTACCCCGGCACAGAAAGCTGCCGTAGAAGCACTTCGGGGACCCCAGGGACACATTGCCGAAACTGTATCGAAGCTGAGAAAGCGACGTGACCTTTCTTGGAAACGTCTCAACGAGATTCCGGGGCTCTCATCTTCCAAACCAGCTGGGACCTTCTACATATTCCCAAGAATCGATTCTATCGGAAAATGGAAAAACGACGCAGATTTCGTAACTGACCTCCTAAATGAGACAGGTGTACTTGTAGTGCACGGATCAGGTTTCGACCCAGTGTATGGAAAGGACCATTTCAGAGTTGTCTTCCTTCCTCAGGAGACCATACTTGCCGAAGCCTTTGATAAGATTGAAGAGTTCATGAAAAAACGTGCGTAATCTCTCTCGATCTTAGACAGAGGAATACGCTTGAATCAGATTCTTGGAATACTCCCTACGCTCATACCAATTTGTGGAGCTGCTGCATCATTTGTAGCCGGTATATTCTCAAGAAGAGCAAGAGATGTTACGATAGTTTTGTCGGTGTCAGTAGCGCTTGGCATCACCACGTACATGCTTAGCTTCGCAATGGCCGGCAACTCATTTGCATATGGAACGGTGACAGCGAACGCTGCCGGTCTCCTAGTAGCCGAGATCACATTACTAGTAGGCTTTTTTGCAACACTTTACGCAATCTCTGAGATGAAACGGGATAACAGTGCTGACTTCTTTCATATGATCCTTCTCATATTCATAGGATCTATGACTGGTCTAACACTTAGCTTCAATCTTGTTACCATGTTTGCCTTCCTAGAAATCTCAACTGCTGCTGGTGGAGTACTCATCCTCTTCAGCCGAACGAGGAACGCAATATCAGCTGCGGTTGTATACATTATCCTAAGCATCATCGGCGCCCTTTGCGTCTTGATAGGCATATTTGTGACTTACACTTCTTCCGGAACAATTCTCCTATCCGATCCGAAACTGATTCAGATGGATAGCGAGACCAAGATGATTGTATCGGCATTGTTTATGGCGGGTTTTTCGGTTAAGGCAGGAATTATCCCGTTTGGACTTGTGTGGCTGCCAAGAGCTCACTCTGAGGCTCCGACACCGGTTAGCGCTCTTCTATCAGGGATATTGGTCCAATGCGCAGCTTTCGCAATGATAAGGTCGGTTGGACCGATCGCATTATCCGACTATGCTATCAGCACTACCATACTGGTTCTCGGTGTGGCTTCGGCTCTCGTGGGTGCGATATGTGCAACCTTAGAAGTGTTTGGAGCAAAGGTTCCATTATTTGGGTTCAGACGTGACCTGAAGCGAATCTTGGCCTTCTCAACTATAAGTGAAGTTGGCGTAATATTCGTAATCGTCGGGGTTGCCGGTCAGCCCCAGTTTTCAATTGCAATTGTGCTCAGCGCTGCCTTGATACATATCCTTAGCCACGCGCTTGCAAAGTCGCTTCTCTTCTTGTCCGCAGGGAATGTGGTTCACACTGTGGGAACCAGAGATTTAAGCAAGCTTGGAGGTTTGGCTAAGAAAATGCCATTCACAACATTCTCCTTCATTATTGGCGGCCTGAGTCTTTCTTCAATACCACCGTTACTTGGATACCGCACAATCTACGAGCTGTACATAGAGTTCTTCAACGGGGAAGTGAACGCCCTGACTTCCTCCATTATCATTGCCGCCGGCATAACTCTGGCATTCTATCTGATATCCTTCTACAAAGTCTTCTTCCGAAAGAATCCCGAGGTTACTGGCAACGTTGTCGAAAGGAACGTTCTTACCCTAGTTCCAATTGCCGCTTTAGACGTTATTCTACTCGTATTGGGATTAGGACTCTTCTTTGGAGTTCTTAGTCTAAGTCATGCCTTGCTTGAAACTCTTGGCATGACTGTCATTGGAACCTAGAAAGCCATATTATAAGTAAGCGGATATCCACGTGACATGTTCTTAACCGATTTTCTCAAGTAGCGGCGATACTTGTATGCGATGCAAGTCCATTCCGATTTGATCAGATGTGAATCCCATCGCTAACGCCACCAACTCCACCAAGTTTACGATGGGGATGAGTTGTTCAGGTTCTAGGAATGAGATTTCCGCTTTCTCTAACATGTCATAGCATGCTGGGCACACAAGGACTAGGCAATCAGGTCCAACGTTTCTAACATCTTCAACCTTTTTCTTAGCCCGCTCGTTAAGCGCAAACTCCGGATCATTGTACATAGAAGGAACTCCACAGCACATCTCCTGCGCTTTCCAGTTTACTACAGATCCACCCATTGCGGCGATTAACGTATTCATCTTGTCGACGAGATTTTTTTCGTGAAGTATCCTACATCCTGGATGAATGGTGATTTTGACGTTATTCATCCGTCTGACAAAATGGCTTTTGAGCTTGTCAACTCCGATATCGTCATGTAACAGTTCAATCACGTTCAGAACTTCGACGCCGTGCTTGTAGCTTCTTTTTATTGTGCGAAGTTGGCTGTTTATCTCGTTCAGAATCTCGGGGTTACTGAGGGCCTTGTTAGCTTTCGAGAACGTGGCGTAACATCCGCTACAGATCAGGCACATGGCTTTGGTGCTTTGCTCTGCTATAGAGAGGTTCCTGGCGGCCACGCGGAGCCAACCATCATAGCTTACGGTTTTTGAGATTTCAGGTTCCGGACAACAGGTTGCACCCTGCACATCTATGAGGTCTACTCCCAGTTTTTCTCCCACTAGTCGTATCGCCTTCTCAACAAATATCTGGGATGCCGGTATCGTACATCCCAAGAAGAGTGAATAACGTTTCTTCTGGGTTAGCATGGAACTACTTTCACCGGTTGTCCTCCAAACTTTGCAACTTCCTTGGCTTTCTTTGCGAGTGGAGTATTATCTACGATCTTTCTCAGTTCGGCCACAGGTTCAACGTATTTGTAGGCTGTTGGAGGTTTATCCTCCAGTCCGATCCTTACGCGTTCTTCGATGAAATAGTCAACCAATTCTTGTACTTGCCCATTCTCATATTGGTTCTTCACTATTCCTCCCATTGTAACTGGGAGAGGGGGTTTTACTGGTTTCTCGAGGGGGTAGAGTGGAACTTCGCTTTCAGTCATTTCCTAGCACTCCATATTTTTTCCTAGATTCAATCCTGTCTTCATAGCTTATGGCGCCCGTTGGACATTGTTGGACGCACATTGGGTGTCCATCGCATTGATCACATTTTACCGCTTGATGGACATCCTCATCATAGAAGGGATGCGAAATGGGACATGCGGCTTGACAGTTCCTGCACATTACGCAAAGCATGGCGTTAACACGTACAATTCCGGTTTCCTTTTCAGTATACAGCGCTCCCGTCGGACATGCTGCTACGCAAGCTGCCGTTTCGCAATGGGCGCAAAAAGCCCCTATGAAAAAGAAAGGCTTGTTCTGATCATCCATAATCTTACAGTAGGTCTTCTCAAAACTCGCGATTCCATAATGTTTGTAGGAACATGCAGTCATGCAAAATGTGCAGCCCGTGCAGAGTTCTGGATGGTAAACGAGTACCTTAGTTGGATGTTCTCTTTGGGTCTCTCTTATGGTGGGTCTTGGCGGTTTTTGCGTAGCTTTTTCCTCCTACTGCTTCTCAGCAAGTTTGCTTACTGCCAAGACTGTTCCATGCAGTATCGACTCAGGTTTGGGTGGGCATCCGGGAACATACACATCTACGGGTATGACTTTATCCGTAGGACCTCCGAGGGCGTAGTTCTCTTTTCCGTCATCGCGTTGGTATGGACCACAGTCAACCGCGCAACCACCGACCGCCATAACAACTTTAGGGTTAGGAGTCTGATCATAGATTCTTTTTAATACTGGTACGGAATGTCTCGGAACTGGTCCCGTAACGAGTATGATATCTGCGTGACGAGGATTGTTCTTGAGTTGTGCTCCGATTCTCTCCAGATCGAACCTTGGAGCGAGGACTGCTGCAACTTCTATGTCGCAGTTATTGCATCCTCCACAGTGAGCGTGGAATATCCACGGTGAGTACATTCTGCTCTTCTGCTTTAGATTCAAGACTTCTCATCTCTATTTTCAATAGTATTTTCGGGTGTTGGTGTTCATTACATAGCCGATTTTCTTTCTACAGTCCGGACAGTAGTCGAGATAGATCTTGGTGTCCTCTTCAAACACTTTTCTCACTCTTTCATCAATTTCTGCCAGAATGCGCTCTCTCGCTCTCGTTAGCTGTTTATCTGGAAACAAGTATTGTCCGCAATTCTTGCACTTACTTCGTTCGACCGTGTGCTTGACATACAGGTCATCTCTTGATGTGCTGGCGAATTCATATTGTGGAGTTAGGTTAATCGCTTCTTCAGGGCAGTCGAACATGCATCGACCGCAGAAGGTGCATCTTCCCAAGAACACTGACACTGTTCTTTTTTCATTTTCGTCTAACATACTTATTGTATAGTTGGGGCAGACATTGCGACAGGCTTGGCAACCTATACATTTGTCGTTAAATTCATGTTTTCCCCTTCCGTTGGGGACTATATGGCTGAATTTTTTTCCCGGCCATGTTCCACCTGGATAATCTATAGTTACGCACTGTGACAGGTTCCGCGCCACTTCTTCTAGTAACTTCATTTTGCCTCCCAATTTTCTGTTCCTCCTTTCGTTCTAAATGATCCCCAATAATTTGATAGCATACGCCCAGATTATTGCAATCACTCCCAATACAAGTGGAAACTTTGAGAACCAGTTGAACGCCTGGTCGACTCTATACCTTGGGCTGAACACGTGAATAATCGTGGCCACCAGCACTATTATCACGCTTTCCAGTATGAACAGAACCGTTGAGAAAGGATAGTAGGGATTGGTGAATGTTCCTATGACCGCTCCACCAAGGAATAGGTCTATGAACAATGTCGGGACAAAGAATGCCAGAAGTGTCTTCATAATCTCCAAGATGCCCAGAAGTCTTCCACTGTACTCTGTGGCTGGTCCTGCTATGATTTCAACTTCAGCTTCGCAAATGTCAAATGGTTTGATTTGGAGTTTTCCCATGAGGGTAATGAATACTGCAAGAGCCGCAAATGGATTCAGAAGGATGAACGGGATCCTCTGATTTTGAAATTCAATTAGGTTCGAGATTGACAGCGTGTTCGCGGTTATGGCCAAGGCGAATATCCCGAGTATCTGGGGGACTTCGTATGCAAGGGTCAGTTCGGCTTCTCTCTGGGCGCCTATGGCTCCCCAAGGTGACGAGCTTGATGATCCTCCAACTATTAATGACAGGGGTATGACAAGCAGAAGATAGGAAATCACTACTATACTGAATTCGAATTGACCGAACAGTGAGAATCCCGCAATCGGAACAAAGTACAAGGTCGCTACGAGGCTTGCTAAAGCGACGTAGGGCGCTGCCCTGAACAGTAACCTGTTAGCGGTTGCAGGAACTCTCGTTTCCTTGTATAGAAGCTTTAGAATGTCATAGAGAGGTTGCCATACTCTGCTTGTACCCAAGACTGAACGAACTTCCTTGGGCACTATGAAGTAAGGTCCTCGTCTTCCCTGCAGACGTGCTGCTATCTTTCTCAGTTCGTAGGCGTATATGACACTAAGTGCAAAAGCGACTATAGGAATTAAAACGAAGGCCACTATCGTCCAACTAATTGGAGAATAACTTGCCATTTCTATCGCATCTCCTCGTTATCTCTTTCAGTGATAGAATCGCCACTTTGCTGGTCCTGACATCCTCGATTCTTGCAAGCCGATCCGTACACGACATGCAGGGATCGATGCTGCCTATAATGATTGGAGCGTCGGCTACAGAATAACCCCTCAGCATTTCACGTAACAGAGAGTTGTTTCTGTAACTTGGTGTTCGCACCCTTACGGAAGATGGTACATTCGTTCCGTCGGAGATTATGTAATACATGAGTTCTCCTCTTGGCGCCTCGTTCTTTCCGAGACCTTCGCCGGCAGGGATGTTGTTCATTTCAAGTAAGTAGGGCCCCGGGTTCTTCTTGAGGTAGTCAATGCATTGATAGCAAATGTCATATGAAACCAATAGTTCTTTTAGCCGCACGATCGTTCTGGCCCAGCAATCTTTTCCATTATCGAGCACTACATCCCAAGTAGTGTACTCTTCTCCATAGGCTGCGAATGGATCCGACCATCTTACGTCAACTTTGTAGTTGCTTCCTCGCGCGGTAGGCCCTACACCACCTAGCCTCGTGACCGTCTCGAGCGGAAGTACTCCTACGTCTTCTAACCTCTTCCTTACAACCGGGTGATCTTGTGCCCATTCAAGCATCTCCTTCGTCTTCTTGTCTAAGTGCCTTAATCTTCTCTCGATGTGTGTCAGGTCCTCCTCTGATATGTCGAACCTAATTCCTCCAATCTGTATGCAATTTGTTGTTCTACGGTGACCCGACGTTTTTTCGAATATGTCCATTACGTCTTCTCTTAGTTTCATCGCCAACATGAAGACTGTCTTGAACCCTATCAAATCCGCCGCAACGGCAAACCACAATAGATGACTGTGTATTCGTTCAAACTCATTCAGAAGGGTCTTGAGGTAGCGAGCTCTCGGTGGAAGATCTACTCCAGCGATTTGTTCAACAGCATTTGTGTAGGCCGATGTGTGCGAGATATGACAGATGCCGCAGATTCTCTCTGCAAGCGTTAGCGCTCTCTTGTAGTTCTTGTCCTCAAATAGCTTCATTATTCCTCGGTGGTTCCATCCGAGTTTTATCTCTGCGTCTAGAATCTCTTCTCCGCGAACCTTCAATCTCCAATACACGCTTTCTATGAGGGAAGGATGATAAGGACCTACGAGTATCAGAGACTGCTGCGCCCTCAGAGGATTTTGAGGCAAGGTGACGCTTTTCTCACCATCGCCCGAGTTCTTCTCTTCGGTTGCGCTCTCGACGGCGTTTGGCCATTCATAGGGAAGCCATAGGTGGTCGGTTATTGGATTGCCATTAAACTTGACTCTTGTGAAATCCATCATTTCTCTTTCAGGCCAGATGGCTTCCTCACTTATCTTTGCCAAAGAAGCGAGTTGCGGATCTTCTCTTGGAACTCTGACTTTGAAGTTTAGGTGTAAGCGTTTCTCTAGGTGGTCGAGCGCGTAATGGTATACCACGTCAAAACCATCCACTCCCATATCTATGACTGATATGTGAGCCAGCCTTGCCTTGACTGAGTTTCTCAAGTACTGGGCGATACTGCCAAGTTTGTCTGTTGAGACTTGGTAGTTAAATCGACTATTCGGAAGAATAGTCTCGATAGCGTCTTGTTGGCCTATAATATTCTTGATTTCTGTTCGAACTTGATCACTTAAGCTCACATGTTACACCCATTGTTGTCCATTATTTTCGCAGTTCGTTCGCGTATGTGCGACCGTGGATATACTGAATAGTAAGATCGGTACAACGGTTGATTCGTTTATGTGGCCGCCTCCTTGACGTTATGTTCAGATTTTCCAGCAGATTCGTCATTTTGGTCAGTTTGACCTAGAATTAGAGAGAGTTGTGGCGAGTATAGTTCGCTGGCAGAAATGTAGGGAGGTTTACCCGCACCACCTATGAAGATGGCTTCGGGATCCCTCTTCTGAGGAAAGGCAACTGAAATCGTTGCTGTGAAGAAGATGTAGAAGAGTGCAATGGAAATGAGTTCTGCGCAAAGGAACATCTCCACCAAGTTTCTAGTTAGAAGTATTCCAAGAGATCCTGCGGTAAGCACGAAAGCGGCAAATACTGAGGGAAACTTTCTCATTCCGTATTTCCTAAATCTTCCATCAGCAGTCAAACAAGATCATCCAGATTGTGGTTAGATCGGTAGACCCATAGCTTTGGCAACCAGCTCGGTTAGGTCCATCGCTTCCAACGTGTCTTCATTCTCCGCTATCGAGTCGAGTATGTTTAGTTTGCATGAGGCGCATGTGGACGTGATCATTTCGGCTCCCACGTTATGGGCTTGATCCAGTTTCTCTTTTCCGAGCTCCAAGGCCCACTTGGGGTTTGTCCCTTTCACAACGCCTCCTGCTCCACAGCATTGTGCGAAATTCCTGTTATGGGCAAATTCAACCAATTTCACGCCTGGAATGCTGCTCAACACTTTGCGAGGTGGCTCGTATACACCTATGTGACGGCCAAGCTCGCATGGATCATGATACGCGATGGTCTTCTCGACCTTTTCAGTGAACTTGACTTTGCCTTCATCGATCTTCTTTTCGAGGAATTGCGATATGTGCATTACCTCTACTCCCAGATCTCCAATCAGTCTAGGATACTCGTGCACAAAGACGCGGTAACAGCCAGGGCATGCTGTGAGAACGGTCTTCGCTCCAGTCTCCTGTATAGTCTTTCTGTTGAGCTTTGCAAGTTCCTCGGCATGCTCGAGTTTTCCAGTTTGGAAGAGTGGGTTTCCACAACAGTACTCTTGTGCGCCTAAGTAGGTCCAATTGACATTGAGTTTATTCAGAATGAGAGAGGTTGCTGCTGAGACACTAAGAGCCCTTCCGAAAAGTGATGCCACGCATCCTGCGAAGTAGACTAGGTCGGCCTTTCCGCCAATCTTGATTTTGTCTTTCAGATCGAAATAGTCAATCCACTCTGTCCGAGCCTCTGTTGGAAGAGTATAGATGTTTCTGTTCTCTTTGACAGTCGATTCGAGACTATCAACCACTTCGGGATTCAGTTTCCTTTCGACGAGATAAGCTCTGGCAGCCTTTATCGCATCGGCGCATCTCACACCTGCAGGACAACGCCAAGTACAATAAGCGCACTGCACGCACTTGTACATGGCATCTCTTATATTCGCATTCAGTTCCAGTCTCTTCTCAAGTAATGCTCTAATTATTTGCATCCTTCCTCGAGGGGTGTACGACTCCCAGCTGCTGAATCCCCCCGGGCACCAGTTGACGCAGAATCCACACCTTATGCACTTGTGGACATCTGGGTAGTATTCCTGCATCTCGTATTCTTTTATCGTCTTCAGTGTTAAACAGCCTCCAGCGGGTATGGCCCACCTTTTCCTTTTCCCGGATTCAGTATCAGGTACGGGTCGAACGTCTTCTTGATATCCCTCATTAGTTGCAGAGTCCTCGGTTCTATCTCAAGTGGAAGATACTTCGCTTTGGCGAGGCCTATTCCATGTTCAGCGGTCACGCTTCCTCCCAGAGGAAGGACTATGTCCTTGTATAGCATGTCGAGACCTTTCTCAAAGGCTGCCATCTGCATCGGATCTTGGTCGTCAAAAACGAAGCATGGATGCATGTTTCCATCACCTATGTGTCCAAAGTTTCCAAGGTCAAATCCTTCAACGTTGATTGTCTGTGGAATCTTCTCGATTTTGGCGGCCGCCTCGGGAAGCCTCGTCAGGGGGACTGTACAGTCCTCCAGAACAACGCACGGCCTCAGTCTCGCCAAGGCGGGTAGCGCAGCTTTCCTAGCCTGAATCAGTTTCATTCGATAGTCCGCTTGGTGTTCGTAAACCTGCTCAATGTGTTTCGGGTTTTCAGTCTTACAAACGTCGACGATCTTTTCCATAGCAGGATTTACTGATTCCTTGCTTCCACCGTAGTCCACCAACATGAAATTCCCTTCGGGGAACTTTCCCAGACCGGCGTACTCAGTCGCCACCTTCGTGGTTTTCCTATCCATGAACTCCAGCATTTCGGGAACTAGTCCAGCATACCTGATCCGTGCCGTTGCTCTCGCCAAAGACTCGATCGAATCAAACACGAACATTGCGGTGGAGTAGGCGTTAGGCAGTGGGACTACTTTCAAACAGGCCTTCGCTACTACCGCTAATGATCCTTCCGAACCCGCTATGAGAGATGTCAGATCAAAACCGGACACGGACTTCAGAGTCTGGGATCCCGTATGAATAATGTCTCCAGATGGAAGAACGACTTCAAGCCATTGAGTGAAGTCTTTCGTATCTCCATACTTCAAGGCGCGGTTGCCCGCGGCGTTAGTGTTAATCATTCCCCCTATTGTGCACGAATATCCACTTGACGGATCTGGAGGGAAGAAAAAGTTGAATTTTCCTAGCTTCTCATTCAGGTCGTCGCAAACCACACCGGCTTCCACCACGGTTATCTGATTATCAATGTCTATCGAGACTATTCGGTTCATTCCAGTCATGTCAAGAAGAATTCCGCCCGCAATGGGAACCGCCGATCCGGCTGCGCCGGAAGATGCACCTCTTGGTGTGACTGGAATCTTCTCCATCGTTGCCAACTTCATTATTGCACTTATCTCTTCGGTTTTGCGAGGCCGCACAACGACATCGGGATTATGACGATAGAGAGAGGCGTCTACTGAGTAGACTATGAGATCTTCGGTGCGTGTAGAAACATTCTCGCTGCCTAAGATTCCCTCAAGTTCTTTCACGATTTTTTCGTTCACCTTACCGTATGAGACCAAATCCAACATCTCGCGGAGCCGATGGCTAATCGGCCTTACAACGTATCTATAAAGCCTTACTGTTTTCTATAACGCTGTTATACATTTCTCAACTCAACTTAAAATGCTTTTGCTTTACATCATTCAGTTTCCTTTCGAGTAATTCTCGCGTGTTCTGCCTAGTCACTCTGAAAGTCAAGCAGAAGGAAGATAAATGAAGTAGCGCAGTAATTTGAGGATCACTGCATTATACGCGAGACAGTTTTCTCGAAGAAGACTTGAGGTCTTCTCTCCAAAAGACATATAGATAATTACGAAGCCTATTGGGGATTCACTGTTTGGACTAGCTGCGATTCGTGAATGGGAGTTGTCTGACTGTGGAGATGAATCCAAGAGAGCGTTTTGAAGCGGCGATGAAATTGGCTGGAGTCGACAGAGTTCCAGCCGCAAGTCCTGTGCAGACAGGAACGATTCCTTTGATGGAAACATCGGGCGCCTGGTGGCCGGATGCTCATCGTGACCCGGAAAAGATGGTGAAGTTAGCACTAGCCGCGCATGAAGTTGCTGGAATAGAAAGTGTTCGGGTCCCGTTCTGCGGATCAGTCGAGGCTGAGGCCATCGGATGCGAAATGACTGGTTGGGACAAGGACAGACAGCCAGCCACCAAAACCTATCTCTTGCAGGATGACAATATGATCGACAAGATCCAAATACCCGACCCGCAAACGGCAGCGAGGATGCCGGTTGTTACAGAGGCCGTGAAGATTCTAAGGGATAAAGTCGGAAAGACCTTACCGGTAATAGCTGCGATCGTCTCTCCCTTTGAGTTCGCAGTTCGCTCGCGTTCAATGGAACGTGTGATGAAAGACATTGTTGCGAAACCAGACCTACTTCGCAAGGTCCTAGACTTTGCAGTCAAAGTGGAAACTGAGTATGGCAAAGCCTTGATCGAATCCGGTGCTCAAGCCCTCTTTCTTATCGACGGCTCCTCACAATTTGAGGTCCTAGGTCCACAGCTCTACGAGAAGTTCTCTATGCCATATACGAAACAACTTGTTTCAAGTCTCCGCTGTTCAACCATTCTACACATCTGTGGAAATTCAACAAAGATACTTGACAAAATGGCGGAGACCGGTGCGACCGCATTGAGCATCGATCATTCAGTTAATATCGGCGAGGCGAAGACGATACTCAAAGGCAGAGCGGCGATTGTTGGCAATGTGGACCCGACAAGAAGTCTGTTTATGGGGACGCCCAAAGAGGTTGAAGATGAAGCCAAGAATTGCATTGAACATGGGACAGACGTGTTGGCTCCGGGCTGCGGGTTTTCACCTCAGACTCCAATAGGGAATATGAAGGCTATAGTTAGCGCAGCTCATAAGTACCGAAAAAAGTAGAAAACGATCAATGAAACCAAACGGCGTACAGAGAAAGCTTCGCTTCCAGTTAACTAGAAATGAGCGATGACTAAACGAGATTGAATCCGATCAGGATAGTGCCCAATCGCTCGTCGTCCACGTCCCAGCCTCCTTTACTCTTGATGTAAACATCGGTCAAGGGTGCTGGCGATGCAGAGATGACGTCCTGAATCTCGTCTAGGTTTTCCAACTCTGGAAAGGAGACAGGTGGAAACACAAAAAGGGCATCTTTTGCAGGAAGTCTCTTCACGCGATCTCTGTAAATAACAAACTTTTCACCGACAAATATAATCCCAGGGTACCCCTTCAATTCCTCGGCCCTTGAATCTGCAATCTCTTCGCCTACGATCTCGCCGCCTGAAACCAGAACGACCGTGGGTGCCAATGTCTGTGGAAATTCTGGTGTTTTCACTATCGCTAGGACCGTTTGCCTTTTTGATACTTCTCTTACCCCTTCATTGGAGATCCTTGTAACAGCCTCCTGCATGGTTCGCTCAGCGTTCTGCTCAAGTTCCAAGATTTTTTTCAAATCTTCGCAGGACAACGATAAAACTCCGACAACGCCTTTCACACCCTGAAGAGTCGTTTCGACCTTACAAACGACCTCCATTGCTTTTGATTCTACTTCCACCATATCATCACTCTCTCAAAACTCCGCTGGCCCCTAATGTAAGGTTCAGCGCGTTTATGAGCTACCCTACGACTTTTCCCTACTTAAAGCGCCATCCAACATCCTAAAGCGTCTAGTCGCGAATGTAACTATGTCCGGACTGTGCGACACTAAGACAACAGTAGCTCCGTCCCGATTCGTTTTTTCCAGAATTTGCATGATCTCCTTCTCTGTTTCCTCGTCTAGATCCCCTGTAGGTTCGTCGGCAAGAAGCAGATCAGGGCTATTCATCAGGGCACGAGCTATCGCGACTCTTTTCTGCTGACCGCCGGAGAGCTGATTCGGATAGGCTTCAGCCTTTCCTGACACACCTACAAGCGCGAGAAGATCTTTGACCCGGCTCCCAATATCATAATTGACATCACGAAAAGAAGCTGCGAGTTTCAGGTTGTCAGTAACGTTCAGAGTGGGTATGAGACTGGGGAACTGGAAAATGAACCCGATTCTTTGGTTCCGTAATGCTGACAGTTTCTTATCGTCAAGAGTCCAGAGGTCTGTTCCCTCGAAGACTATGCGACCTGATGTTGGCTTCACGAGTCCTCCTATGAGACTGAGCAGAGTTGTTTTTCCACTCCCAGATCTGCCCGCAATAAGCGCCGAGTCTTTCTTTCTCAACTCCAAATCAGTCTTCTTGACAGCCTCCACTTGATGGCCGCCCGAATCGTAGATTTTAGTGACCTCTTGAATCTTTATCAATCATTCTCCCAACCTGATGGCGTGTAACGGCTCCATCCTGCTGCTCACGATCGCGGGGAAAAGTGAAGCAAGCAGACCTGTCACTACGGCTACTGCTGTGCTTACGACGATCATGTTGATTGTCTGAAACAGGGTTGGCCAGAGATACGGAACATCAAGAGATATTGATATTAGAAGACTGAAGCTAAACATTGCCACCCCCCCCACCCGCGATTTTCAACGTTTCAAAGTATGAGCAAAACAAATCGTCCATGTATTGGATTTGGACAGCTGCCAGAGAACTAACATATGCGACATGCGGTAGACTTAATGACATGACATTGCCCTTTATGCGTGACCTAGTCATACTTGGATTCAATAACTTCCAAAATGCCAGTCGTCACCCGACAGTTAACGGAAGAAGAATCACCCGCAGACCTAACAGCCCTGCGTATTGCAATACTTAAATAACAAAGTTCGGCAAGCCTTAGCGTGCAATGGAACGAACAAGCCGCGATCCCTTCAAGATAATGATTGCCGTGCTCGCGATAGCTATTGTTGGTCTGGCTGGAATCGTCGGGATTATTCTCTCAGAGCACCCGGTCTTCAATCCATTTCTCTATCGACCCAGAACCGGAGAGGACGTGACGTATGTCTCTCCTTACAACTTCACACTCCGCGATGGGGAAAGGGTCGTTGATCGCTTCCAGTACTCTGGCGCAGGGCGTCAGTCGATCGTATTGTTCAGTGTCCAAGTGATTGAAGTGGATCAGAAGGGTTTGCTCTATATTCGTTTCAATGGAATAGATTTGGGTTCGACATACGTGGAGGCGCCGGGAGTGGTTGAGGCGAGGATAGCTTCATGTTGCTATGTTTCCGTGGTTCAGATGGGGGTGGATAATGTTGTGGAGTTCCGATCGGGTGGATTCGAGGGATCGTTCAGGTACGTGATCGCAATGCCTACCTGGGGAGCGGCACAATGAGAAAAATCACAATGCTGCCATTGGCGGCACTGATCATGCTTGTCGTTGTAATATTTCTGGCGGCCGTAAGCGAACAGAGTCAAACAACAACCCGCAGCACTGAACTCGCGAGGACTGGACTCCGAGACTTGATCGGTCTACCCAGCATAGCCATTGGAACCGGTTATGGTGCCACAAGGAATCCACTTCTAGAGATCTATTGTACGTCCCTGTACGACCTGCCGGGCGGCTACTGCTACATTGTCACGGCCAGTTTCATCGACACTCCCTTAAGAGACCCACGATACTTCAAGACGGTTCCCGGATTCAATATGACTGCGTACAAGGGCTGAACTTGCATGTTAAGGAAGCACAAGAACCTCTTCTTCTATTCATTGGACTGTCTCAAGAAGTACAAGATGAGGACGATTGTCGTCTTTGTTGTTTTCACATTCGCCGTCGCGATGTTGTCCTCGGTCCTCTTCGTGAAAGATGGTTTGGAGCGAGAGGCTGCGTTGAGCGTCGTCAAAGCCCCTGATATTACTGTTCAATACCTGAAGGCAGGTCGGATTGCGTCCATACCCTTGGACTACAGCGAGAAGGTCACCCATCTGGATGGCGTTGTTGAGGTAAGACCTCGTATCTGGGGATATGTAGGCGTCGGTGCATACACCTTCACCGTAGTGGGTCTCGACCTGTCCAGTGACAGACTCCCCACAGGGTTGGAAAGTGAGATGGATGAGGGGAGGTTTCTCTCGGCGTATGACGCAGGGAGTGGAAGGGTTGTCGTTGGTCCCCTACTCGCCGGGATGCTTCAACTCCATGTGAATGACACTGTTGTATTTCTCAGCGAGTCGGCAAAGGCTCACACATTTGCAGTCGTAGGGATCTTCTCCGGAGAATCTAGCATCTACACCGCTGATCTCATAGTAATGTCAATCCAAGACGCCCGCAACTTCTTCGAGATACCCCAAGAGTACGTGACCGATCTCATGGTCTACGTCGATCCAGAAGCGCCCATAGACAATGTCGCCGCCAAGATCGTCACATTACCCAACACCAGGGTCCTTACCCAGGACCTCTTGATCCGTGGCTTCAAAACAGCCTACGCCGCAAGGGGCGGAATATTCACCACAATCTGGACAATCCTCCTAGCGGCTGTAACCTTGATCGCCTTCAGCCAAGCCATAATAGTTGGCGTCCAGTCAAGGTTCGAGGTTGGTCTCCTAAAGACGTTTGGCTTCACCACACTGGATATCATAGAGATCCGCCTGATAGAGAGTCTAATTCTGGGTGTCTTCACCGCCTCCTTGGGCATGATAATCGGCGTAGTCTATAGCGCATTTTTCAACGCTCCAGGTCTGTCTCAGATACTCTTGGGTTGGGCATTTCTGCCCTCAGAATTCAAGATGCCTACCCACATGAGTTACATATCAATCTTCTCCATATACACGGTCACGGTGATTCCCCTCCTTTTCGCCACGATCGTACCCGCTTGGCTCAACGCGATCACCGACCCCGACCTCGCCATGAGGAGAGCGACAGCATGATAGAGGCGACGAAACTTACCAAGATCTACAAGAAGGGAACGCCACATGAGGTCGTGGCAGCTAGCGACGTGAACATCAAGGTTGATGATGGTGCTATCGTCGCTTTAAGAGGTCCCAGCGGATGCGGAAAGACCACAGTTCTTAGCATGCTCGGACTGATCCTCACGCCTACAGAAGGTAAGATCCTCATAGACGAGGAGGACGCAACCGCCTACTCCGACTATTGGAAGACCCTTTACAGGCGCCAGAACATCGGCTTCATTTTTCAACACATAAATCTCCTCCCAGGTTATACAGCGCTCGAAAATGTCCTGATCCCTCTCCTCTGTCGCGACGAGGATGTATCACGTTATAAGTCCCGCGCTTTAGAACTCTTTCAAAGACTCAACGTTATCAAGCGGGGCGACAGCCCAGTGGAACAGCTCTCGGGCGGCGAACAACAAAGAGTGGCCATAGTCCGCGCCCTTGTGAAAGATCCCAAGGTTATCTTGGCCGATGAGCCCACGGTCTTTGTGGACGAGGAGACTCATGACCTTATCCGAGAGATGTTTGTCGAGCTGAACCGCGAAGAAGGGAAGAGCGTTGTGGTCTCAACCCACGACCCTGAACTTGCCAGCATAGCAGAGAAAGTCTACCGTCTCACCGCTGGAAAGGTGACTAGTGTGACTTCAAAGTGAATTGGGAAATTGAACTCGCACCCCAGACTACATTCTTATTCCCGTGACCCGATACACTTCTAACGCAGGGCACTTATTTGCGACCTGAGTATTCCACGTCATACGCGTTTCGCCTTACAGGTTTACTCCTACTATTCATTGGCGTGGTCATCGGGGCCCACCTTATTGTGGAAACTTGGAATTGGACGGTCAGGCTGTCCCTAATCGGGGTCTGGGACGAATGGGAGGTTACACAGACCTACCTTATGATGCGGTACTGTATCCTGACAAATCTAGCCCTTACCACGATAGGGCTACTCTTCCTATCAGTACCATCCTACTCGGATGAATTAACGAAGAAGCATTGGAGCTCGCTCAATTTCAAGAAGGTTCTCGCTACTATGGTTCTGACTGGCGGCACCGTCTATGCCAATCCAGACTCCAACAAGTATTGTGTTCGATACTATGGGAAGAGCACTGTTCTCCACCAGATAATATGCGCTCTTGCGCGGCGCATCTACAATGTGCAAACGGAACCCGCACGATGGATTACTCGAAACAGCTACGTCACACAGATATACCGGAAGGGAATCGTTGAAGATTTGCTGGCACTCTCGCCAACCTACAACACTAGAAACCGCAGTCATAACAACGAGGAGAACGCATTCCCCACCGCAGCTTTCTTGTTGGACGCCCCCTTGGATGTTGTCCGAGAAGCTGTTCGGGTAGGAGCCTCAGCCAACGGTGGAGTGCGGTATACAATAGAGCCCCTCCCACGCAGCGACGGCCGTTACCACATTAGGCCCCAGTTCACGTTCGGCCACCTGAGCCCCAAACCTCTATTGGATGACTATCGTGCTGTCCTTGAACGAGTAGGGATACATACCACCCCAGTGATGGATGGCAGATTCGGGAAGGGATTCTTGCGTTCAAGGTCCTGGGATACATGTGCGGCTTTCAAGTGGATCGGCGGCTTCATAGATAACGTCAAGGTGCACCGTGGAAGGTACAGCCGGCTGGATCGGAATGATGTTCTCCAGCGGGCGCTGACATTCTACAGAAGTGAAGGCAACAGCTTCGCTACGAAGGAAAGGGCTCTGGAGACCGTTGATGAGTATCTACTGGGTCTTGGAGCCTTCATAGAAAAACCCATCGACAACTCGCTGGAAATCTCTACCAGAACTCACTAGATCGCGGGTTGAGTGGTGCTTGGATGCGAGTTCAATTCCGCACCACTTATCACCATGTCTGTTACTCTAATGGCAAGTTGGTGGGAGAAGCCGTTCATGAGCGCAAGTTCAAGAGCACTTCCAAAGTTAGTCGTGGTGGCACTACTAATCGTGGCGGTTGTGATTTTCGGCGCGGCGGGATATCTATCATACCAGTACTATGGTGTTCCTCGTTGCGGAGCCTGTGGAATGATAATAACGCCAGAGATGAAAGAGCACTTTGTAATTACCGATGCTCAGGGGAATCGTGTCTACGCGTGTTGTGCGGGGTGTATGCTGAGGCTTCTCGACCCAGTGAGAGGCTATGAACAACTCCACATAGAGACCTTCTGCGACTGGTATGGATCGGACTTCAAGATAGTGATTGACGCGAGGGAACACGGAAATGTTGTAACGGTGGTCCCAGATACTGCCCGCATACTTCTAGGTGCAATGGTGGTGAAGAGCTGTGCTAACAATAGGATAGCCTACAACGACACTGCTGCACAAGCACTTCTCACCCATGGATACAGTCAAAATACGATGACCTATCAGCAACATCCGTTGCCTGAAGGAACACCGATAATGCCAGTGCCTATGGCCGCGCCAATGTTGGCAACCAAGATGGGCATCGCCTATGTGCCTCCGACGCCTTGGCTGATAGTAGGCTTCGTGGTAGTGGGAATTGTGATTTTGGCTGGATCGTTCGCGGCGTACAAGAAACTGATGCCTAAGTGAAAGCAAGCTGAGATAGAAGAGCATCCGGGTCACGATGTGAAAACATCATCGTAGGCTTCACCACAGTGGGTATCGTGATACTGGTCGGATTGTGTAGGGATGCAAGTCTCGGAGATATCAAAAAGTTGAGAACTAAATTATTCCTTTTCTTGTTGGCCTTCTCAAGCGTAGTCGCTCCCTTACCGTGCCGTGGCTTGGCCTGCTCCAACTGCTTCGCATGTTTTCTCGTGCTACCGCTTGTGGCGGTTTTTGCCTTCTTGAAAAGGCTGAAGAAAAGGGTTGACGGAGTTTGACTGCGATCAAGAAAAATAAGGCTGCCATGGTCCTGGTTGTAAGCGTTCTGGCCGGTTTTCTCCTACCAATAGGGCTCAGCGCTTACCATAGCGCAGCCAGCCCGGCAGAAAGCATGCATCTATTCTATTCTTTTCCCTCGGAAAAAGCTAGACCCATAGTATTCTACTATGGAGCTGGCGGCATAGCGAAAATCATAGATCCCAACACACTTGAGGTAACTATAGGCCTAACCAACACGGATAAACCTCGCATGATAGGCTTCAGGCTGGAAGATCTCCCTCAGAACGTTCACGTTCATTGGTCTGGCTTCTACACTAAGGGCTTCAGCGAAGAGAAGAAGATTATCGATCGAGCTGTAGGACGGGGGAGCAGCGTCTCGGTTCACCTGACGTTCTTCATAGGGGAGGCGGATGGCAAGTCAGTGATCTACAGCGGCTTCTTTGAGGTTTACGACCTGAACACTGGGGATACCCTGCTGAAAATCCCAGTAAATATCTTGAATGTGAAGGCTGGTGGATCTTAAATGGAACAGACAGGCGAGAGGCTTTGAAAAAGGAGAGGAAAGCAGTTTGGACAAAACATCTTGCTGGGAGGGTTGGCTTTCTTCTTCTGGGAACAGTCATGTTCGTTGGCTCATACGGGCTTGTGATGACAGGGCTAACCAGACTGCTACTGGCATTGGGAACCGAGCGATTTGGCAGTGAAATGGTAAATTCCGTGCCAACTATTCACAGATCTATGTGCCTCACAATGCCCATCACTTGGGCAATTTATGCTCCTGTTCGGTTTGTCGCCAGTACTGTTGGAAACCCTCTGTACGCTCTAGTTTTCGTTCTGATAGCCGCTTCCTTCTTTGTCGGCCCGCTTTTCTGCGGATGGCTATGCCCCGCAGGAGGACTGATTGAGCATCTTAGCCGTCTGGTACCCGCGAGGCTGAAATATGGCTTACAAGGCAAAATCGATCCTGCACCTTTACGGTACGGTTTTCTTGCGGGCTGGATTTTGGTGGCGGCTCCCATATGGCGCGGAACACAGATCACATCGATTTGCTGCTCTAACTGTAACTTCACCTGGACCGAGAACATCTGGAATGCAGCCTTTGGAGACTTTTACGGCTTCATTGGCTTGAGTTCAGCTGGCCTCATAACCTTTGCTCTCTGGTTTCTAGTCCTAGGCATATTCATCAAAGGGGGCAGAGGTTGGTGCATCTTCCTGTGTCCAGCGGGAGCTTTGATGAACATAAGCCACTTCCTCGGAAAACATCTAAGCTTCACTCGCAAACTCAAGGTGAAGAAGGAGAAATGCACCTTCTGCGGAATCTGCGTCAAAGAATGCCCAACACTGGCTTTGAAGATCAACGAGAAATCCGAGAAAACCCTGAACATCAACTACCATGTCTGCAACATATGCCTAGACTGCGTAAAACTGTGTCCCATGGAGGCGCTAGAGTACAGCAAAATCTGTTGAAAATCAGCATGAATCGAAATTTGTCTCGTTGTCGTAAGGCGATGTCAAGAAACTATCTCATAGACGTGAGTAATAAATGAGTGAGAAACTATCTGCGTCGTTTTTAGTGATGATCTTTGCACTGTCAACACTCCTATTCGCTATCCCAGCTCAAGCCCACTTCACTATTGGGCGTCCTACGGGTACGCTGCCATATCGCGTACGTGATTTTGATCCTCATGTTCTAGGTCCAACCGGATACGTGTGGCCTGGTTCAGGTGTTGTAACGCTTGGTACTGGTGCTGGTGCGCCAAGTCCAGTAACTTGGGCTCAGCAAGGTTACATGAGTCCACCGGGTTACCAGTCGCCATTCAGTACGAATCCGCCTGGTTCTCCAAGCAGCTGGCTACAGTTGGCTGGTAATGCTTACGCGCCTTTTGGTGCAATTCTAACGAGCACCGATGACCATGATAACGTCGGAGACTTGATCTTTGCAGTCAACTTCAGCAAAGGTGTCGGATCAGAGTTTACGCCAAGTGGAGACTACCTTTACCACAGTCTGACAATGTACCTTCCACCAGAATTCACACCACCAGTCGATTGGACATCGGGTGATACGTCTAACATTGTGACGTCAATTACAGACAATTATGGTGGAATATACGTCTACAAGGCTGATGCGAAAGATCCATTCGGTCCTGGATGGTGGATCATATACATCAATGATGGCTCTTGGTTCTACTCACCTGCGCCAAACAACTACGGCAGGAATCCAAGAGGAATACTGTTCAGCTCCTACAACAGCTATAGTGAATGGTACTATGTCAGAGTCAATGGAATGAAAGCCCCGAAGATTGCTGGTAGATACCAATTCAAGATGTTTCTCTCAGACAACTACGCCACGATTAATGCAGTCAATCCTGACGGAACATCCAACCTGATCTTGAGTACGATGCCAGCTGAGAACTGGCCAGTGCTACTTGTGAAGGGTGAAGTTGATCCGGGCATTATTGAAGGCACAGCCCGCTACGGTGCATGGAACACAGCTCTATACAATTTACCGCTTCAGCTACCAGGCCGCGTCCGTGCAGTCGGCATCGCAGATGACCCATACACAGGTGCAAGCACAGGCCGTGTGGTTGAGGCTTGTGGATACTTCAACGCCAGTGCTAAAGGCCATTACGAGGTTGAAGGTGTAGCTCCAGGTGTATACGATATTTACGCGAGTGCAGCCGGATACCCAGAAGAGAAAGTTGCGACCGGCGTTAAGATTCTCCCCGGTAAAAGCTTCCACCTAGACTTTCTACTCAACCCAGGTCCGGTCATCACTGGCGTTATTTTCAGTAAGCACAGTTTCGGAGAAGTTGCATGGCCAAGTACGCGACCTGTCACAGTTGAAATTTATGATAGTAATCAATGGCCGAGTGCTAAGCTAGGTTACGTGTGGGGTAGTACTGGCAAGAATTGGGAATTCGATCATCTCAAGAGTTTCTCGTCGATTAACTTGACCGATTCACCGTTCACAAGTTATGTGACGGGTAACGTGATTTATGATCCTGCTACAGGCTATACGTCGTTGAAACCGAATAATGTTCCAAAGGAGGTAGCGTTTCCATGGGAAGGACCGATCACGTTGCCGACGGTTTCATGGGTTCAGGGTGGACTGGCCACTAATCCGGGTGGTGCAGGTCCGAAAGATGATTTCGGCGTGTTTAACGGTGTTGGTCCAGCGCAGTACTGGTGGACTGATCCTGCAGGCGCTTACACGAATGGTGGTGGAACAACCAGTTTCCATTATCAATTCGGTGTTAAGAGTTTCTATGGTGCACCCATGGAATTCGATGGTCACGTGCCACAAGTTTACGCGACCTGGATTAACGGGTTGACTGCAGGAACTTACTACTTACGGGCTTGGATTAATGGTTACGTCCAAACTGACATTAGTGGCACGTATGTGGATTATTCGTTTAGTGTCGCCGCTGATGAATGGGCGGGCGACATTAACACGCCCATGGATCTTGAAACGAGTAGCTGGATTAACAAGACTGTACACTTCCACGACTTACCTGGCACGTTACAGTCAAGTCCAATTCGCGGCCCAGACAATTGGAGGTATTTGATCGCTGAAGCCTACGATGACGACAATAACTTGGTCGCCATGAATTTTACACAGGTTCCAGTCAGAGACAGGTATGGCAACCTAGTTGAAAACTGGAATATAACACTGAATGGTTTTGGCATGGCTGGTCCAGTCACTGTTGATAATGGTAATTCTGGCGGCTATTCCGGTGTTCCAAATGGCATGAAGTTCTTTCTGTACAGATACAGCTGCCTGAGAGACTATGGCATTATGCCAAGCACTTACGTGGTCCGTGTCTACATGCGTGGATACGTACAACAAGAGTTCGAAATGGCTTCAATTGGTCTAAGTCAAAGCCCAGCAATAATCAGTAACCACATGTACCGAGGCGCAGGTATCAACGCTACACCATATAGCATAGACTGGGAGCATCCACGTGTCGACAAATCATGGAACTTTCCAGACGACGAGATCAGAGTCTATGTCTACAACTCTGAAACGCATGCTAGTTTTGGATTCATGAAATATTGGAAACCAGATCCGACTCTGATCGGTGGAGGGAGATGGACTACTCCGCAACAAATTATGGGAAGCACAACAGTTCCAGACAAATCATGGCCAACTTCCCGCACCAAATTGAAGTACAATGGTTCATCATCCCTCGAGCAGTATGGGCCAGATGTTCTAGGCTGGTTAACAGGTGGCGCAACCTACTACGATACGATCATACCTGGCGTTCGGGATCGTTTCGGAATTCCACATGTTAGCTGGGGCCTTGACGGTCCAGGCAAGACTGATGCACAGACAGGGATATGGTTGATCCGCATGTACAGCCGATATGGATTTCTGATAAATCCAGGCACCTACCGCGGAAGAGACCTCAAGACGAAAGTTGCTTTGGAAACGGGTACATACGAACTAAAAGCGTATACCCTTGGCTACGTTCAGAAGAAACCAATAGTAGTGTACTCGGCAAAAGGTCAGCAAACTGACACAAAGATCAACTTAGTTGTCGGCGTTAACATCACGGCGAATATCAAGTTCAAGAAGGAAGGAATCTTCACTCATATACCATACAACAGCTCTGTTAGACTGAGGGTATTCAACGACAACGATGAACTATCGGCTACATGGTTCAGCAACCTCTATGACAGACTAAAGTTCTACAATGGAGTGATCCATGTTGGCAGCACAGCTTATGGTGGATATGGAAAAGGCTTTGACGAAAAGTTGTCTAGCTCAGATGAGCAGAGGGACTGGATTAGAGACAGCACAACAGACATGCAGGTACTGCTAGTTGGAAACTACTTGTACACTGAGAATGATCAGTATTGTGAATGTCCGAGCGACTATAGGTGGAACAATTTCTATGGTATTGATGGATGGCCAAACTATCAAGGCAACTGGCGTATCGAGATCGACGTGATCAACCTCTGCTACAGCGACAAATCGTTCCCAGCACCACCAGGCCTACTTCTTGGTGAAGGCTATCACATAATCAATGGTGCCGAGGGCCCATACAATGGCATTTGGAAGTACAATCATCTGGGCCCTTGGGAACAGAGAATGGTTGTTACAGTACCGAACGCACACCTGGGCGCTGAAGCCAGCGTCGTATTCGAACTAGATCTAAGAGGCTTAGTATCAGGACAGATTACGGGCTTCACTTGGAGCGATGAACTAAGGCCTGTGAGCTGGGCATCCATAACCGCATCAGGCACAGGAGGAACATTCACCGCGTACTCTTGGGATGGCTACTACGACGTATACCTGCCAGCAGGCAGCTACGAATTTACTGTGGCCGAGTGGTCGCCTAACAACGAAGGCCACAACGCCAAGGCCACAAGCCTAACAGTCAGCGCAGGCCAACTCGCAACAGGCTTTAGCTTCTACCTCGAACGGAGCAACATACCAATCCCAGAATTCGGAGCAATCATAGCCCTAGTCACAGCACTCGGCGCATCACTCTACATCCTACGCAGAACGAGAACAAAGGGGTGAACGCTCTCCTTCCTTTTTTGGTTCTATCGGAGCCAAACAACTTCCAAGAGAGCGATAAAGGAGTTCGTTGAAGCGCACAACTCACATGCGAAGCCGTTTGTATGGACAAAGGACGTGGACGAGATAATGCATAAGGTACGCAAAATACAACATCTGTTAGTTACAGGACACTAGACTCACAACACCAATCTAGCCCATCATCGCACACGAGCAACTAATAGTCATATAAGTACCTTCAACACTGTTACAAGGCAGGCTCGAATGATCTGGACTCCACTCACCACAATAATGGTTATGCTAGGGTTCTTCGCTATCGTTCTGACCGCCTACGCTGCCGCGAAAGCTTGGCGAATCTTCAGAAGACTTGAAGCAGCCACTCTGGAAGAAAGGTACGAACTGGAGAAAGGCCTGTACCTAGTATCAACGGTGGTCTGGGTGGTTCTGGTTTCCAGAATCGTCGCTATGGGCCTCTTCTGGGCTACCAACGAATCGCTGATACCTCTGATCCCCGGCGCAATGTGCCAGTATGGCGTATTCCAAGCAGGCGAACCCTTTTCGTGGATAGACCTAGGTGTGAAGCTAGTAGTCTTATTGGTCTATGGGGTCTGGTTGAGCCTAGACATGATCAACCGCAAGTGCAAAGGGGCGCCCCTAATCAAAACCCTTGCAGTCACGTTCATCTTTCTCTTGCCTCTGTTGGTAGTGGACGCGGGACTCGATCTGGCCTTCTATCTTTCGGTCACGCCCGTCACGGTGCCCTGTTGCCGAGTCGTCTTCACAGCCGAAAGCCCTGTTCCATGTCCCTTCTGCTTCGTGTTCCACGACGTCCCCACGCTCATAGTGGTCATTGCCGGCTATAGTCTTGCCATAGCCACGGTGATATGGGGAGTTGTGATAAGACGATACACGGGAAGAACTGGCGATCTAGGTGAGGTAAGCACCAGAGCACTGAAGACGCTCGTGACTCTCAGCCTGATCTTCGCCTTGATAGCCACAATCGCCCTTGTTCCAGCGGTCCTACAAATTCTCGGAGGAGTGGCGCCTACAACTCACTGAAACGATTCAAAGGTCATGAAGCTTGACGAGAATAATGAGACATAAATCAATCGTTGTTATTGCTTTGGTTATTGTTGCAATAGTTGCTGTCCCATCCATCTACTACTGGATGAGGACTCGGACGGCCGTACCACTTGCCGAAGACCTAGTGGTAGAGGACATTCGAATAAATCGGAGGACCGCCACCCTTGTAGGGGTAAACGTAACAAACACAGGCATTAAGCCCCTCCACATCGTTAGAGTCGATCTGATCAAGATCCAGACTGGAATGATCATTGCATCAGAAACTTTATCCCCAGCTGTCATAGTCACGCCAGGGAGTCACACTGAGATACCCCTATCATTTGCATTGGATCCAGAAGGTGCCGACTACAAGATAATGCTCGTAACCGAAGCGGGATCGGCTGCAAGCTACACGTTCGGCTATCCATAACTCGACCTTCTCGACGACGATGAACTGTCGAGAGTTGGAAATGAAGCACACAATCGACAAGGCAAAGCTAACCGGTCTCTACAAGAAAAGCCGAAAGTGAAACGGTTGCAACGAGATCTCAGCACTGGCCACGAACTCACTGCAATTTACATCGATATCTTGGGTCCGCACATCAGCCTTGAAACCTCTCAGACCACTAACCTTAACGATATTATCAAAGATAAGCTATGCTGTCCGGGGTTCCCCTCAGCAACATGCACTGTTCGCAATGGAAGAGGCATCTGGAAGAACGGCGAACGACGATCAAAGAACTCAAGGCGCTGGCGAAGAAATATGCTGACCAATTGAAATCGGAGCAGGCCGAGGTTGAGCAATGTCTCAAGCGACGAGACGAGGCGAGCTCAAGAGTCAAGAACTTGCCATACGCAATTCCAATGGCCAAACAAGTAGAAGAGCAACGCCACATAATAGAGAGCAAGCACGACCCTCAGCTGGTCAAAACTAGAGCTATGTTACTGCAGGAACTGCGAACACTGTTCTCGTCAGATGCCACAGTGCCTGACCAGGAAGTTGTGGAACAAGCCTCCTCACTCGCCACGCAACTGAAAACACTGCCTACAAGAATCCAGGAATTGTCGGACGAATTGAGTTCCTTCGATGAGAATTTTCTGAACCCTCAACAGAGACGAGCGGAGGAAGCTAGGAATGCGGGCGAAGAAGCTCGAAAATTAGAGCCAGAGATCATTCTAGACGGAAAGAGAATGTCCTTGCTTGAAGTGATTAGAGCCTCAACCCAACACCAAAACCTACCTATTACAGAACGATGAAATGATCAACAGAGTCGAAGTGCCCGATCCACACTCCGCTGGAAGGATGCCTGTTGTCGCCCAAGCCGTTCAGGCCCTGCACGACAAGGTCGGAAAGACCATTCCAGTAATCGCCGCGATAGTTTCTCCATTCGAGTTCGCAGTTCGCTCACGCTCCATGGAACGCGTAATGAAAGATATCGTTACGAAACCGGACCTACTCCGTAAGGTCTTCTACTTCGCAGTGAAAGTCGAGATCGAATATGGTAAGACGTTGATTGAAGCTGGCGCAGACGCTATCTTCCTTGTAGACGGGTCTTCGCAATTCGAGGTCCTGGGTCCGAAGCTCTATGAGACATTCTCTATGCCGTATACCAAGGGACTAGTTACTAATCTTGGAGCTTCAACAATCTTACACATTTGCGGAAATTCGACTCGGATACTCGACAAAATGGCTGAGACCGGGGCGACCGCCCTGAGCGTTGATCACGCAGTCAGGATCAGCGAGGCTAAGACAATAGTGAAGGAGAGGGCGGCGATTGTTGGAAATGTGGACCCTACAAGAAGCCTATTCATAGGAACGCCACAAGAGGTGGAGGAAGAGGCTAAGAACTGCATCGCAGAGGGGACTGATGTCCTAGCTCCCGGCTGTGGGTATTCGCCTAAGACCTCGCTGGAGAACATGAGGGCGATAGTCAGCGCTGCTCACAAGTATGGGAAGAAGCAGAGACGGTATTAGCCTCATCAACGGAGAAGGCTTTGCCTCCAACTAGCCGAGAATTATTCCCTCTACCCGTTGATGTCGAAACCAACCAGAACCGTGCCTAATCGCGGGTCGGCTACGTTCCAACCACCCTTGCTCTTGATGTAGACATCCGTTGAAACTGCTGGAGACGCGGAGACCATATTCTCGATCTCGCTCACACGTTCTAATGCCGGAAAAGGGATTGCTGGAAAAAGGAAAAGCGAGTCCTTTCCAGAAGCTTCTTTCACGCGATTACGGTAAAGAACAAAGTTGTCGGCAATGAATACAGCCTCAGGCCGTTCCATCAGTTCCAAGGCCTTTCTTGGATTTGGGATCTCCTCACCTACGACCTCACCGTTTGAAACGAGGAGCACCGTAGGCGCCGATGCTTGCGGGAAATCGAACGTTTTCACTATCGCCAATACCGCTTGCCTTTTCAACGCATCCCTCACACCCTCATTGTACCACATTGCAGTACTTCCCGTCATCATCCGCTCGGCATCCTCTTCCAGCTCTAGAATTCTTCGCAAGTCTTCTCGAGATAGTTGCAACACTCCCACAACACCCTTCATAGACTCCAGTGCGGCTTCAACCTTGCGAACAACCTCATTCGTTTTTGATTCAATGTTGACCATAATCAGGATTCGCCTCTATTCGAGAGCCCTAGAGTATCTAAGCGTGATCTGTCACTTCTTCGGTCAAGCTACCATTCGACATTGAAAAGCGCCGAGTTGCGAACGTAATGATGTCAGGGCTATGTGATACCAAGACAATGGAAGCTCCGTTCTCATTCGTCTTCCTGAGTATCCCCATGATCTCCTTCTCTGTTTCCTCGTCCAGATCCCCTGTAGGTTCATCGGCAAGAATCAGGTCAGGACTATTCATAAGTGCGCGAGCTATGGCTACTCTCTTCATTTGGCCACCTGACAATTGATTCGGATAGGCCTTCGCTTTCTCTGACATGCCGGAAAGCGCGAGAAGATCCTTGACCCGGCTCCCAACATCATAATTGACATCACGAAAAGAAGCGGCGAGTTTCAGGTTATCAGTAACATTCAGTGTTGGGATAAGGCTTGGATACTGGAATACGAACCCAATTCTCCGATTTCGCATTTCAGACATACTCTTGTCGCCGAGCGTCCAGATGTCTGTCACTTCGAAAATGACGTTGCCCGTAGTTGGTTTCGTGAGCCCCGCCATCATACTGAGCAGGGTGGTCTTTCCGCTTCCTGATCTACCCGCGATCAGAACAAAATCATTCGACTTGACTTCCATGTCGACGTTCCTTACGGCTGTCACCTGATGACCGTCGCAATCATAGATCTTGCTAACACCACGAAGCTCTAGCACTTATTCCCCCATCCTTATGGCACGGAATGGCTCCATCCTGCTGCTGACCAACGCTGGCAAGAACGAGGCAAGCAAACCGGTCAGTACCGCCATGGCCAAGCTAAAGACCGTCGTCCGAACGATCTGAGTCACGTTTGGCCAAAGGTACGGCACCTGCATCGATTTTGATACCAGAAGGCTGAAGCTAGATATTGCAGCCCCGCCACCTACGACTCCCAAGGCTCCTCCAATGAACGTTAGAAGAATCGCCTCGACCAACACCATCTCGAAGACAAACCGCTTTCTCGCACCCATTGCGCGTAACAAGCCAATCTCCCGCCTTCTCTCATTTATTGCGAGTGAGAAAATGATCCCGATTAGTATCGTTGATACAGCCCAAAAGATCCCGCTTATTAGAAGTAGCCCCTGCAATAGTCCAAGAAAATGTTTCTCAACCGAGCCGAAAAGCTGACTGGCAGTTATTACTGATACACCCTTCACCATACGCAAGATACGCGATGAAATTATGTCAACGAAGATCCCCTTTTGAGTCTTGACTAACACTGCTGAAATTTCGCCGCGTCTAAGCTCAAGCGGTTTCTCAGCTGATGAAACCGACTCCTCGGCCATCACGTACGCAGCCTCCATAGGCAGAAAAACAGTTGTATCCATACCCATTCCCGTAGGCTCTAGCTTCCCCGCAACTGTAAAACGATGACCATAGAAAAATAATTCGTCCCCCGGTTCCTGGAATATCTTGCTTCCTACAATCAACTCGTCTTTTCCTAGCGGCTTGTTGAGTGCGGTCCTCATCCAAGGCGTGATCGTGAAGTCGGTTTCGGGATCAAATGCGATCAGTTGGAATAGGCCGCTGCAGCACGAGGCTCTTGACAGACTTGCAATGAATATCTGGGCCGACGCACGCTGTACGCCCTCAATTGCAGCGACTTCTTTTTCCACGCTCGCGTTCATACGAAAGCTCGTTGGCTCCCCTGTGAGCAAACTCGTCTGAACCGAGGCCTCTTGCCCGTATGGAACGACCACAATATCTGCACCCAACCTCGCGATACCGACCTCCAGACTCCTTCGGACTCCTTCGGAAAGCAACGACTCTGAATACAAAGTCCCTGTAACCAACCCCAAACATGCTGCCACCGCCAAGGTCCTATAGAGGCGACGTCTGAGATTCTGCGTGCACAGTCTAAACAGGCTTAGACCCTTCGTTCATCATTCCCCCCTCTAGAATTCACAATAGCGATTAAGGAGACGATAACTATGGCAACGCCCAGAAGGATCAACGCAGGTCTGGTTGCGATATGACAGGGATGCCAAACATCTGGACAGACAGGGATCAAATAGGTTGGTAGCAACGCGACGACCGTTCCTAAGGCGCCTAAAACGAGTCCAAGCATTATCCCAGTTTCTTTCTGCCTGCTCACGAATAGGCTAAGACCGAGCATGATTATCACCGCCCCAACGCCCACTTCTGCCATAGCCGTATACCAACAAGACATCGGCAGATAGACCCCCTCAGACAGCTCGTACCTTATGTTGAAGTATTCGCAGACAGGAAAAACGTAGTGAGGCCCAACTACAACCAAGAGACCGAGCACAACAGTAATCGCGCCAAGTCCACGACGAACCATCGTTCCGTCGCTCACAACACTCTGCTCCTTTTGTTGAAGACTCCGGCCTAACCATCCGGTTGGATCCATTATTGAATCTTTCGAAGTGTTCTTGATGGCCAGATACTTCGGTGCGGGCCAGTCCTTCGCGATCCGAATATTGCGCGTGGTATTCATTTAGCCTAACGGGTCTAGTACTACTGTTGATTGGGGCGACCATCATCGCCCTACCCATCATCGAAGCATGGAACTGGAAGACATACCCACGACTGGGGTCCGGGCCCGTCACGGGCCGCCCGTCAACAAGTATCTCTCCACCTGTCGGATTCTCAAAACCCCCAATCAGCCGTAACAGACAGGTCTTTCCCGAGTCCGACGGCCCCACAAGAACAGCAAACTCTCCTTTGCGGATACCAAGGTTCAGACCCTTGATTACTTGAAAGGATTTTCCTTCCTTCATATAGGCGAGATCGAGATCTCTTACATGTATGAATCCATCAGTGCTCATAATTCATTCTCCGGAATATGCCATCCGTTGCATTCCAGACTGAAAAAAAGGAAAAAAGGAGTTTAGGGGTATATATGCTCATAGCCGGTGGCTAAGATCCAATCTCCGTCGTGCTTTATCATCTTAGCTTTGTATATTATGTCTGCGATGTCCTTTATCGTCTTTATCTCTCGGTCGATCTCACCAGGCATAGAGAAATCGTAGATTGACAAACCTTCGACAAGTTCGTCGACAGTGAATGGACACAGTTGTTCTCCGTAGCTTCTCATGATTTCCGCCGCCTCGCGTGGGTTTTCACCAACCCAGATATTTGCCTTGGTTAGTGCTTTGGCTACCTTCAACGCTGTTTCTGGGTATGTCTTCCTGAAGGTATTGTTCATTCCAATGTAGCAACAGTAGTATTCTTTGTAGCGTGGGGTTGTGGCAGAGTCAACAATTATTTTTCCGATGCCTTGGTGCTCAGCCATCCTTGGAATCGGATCCCATTCGTCTGCGATGTCGAACTTTCCAGCCTGCATTGCTGTAGTCACTGATGGCATGTCGTATACGACAACGTTAACATCGTCATATGTAAGCCCATGCAGCTGCAAGAAGACAGCAAAGAAGAAGTATGGCGAGTTTCCAACGGTAGAGATACAGACATCCACTTTCTTGCCGGCCGCTTTTGCATTCTTTATGTAATCGGCTAACGCGTCTTCATCTGCGATTCCCTGATCAACAAGTCTGGTTGATATGAACAGTTCATGGCAGCCTGTGTGCATCCCCTCAACATACCTGAAGTTAGCCATTTCGTCAACAGCCGGAATGAACTCGTAGGCACAATAACCTAGAATCGCGTTACCTGAGTGTATGGATTCTCGAAGTTCAGCTGATGAACCGCACGGAAAGATCTCGAATTTTGAAGTTAATCCTTCCGCCTCAAAGTACTTGTTTGTGATGGCGACAAAAAATACGGCTTCGCAGGGGGCAAAGTCATAGGCTATCTTCAGCACTTCTGGTGGTTTCTCTCCGCCAGCTGTTGTTACTTCGGTTGGGGGTGCAGTTGGTTTCGTAGCGTAGTATGCTCCTGCGGCTGCGCCAGCAACAACGACAACGGCTCCGCCTGCGTACTTGACATAGTTCCTTCTAGACACCTTTTCATTAGACAATAGATAATCCCCAAAGAGCAGGAATTGTTTTCACGCTATTTAAGATACCAACTACGTCGTGACGTACTTACTACGTGCGAACAAAGCATTGTCATCACAATCCGAATCATAGATACGATACGTAAGAATGAACATTTGCATGATGCAAAGATGCAAACTACCAAAAATTCAGATTGAGATCAAGATCGTTCTATCCAAGAATAGATTTTGGAAGACGCAACTGAATAAGCATTTCTTATCTCGATGATTTTCTCGATATGCATGGTGTGCATTGAGAGGAGCGCTTGTCACATTTCACGAGTTGATGTGCGGCCATCCCTTTGTATCGTGTGGAGCATTTTCTCTTAGCATGTTGGCTTCGTCTTGATGACCATTCTAACAAGGGCAGAATTGCTCCCCTCAACTCAAGGCCATCTTTCGTCAAAGAGTATTCTACTCTTGGGGGTATCTCATCAAAGCTTTCTCTTGTAATTAGCCCCTCTTTTTGAAGTTCTTTAAGCATCTCAGTTAGAGTTGTTGGGCTTATCCTTTTGAGTTCATCCATGATTTGTTTGAATCTTAGCCTCCCATGGTTTCCAATGGAGTTGATCACAAGCAAGGGCCACTTCTTGCCTATCGTGTCTATGACGCCCTCTAATGGACAGAGACAAACATGATCGGCTTCATTACTTCGTTCGCACATAGTTACTACGCGTCTCCAAACTTTGTAGATTAAATACTCCATTTATTGTATCAAGCTCATAATAAAATGTTTGCGAGGTGAAAGATATGTGCCATGATTGTATGCCGATCCATTCTATGCGGAGGATAGGCTGCGGATGCAGATTCAGGCAATTTTTATCTCCCGAAGAAGAGGTTGAACGACTAGAAAGTTACAAAGAACAACTGAAGAGAGAAGTTATTGGAGTAGAGACTAGAATAAAGGAATTAAAAGAAAAAACGAAGACGTAGCAAAATGGACAACATGATCGATGTCAAGAGTTTGACAAAAAGGTATGGAGAAGTCACTGCTGTTAACGCCATAAGCTTTGAGGTACCCAGAGGCGAGTTCTTCGGCTTACTTGGACCGAACGGCGCTGGCAAGACGACAACCATCAGAATGCTCACAAGCCTGACAAAACCTACATCTGGAGCCGCTAAGATTGCTGACAAAGACTGTGTTAGAGACAGCTTAGCGGTTAAACGGGAAATAGGCGTAGTGTCTGAGGTGAGTAACCTCTATAATGAGATGTCTGCATGGGACAACTTGATGTTTATCAGCGAACTCTATGGCGTGAATGAGTCTGCAAGAGTTGAGCGGGCTAAGGAGCTGCTTGAAGTCTTCCAACTTTATGAGAGGAGAAATGATCGTGTAATCGGTTATTCAAAAGGCATGAAACGTAGGGTACGCATCGCCGCCGCGCTCCTTCATCGTCCTAAAGTTCTCTTTCTCGATGAACCTACAAGCGGCTTGGATGTTCAAAGTTCAAGGCTCATCCGCTCACTTGTCAAAGAATTAAACAAGGAAGGTATGACGATTCTTCTTACAACTCACTATATCGATGAAGCTGACCAACTCTGTGACCGAGTCGCCATAATAAAACAAGGAAAAATCGTTGTAGAAGACTCACCTGAAAGATTGAAGTCGTCATTACAGGGCGAGCACATTGTGGAAATTGCCTTTGACAGAAATATATCGAATATTGACATGCTTCTTCGAGATGACCCGATTGTAAAAGAGGTTACTAAACAGGGTGATAAGTACCACATCCACACAGGAAACCCCAGCGACTTAATCAAGAAGATGGTTCAATTTGCAACTTCGAACAGACTTGAGATAGTCAGCATGAATACGAAGCAACCAAGTCTCGAAGACGTTTTCGTCAAGTATACTGGACTTGATGCTGTTCAGCTTGAAAGGATGGAACTACTCCGAACTGTTAAAGCGGGTGGTCAACGTGGCTAGTCGTTCTTCAAGCAACTTGAGCAAGGCTCTCTCTGACTTTCTAACCAGGGGAGTTTGTATCGCGAAGAAAGATGCTAGGATTTACTACTTTAAGCCTCAGATAGTTGGCTTTGGGATACTGATACCTGCTTTCGTTTACCTCTCCTTCTCTTTGGGACGTGAGATCCCCTCTAATCTTCTGATTCCAGGACTTGTTGGTATGGTATCTCTTTTCGGCGCTTCTTCAATAGAAGCGATAGCCATCCCGATCGAAAGGCAGACTGAGACGTGGGAACTTCTTCAAATTGCTCCTGTTTCAACGCTGACCATAGTCTTCGGCAAGTCTTTGGCAGGTTCCGCCTTCGGCATCATGCTTTCACTCGTTACGGCATTAGGGGCGGTTCTGCTGACTGGAAGCATGGTAGCCAATCCACTGATGTTTGTGGTCGTAGTCATAGTAGGAGCTTTCGCTTTCTCTGCTCTTGGAATGTTGGTAGCTGCGGCTGCTAAAGATATGCCGACAGCCAATATCTCGTTGACTGCTTTACGGTTGCCTATGATATTCATAGGCGGAGTCTTCATGCCTATACAGGCGCTACCGCTTCCGCTTCGATTTATCTCCTATCTGACTCCCCTTACCTACTTGGTTGAAGCTTTGAGAGAAGCGGTGACTGGCCCAAGCATCATGTTCGGCGTAGATATTGTCGTTCTTTTGACTTGGTTCATCATTTTACAATCGTTTGCAGTTATCGTGTTGAACAAGAGGATGCAATTCTAATAAAGATTAGGCACTAAGTTTCTCGACTCAGCAGAATGCGATTTCTTGATTTTGAGACGTGATAACAATCGTAAGAGACAGGTATGAACTAGTCGTCTACGCTTTCTCATTAATATTTGTCGTCTACATGCTGATATCGCTTTTTTACCTCTAAGTGGCCGTCGGCGAATCCTTAAGTCAAGTCGCAGCAGCTATGCTTAATCCTCGAGTTCTGGGAGCACTTACACTTAGCGTCTCATCCGCTTTCGTAGGCGGAGGTTTAGCGGTTACAATAGGCCTACCCACCCCCGACGGACAAGAATGTCTGGTCATTGGGCAACATCTACGCGGATTCAGTGCAAGCTTAGATGAATCTAAGCTTCAACTCCCTCATCTTCTCATCCTGCGTCATACTTCTTGACATGAGTCCACATTCAACCCAAACTGCATTCATTATCGCACATGGAACAAGACATGTTGGAGTCAAATTACTTTCTCTTGCGGAAACATAGATGGGATTCTGATCAAAACCCATGCATGCACCTTCCATTCCAACTTCCTTAAGGTTCTCGTTGAGAGTCTGCAGATGCTCACAATCGCTCGCAATCGCTATAGCAATCTTTCCTGACGAGTTCTTTTCAGCCGTCACAATCGTCTTTTTCCCACAGATAGGTGTGTCAACCGAAACTTTCGTGACCAAATCACGCACCTCCTAACCGATCAGGGCCTCCAAATGCCTGGAAACAGTTGGTTGAACGAAACCAACAGTTGGAACAACATCGCAGAGACACTTTTTGCATGCTCTAAGAAAAACGCTAACCGGGTTCATATCAGAGCTTTATAGCGTATTAGCTATAAAGCTTTTTCTCAAATCGCATTAACCCTATACTTCATGAGATGATATCCATTTTGATTAAGCAGATTCGTCCCCAGAATCGCTTGCTAAGGAATAAGCCGTTTAATCCGCACCGCACAATCGGTATCATCATCCTATTCAGCGCTCTCCCTCAGAAACGTTTCGATCTTCCTCGCATCTGGAACGTTACCCATCACCCTGATTTTTCCGTTTACAAAGAGCGCCGGTGACATCAGAGGACCATACCGTGAGATCACGTCTTTCGAAAGGATGTCAGACTTCTTTACGATTACATCTATGCTCTCAGACTTTAGTGCTGAAGCAGCCTTCTCGACATTTTTCCATATTGCGTCGCATCTCTTGCAGAAAGGAACAACACCGAATACTTCAACTTCTACTCGTTTGTTCAACCTTTCTCACTCGCTGCATCTCATTTCAACGTTTCTTGAATCGATGTTCTCTCACTTTGTCTTTGTTAGAGGTTCTTCAAATGCAGATCATCCGGGTGTTTGGAATAACCTTCTACGCTTGCCAAATCGTCGTTGTTATGCTCGTCGTTTACTGTTCTTGTGTTCCGATGGTAATGATTATGGATTCCAAATAAGAGGTAGAGAGATATAGCAAATGTAGGCCCCTGCAATAATCAGTATCGAACCTATTATCCGGTTTATCCATGTTGAGTATTGAGTCAGCTTGTTTGTGATGGCTGTCTTGGCCCTTCCAGTTATGATTGATACGGAGATCACGATTGCTCCGACGCCAAGGCCATAGGATGCGAGTGCTAGTATTCCATTTTGAAACCCACTTATGAAAGAGTACAGAATTAACGAGAAGAATATGGGAGCTGAGCAAGTGGAAATGACCAATCCAAATGCTAGGCCGAAAATGTACAGCCCTAAAAGTCCATTTCTAATCGTGATCCTTGGAGAAAGATGCGGTAAATTCAGTTCAAACATCTGAACAACTCCTAAACCGATTATCGCAATCCCCACCACGATCTGGAGCCACGGCATGAAACCTATGACGAAACCGCCTACAGACGATATTAGTGCGCCCAGAATCAAGAGCGTCGTAACAATCCCCGCTGTAAACATCAACCCCGCAATAGTTCCATGGCTTGATGATTGATTTGGGTGATTTGATGCAGCCAAATATGCAACGTATCCAGGTAAAAGAGAGAAAGAACAGGGATGGCAGAGCGACGAAATTCCTGCCAAGAAAGCAAATATGAATCTAAATAGCACTTCATCGATGACCAAGGTCAAGTTTCCCCCTAAATGACGTTGATCTCGTGAATTATTGTAGGCGCCTCAACCAAACCCTGATGTATGAAGCGTATGTATCCATTATGGTCTATTATGATGGTTGTAGGAATTATCTGAACTTGATACTCGATCGATAGTCCTTCAGTATCTATTGCAGTTCTCCATCCTACGTGGAACGAGTTGGCGAAGGATCGAAGTTCCTCCGCCATTCCTTCTCCACCCTGTATTGAAATGGATAGAATTTCAACCCTGTCGCTGTAATCAGCATAAACCTTACCGAGTTCAACTGCCTGTTCCCGACACGGTATGCACTGCACTCCCATGAAGTCCAAGATAACAATCTTCCCCCTATAATCGGCCAGTCTAAATGTTCTTCCTTCAATATCCTTCACGGCAAAATCATATGCCAAAGGATAACGTGTAGCTTCCCATGCACGGTATACTAGGACTGAAGCCATAATTAGGCACACGATGGCCAGTATTCCAACAAACGCTAGGATACTCCGATGCTTTCGCTTCATGTCTAGTCACAAATCTCGGCCAGTCATAATTGAAACTCCATCTTTACTCATTGTATTATTGTCATCCATTGTCGCTTCATCGGTAACCCTGTCGTATTCTGGCGATGACGTTTCTGCTGAGGGAATCGATAAAGCGTGAATCTACCAAGTCTATTATGTCATAGATTTTTGGAGATGTGACCGAGTAGAGCATTTTGTTTCCCTCTTTACGCCTTTTGAGGATGCCGCAATCGATGAGAACCTTCAAATGTCTGGAGACAGTTGGTTGAGCGAAACCAACAGTTGGAACAACATCGCAGGCACATTTTTCGCCATCTCTTAAAAAGTCCAGTATCTTCAATCTACTTGGATCACCAAGCGCTTTGAACACAGTTGACTTGAAATTAATGATACTAATCGGGTCCATACCCAACTATATAGCGTATTAGCCATAAAGCTTTTTCCTACATCGAATTAACCCTATGCCTCATGAAACGAAATTCATTTTGATGAAGCGGGTTCCTCGCAGAATCGACTGCTTTTTCAGATCTAAACTTGATAAGAGCATTAAACCTATTCATCATTCATGAACCATTTCGTTTTGAAGCGTTAACCCCCATGAAATAATGCATTACTCCACTTAGCCTCGCATTCACCGTGGATGTTACAGTCTCTTTGTATTGTTTATCGTTTTGCAGGCGCTTGTGGTCGCTGTGTTGAACAGGAAGAGTCAATTCTAGGGATCTAAAGGGTCGTTATCGATCAAGTCTGTCAACAATTGAAGTTTCGATACATGCTGTGCGCTACTTTCTAAACGCTACTCTCTCCCTGCTACTCTCAAGTTCTTTCCTACTTCTTGTCAAGACTTGTTCTTTCTTGATGATTCCATGTAGATAGGATAGTGGTGGGAAACCTATTGCATGAACTGGACAGGTATTGGCGCAGGTTACGCAACCTACCTTACAGTCGAGAGGCGCAACCACTACTGGTTTTCTCTTGTCAAAATCGAATGCATAGACTCCTGGGCCGCAGCCGAGAACGCATATCCCGCATCCTATGCATAGTTCATTGTCGACCGTGGGATACCAATCAATTTTCTCTCGCGGAACACCATGCCACATTGGCTTAAGATCAGGCATTTTAGCATCTTCCCCCCTTGCCATCTTTCGTATTATTAAAGCCTGCTTCTCCAGATCGTGTAACGACAATCCTATTAGCCATCAAACAAAATTCCGCAGCAATCAGGCAAGAGACGTGTTCTCGGCATCGAATATATCTTACCAACCTCAGCAACTTCCTTCCGAGCGATAATGGCATGAACTTCCAGCCCACTTCTTCCCCACGATGTCTGAAGCCATCAAATAGTTGTCCAGCCAATTCGGAAAATTCATAAGCGGACTTAGCTGCTGCGCAGAGTGAAGCTCTGAAAATGAGTAATAATTCCTCAGAACCTCATGCGCTATACAATAGGACGTTTCGAACCATCAGCCTGTTTGTATAACAATAGAAGAGCAGAATTGACTACTACAGATATACAGCCAGCTTCTTGAAGAAGTGCAGCCAAGATGGGTGCTAACAGGCCCAGTGATGCTAGAGTCAATCCAAGGGCGTTCCAGGCTAGGGAGAAAGCGATATTCATCTTCATTTTGCTAAAGGCCTTTCGGCTCAGTTTGATCGTGTACTCGACCTTTGTCAGATCGTCTCCCAGTAATGCCACGTCTGCCGTTTCGATTGCCACGTCACTGCCAGCTGCTCCCATTGCAAATCCGACATCAGCGTTCGCTAATGCTGGAGCATCGTTAACGCCATCGCCCACCATTGCAACAACATTGTCATTTTTCATTTTTTCTACGACTTCCACCTTTTGTTCTGGTAGAAGCTCCGCATAGAATTCATCAACGCCTATTTGTCCAGCAATAGATTTCGCAGCTCGCATGTTATCCCCAGTAAGCATAACAGTCTTGATTCCTAATCGCCTGAGTCCATCTATGGCATCACGTGAATTCTCTCTGATTGTGTCAGCTACAGCTATGACGCCGATTAAATGCTTGTCTAATATGACAGGGAGCACTGTTTTTCCCTCGTTTTCAAATTCGCTTGCCACCTTGTCCATTTCCTCGGTAACCATCATGTCCGTCATGCCTTTTCCAATCAAAATCTCCTGTTTTCCATAATAGGCTTCAACGCCACGTCCAGGAACAATTCTGAATCTTGTTGGATCTGGAATGCTTACCCCTAACGCTGCAGCTTTCGTTATCACAGCCTTGGATATCGGATGTTCAGAAAACTTCTCAGCTATTGCCGCATACTTGACTACATCTTTGGAGCGATTGCCTAAGGCTTTTATTTCAACGACTTTAGGTTCGCCGATAGTTAATGTTCCAGTTTTGTCAATCGCTACCGATTTAACATCTTTTACCCTCTCAATGTTTGTGCCACCTTTGATTATTATGCCGTTCATGCTGGCGTTGCCAATAGCTCCGACCACAGCAATTGGAACAGCCAGCGACAATGCACAAGGACACGCCACCAAAAGGATAGATACCGTTCTTGTAATTGCCTGCTGTAGACCGACTAGAACGTAAGTAGCAGTAAACACTATGGCTGCCAGAGTCGATATGAAGGGCACGAAGTAAGTGGTGAATCTGTCAGCAATATTCTGTATTGGGGCCCTCTTCTCTTGAGCTTCTTCGACTAGATGAATGATGTGAGAAATAGTAGTGTCTTCAGCGATTTTTTCAGTTTTTATTTCCAAGGCTCCGTTGCCGTTCATGGTGCCCGCAAATACTTGGTCGCCTTTCGTCTTTTCTGCTGGCATTGATTCTCCGGTTATTGCGGCTTGGTTGACGGCGCTGTATCCTGAAACCACCGTTCCATCAACAGGTATTTTTTCGCCTGGTTTGACCAGCACAGTTTCACCTAACCTAACGTCTTCCACTGATACTTCAACTTCCTTTCCATCTCGACGTATGAGAGCAATCTTTGGACTCATATTGACGAGTTTCTCAATTGCGCCTCTAGTTCGGTAGAGGATATAGTCTTCAAGAGCTGTTCCCGCTAGAATTATGAGCACTACTGTTGCTGCGGGTATATAGTAGCCGGCTGCAATTGAAGCAGCGATTGCAATGGTTACAAACAATTGGACAGTTATTCTTCCATGGAACAAGAGTCGAAGGGCTTTGAAGTAAATGGTGTAACCACAAGCAATGGCAATCAAAGCCAGAAGAATACTGGTTACAGACGCATATGCTATGCTGGCTTGTAACATGAGCCAACTTGTTACGGTTGATACTACGGTTACAATGAACAGAGCTGTGCCTCTAATGTATTCTCTCATGAAACTCCATCTCCAGTGTTCTCAATTCGGTAACCGAGCTTTTCTAGTCGCTCAGTTATCTTTGGCGGGTTGACTTTTTGCGTGTCGTATTCTATCTTGACTTTGCTTGCTATCGCGTCGAAGTTCGCTTTGGAAATGCCACTTATCCTCATCAGTGCACGCTCGAGGGCCATCTTTTGAAAACTGTCTCCGCATGAACCGCATGTACAAGAGGCGCCTTCTGCTTTCGCAACCTTCAAGGTCAATTTCTCAACAGTCATCACCTTCACCTCCCCTTTTGTTCACTCTTTGGAGCAATATCATGACACACCGCGATTTTGGAAGCGCTCGAAGCGATTACCTTACCTTCTCCATATTTGTTTGCGAAGGCTTCAGCCATCTGACTCCTGCCAGCGTTCTCAACACACACGAACAATATCCGTTTCACACACATTCCCCCATTAGTTGTTGGAGCCAAAATCGTTCTCTTATGCCGAACACCTCAGCCTGTAATTGCGTTTACAGCTTCTTTGATGGTCGGTCTCTGCAACTTGTAAAAAATCCATTTTCCTGTTCTCTCTGATTTGATTACGTCGTTCCTTTCAAGAAGATTTAGATGATGAGAAGCGTTTGGCTCCGTCAAATCTAGTGCCACCATAATCTCGCAAGTGCACATAGGTCGTTTCTTAAGAAGATGCAAAATCCTTATTCTAGTAGGATCGGCTAAGGCTTTCAGAACGTACGATTGTTTCTTCACATTGTCTTCATCAATCTGCTCCATCAGGCTTTTCAATTGCTTTGCGTATTTGCCAGGTTCTGTACATTCGCATAGGCCTGATTCGACTAGTCGTTCTAACCTCGGCTGACTTAATACCCCTGACACATCAGCATACTCCTGATCATGGAAAGGTCTATCCTTATATATAAGGTTAATAGATCAACACTTGTTGATCTATTACAACGACGGTGATGTTGACGAAGGAGATCGCTGACAGATTAGGTTGGATTGAAAAGCTTCTTGCGCTGTGGATAGTCTTATGCATAGTCACGGGCCTCTCTCTTGGGAAGTACTTTCCAGAGTTGGGTAAGCATCTGGAGATCGGGATCCCTATTGGACTCTTCCTGATGATCTATCCGGCTATGACAAAGATCGAAATCGGGGAGCTTAAGGAAGCTCTCAAGAGCAAGAGACAGGTGGGCATTATCGCCTTCTTCAATTACGCGGTTAACCCCTTCTTACTCTACGCTTTAGGATTTCTGTTCTTTGAAAATATCCTCCCCTACTTTGGACTGATAACACATGAAACAGCAAGATACCTGTGGACTGGACTGATCCTGCTAGGTGTCGCACCTTGCATAGCGATGGTTCTGGTTTGGACCGACCTTGCTAAAGGAAACGGACCTTTAGGCATAGTACTCATGGCGTGGAACTCTGTAATTCAAGTGATTACAACGCCATTCTACATAGCATTGCTAGTGGGCACATATATCTCGATTAACGTAGTTTCGATAGGAGAAAGCGTCCTGCTCTACCTGGGCTTACCGTTGCTTATGGGCGTGATAACTCGGAGAGAAGTAGTAAAGCGTAGATCCGAAGTATGGCTGAACAACAAACTCATACCATATTACAATGTCATCCAGTTGCTGGCTTTGCTATTTACTCTGGTTGTGATGTTCTCCTTGAAGGGCGGAATCATAATTGATAACCCTAATCTCATTTGGCAGATGGCTCTACCCGTAATTCTATTCTTCTTTCTGTTGTTCAACCTTGTCTACTTCACGTCAAGACGATTAGGTTATAACTATGGGGACTCGGCTACGATGGGATTTCACTGTACCGGCAGAAACTTTGAATTGGCGATAGCAATAGCACTGACCGCTTTTGCGTCAATGCCAATGGTCGCGGTCTCCACTGTCGTCGGACCTCTCATCGAAATTCCTGTGATGTTAACCATTGTATGGATGTCCTTGAGAAGAAGAAACCGCATTCGAATAGTGGGTGGAGAACTGGTGTCAACAGAGTCCGCTGGGAAGGGGGGAATCTGTTGATAGTTACTTATGCTGAAAGGGACATGACGTGCACGTAATGTAAGATTTGAGCCAGCTCTACTTTCCTATTGTATTGTACTTGTCGTCGGTTCAGAGTTCACAGTTTATGTCATGAACTGAATCTTCGCGTCTTTCCTGAGTGCCATACCTAATTCGACCCACGCGGCTTTGGTTACAGCGCAAGGGACCGAGCATACAACGCAGCCCGGCATATTTTCAGCTGCTTTCTTGTGTATTATGTTCTCCTTGAATGGCTTGACTATATCGATACTTTTCAGGCTTTGGCCAATGCTGCTTGCGGCTTTGTTGACGTTTTCGCACTTGCTCTGAATGCTGAGAGATAGTTCGTCCGGTGAAGATTTTGAAACAGTTATCACTGTCTTGAATCCACAATTATCATCATTTACTTCCACTATGGTCGTCAAGAATCTGTCCCCGTCAGATATGGCTACTTGCTACGTTGCGTCACTGTTGCGCCGATATAGGTGTAGCTGTTTTGTCGCTTTCTATTCCGTTAGGGTTCTGACCCAATTTCTATTGAATCGCATATCGTCAATCTTTCGCGGAAAGTATCTGCTTGTGGGCAGACCTAGTTTGACCAGCGAAAGCATGAGAGGCATTTCCATTAATGGCCCCGTGACCGTGGCGAACGCTGCTCCAAATCCAATGCCATAGAGGGTTGAAGCAGAGACGGGCTACTCGAGCTTATCGAATTCCGCAGTGCGCGGTATGAGCGCAAGATAGGTTTATAGCACGATGGCTATAGTTCATATTCACGAGGCGAAATGAATAATTAAGTCAACCGTATTTAGTGCATTAGGAGATCCTAGCAGGTTAAAGATACTGGACTATCTAAGGACGGGTGAGAAGTGCGTCTCTGATATTGTTCACGTTGTAGGTTTTGCTCAGCCAACCGTTTCTAGGCATCTAAAGGTTTTGCTGGATTGTGGTATTCTGAAAAGTCGTAAGGATGGTAACAAAATGCTCTATTCAGTAGCTTCCGCTAAGATCTACGATTTGATCGACTTGGTAGACCCAAGCCTTATCAGATCTCTGAGCAGAAACGTTATCGCCAGGATACAGCAAGGGTATCGTTAAAGTGCTGCAAGAGTCATAGAAAATCCGATCTCTTGAAGCCCGCTACTGCCTTCGTAGTCTCAGAGATACTAGGGTTGACACATTCATTAAAGTGAGTAAAGCAGCTTGTGGAGGTGGTGTTAACGCGTGGAACACGCATAGAGCTCGGTTCAATCAATCCAATCCTATATGAAAATTGTGGACTATCGCATGCTCGGGAACGTACATGTATGGCGCGTTGCCGATTTATTGAGCTAGGTTTCACTTTCTCCGTTGTT
>Ga0315282_10000876_pt1 | contig 58887 bp, 56 predicted proteins | sample YL17G07_20_MG_FD_203693 | JGI IMG/M metagenome (GOLD analysis project Ga0315282, IMG submission 203693) | Sediment microbial communities from Yellowstone Lake, YNP, Wyoming, USA - YL17G07_20 | ecosystem: Environmental > Aquatic > Freshwater > Lake > Sediment | place: USA: Wyoming | collected...
CGGGACGCGATCGACCGCTTCGTCCAAGCTTACAACCCCCAGGCCCATCCCTTTGAGTGGCGGAAAGAAGTCGTGCATCCCAAAAACCTGAAACCATATTACGCTAACTTACATAAGTAGGTACTAGCTTCTTCCATCCGCTTCCTAAGTTGCCGGCAATGGATGCTGTGCCGTCCCTTGCCGATGCGGTTGAAGCAGCCGCCACAGGAAATGCAGTCGGCCGGCCGGGTGTCGCCGGCTTTCCAGCGCTTGATCAGGTCCGGTTCGCGGATGAGGGGCCGGGACAGGGATACGCAGTCGGCTACGCCTGAGCGGATGACCGCCTCCATGACCGGCAGGCTTCTCATGCCTCCGACCAGGCAGAGCGGGCCGCTCGTCACCCCGCGAATATACAGGGCTTGGGGCAGGAAATAAGCCTCTTTTTCCGGCGAGCGGATGCCCGTCTGCATGGATTGGCTCTCGGAAAAGGCGCTGCTGATCTCGACCAGGCAGACCCCTTCCTTTTCCAATGCCTGAGCCACCCGGCCGCCCTCCTCGACGGTCAAGCCGCGCCGGTCGGGAAAATAGTCCCGCATGCCCAGCTTGATCATGACCGGAAAATCGGTGCTGACGTTCCGTTTGATGGCCCTGGCGACCTCGAGCACGAAACGCATGCGGTTTTCCAGGTCGCCGCCCCACTCATCCCGCCGCCGGTTGGAGTAGGGCGACAAGAACTGGGAGACCAGGTATCCATGGGCGCCGTGTATCTGTACGCCGTCGAAGCCGGCCTCCTCCACCCGCCGCGCCGCCTGGCCAAAGGCCTCGATGATAGCTTCGATGTCCTCCCCGGTCATCTCCCGGGCCTTTTTCCGATACTCGGGCATGTCTTTGAAGACCGAGACGGCCATGTAGTCGCCGTGCCAAAACGACATGGTGTAGGCGTTCATGCCACAGTGCACGATCTGCATGGCCACCAGGCCGCCCTCCCGATGCACGGCCTCAGTCATCTTGCGGTAGCCGGAGATGTGATCGTCGTCCTGGATGCCGCACATGTCCGGGACGCCTTGCCCGTTCTTGAGCACATAGGCGAAGCCGGTGACGATGAGGCCGATCTCGTTCCGGGCCAGTGTCTGCATGAGGTCGATTTCGGCCTGGCTCACGTAACCGTCGTCGTCGCTCAAGGCAAAGTAGGTGGCCGAGCGGACAAAGCGATTTTTCAGCACAAGCCGGCCTATCTTCACCGGTTCGAAAAGGATGGACATGGTTTTCTCCCGTTGTTTTTGCGGAAGTGTATGGCCTTGTGGCGCACGCTGTCAATCGGAAAGACCGAACAATGCGAGTTCACCTGGGTAGAAACGACCTCTCCCTTGAGGAGGATGAGGTCTAGGGAGAAGCGGTTGGCCATGCTGCGGCGCAACGCCCGAGGCGCGCCCGTAGGGAAGGCGTGATGCGGGCCGCTTAAGCTTTTTGCTCGGCCGACTTGTGCGTCGCGGCCTGGCGGCAGAGGTCCACCACGTAGTCCCGACCCAAGGGCCCGTTTTCCAGCACGGCCACCCAGGATTCGGGCAGGCCGGCCTGGCCGTAATACGCCCCGGCTATGGCCCCAGCCATGGCCCCCAACGTGTCTGTGTCGCCGCCCAGGTTGACCGCTAGGATCACGGCCGAGGAAAAATCCGCGGTCAGCAAAAAGGCGCCCACGGCCGGCGGCACGGCCTCGATGGCCCTGACATCGCAGCGGTAGTGGCGGCGTAGTGCGGAGATGGAGTCCTCCATCGGGCCCGGAGCAATTTTCAGCAAGTCCAGGAGCCGGTCGCTAAAGCCGGGGTCCAGGTCCCAGGCCAGCGCGGCGAACTGTTGAACAAAGAGCTCAAGGGCAATAGCCCGGCCGGTTAGACCCGCATCCAGGGCCAGGGCCACGGCCCCGGCCTGAACGACCGCACCGGCCAAAGCCTCGGGATGCCGGTGGGTGATTTCGGCTTGGGCCGCGGCCGCGGCCTTGAGGGCGTGCAGGTCGTCGTAGAAATAAAACCCAACTGGTGCCACCCGCATGGCGCTGCCATTGCCGAAAGAATCGGTCCCAACCTCGTCCCAGGCCGCGCCTCGAGCCAAGCGGTCCATGATGCCGTAAATGCGGCCGCCGTAGCCCCGTTCCGGATGAAAATTGGCCAGAAAGCGGCCTGCCAATGCGGCCGGGTCCACTCGGCCTCGCTCGGCCAGGATCTCCAGCAGCCCGATCATCATCTCCGTGTCGTCCGTGTAGCTGCCTGCCGGAAACCTGCCGGGCATAAGGTCGGACAGCAGCCCGTACCGCTGCCGGATCGCCCCAGGCCCCCAGCCCTCCACCGCCATGCCCATCGCGTCCCCGATGAAGCTCCCCAGGGCCGAGCCGATGAAACGATCGGCCAGCCGGTCGCGGAACTCGCTCATCCGTTTCTCCTATTAGAAGAGGGGGGAAGGCTTTATACGATTTGGATCGTGGCGGCCGGGCCGTCAATCACGCGGCCGATGATGGCGGCCCGGGGCGCCTCTGTTTTCAAGGCGGTCAGGAGTTCTTCAGCACGGTCCGGGTCCACGGCCAGGAGGAGCCCGCCCGACGTCTGGGCGTCGGCCAGAAGGCTCAGCATCTCCGGCGAAACGCCAGCCGCCGCGGAAAGGGCCTTGGCGCAGAAATTCTGGTTGGCGTGGGTGCCGGCTGGTACCAGGCCCATGGCGGCCAGCTCGAGCGCACGGCCCAGCACGGGCACGCGGCCACTTTCGATGATCAGCCCCACTTTACTGGCCCGGGCCATCTCCCAGGCGTGCCCAACAAGGCCGAACCCGGTCACGTCCGTGCCGGCCCGCACCCCGAAACGCTCGGCCGCCTCGGGCCCGAACCGATTCAGGGCCAACATGGTCCGCACCATCTCGGCCTCGCCATCGCTGGAAAGCATTCGGCCTTTGAGGGCCGTGGCCAGGATGCCGGTGCCCAGGGGCTTGGACAGCACCAGGACCTGGCTTGGCCGGGCCGCGGCGTTGGTGATGATTCGGTCCGGGGCCACGACCCCGGTTACGGACAATCCGTATTTCAGCTCGAGGTCATCCACCGTGTGGCCTCCCACCAAAGCCGCGCCGGCCTCATGCACCTTGTCGAATCCGCCCTTCAGCACCTGGACGAGGACTTCCTTGTCCACGGTCTTCTTGGGAAAGCAGACGATGTTCATGGCCGTGAGGGGCCGGCCGCCCATGGCGTAAACGTCGGACAGGGCATTGGCGGCCGCGATCTGGCCGAAGGTGTAAGGGTCATTGACGATGGGCGTGAAAAAGTCCACGGTCTGGACCAGGCAGAGGTCGTCCGTGAGACGAAAAACTCCCGCGTCGTCGGCCAGGTCGAAACCCACGATCAGGCTCGGGTGTTCCTCCCGCGGGAGGAGCGCCATGATGTCTCCCAGGTCGCCCGGACCCAGCTTCGAAGCTCAGCCAGAAGCGCGCACGGTCTCGGTCAGGGCGGGCGGTCTCTTGTCAGTCATACGTTCCCTGCGGTTTCGAGGGTGAACTGCGGTCCCTGTTCCATCAGGTAGGCCAGGAAGGCCCGGCACAGGGGGGACTGGGTCCGCCGGGCGTGAACCACGGCGTAGAAATCACGCTCGAGGTTGAGGCCATCGACTTCGATGACGTCGATCAGGCCGAACCTCAGGTCCTCGGCCACGGCCAGGCGCGAGAGGATGGACACGCCCAGGCCGGCCTTGACCGCCTGCCGAACCGCCTCGGTGCTGCCCATCTCGGCCACCACTGTGAGATCGTCCAGGTCGAGCTCGTGCTTTTTCAGGGCTGCGGCCATGGTCATGCGGGTGCCGGAGCCCTCCTCCCTGAGGATAAAGGGCAGGCGGGCCAGTTCTCGCGCGTCCTTCAGCACGCCGCGTGGAGCAAAGGTCTGGCCCCGCGGCGCGGCCAGAACCAGCCGGTCCTTGATGAGGGGCCGATATTCCAAGTATTCGTTTTCCGATCGGGCGCCGACCAGGCCGATCTCGATCTCTCCGCCCAGCACCCGGCGGATGATGCCTTCGGTGTCGTCGAGCAGGAGGCTGAGGTAGGCCTCAGGGTAGAGTTTGCGGAAGCGGCCCATGAGCAGCGGCAGGATGTAACCGCCCGGGATGGTGCTGCCGCCCAGCTTTAGATGGCCCCGTATGCGGCCCATGAACTGTTCCAGCGCATAGACCGCCTCGTCTCTCAGAGCCAAAAGCCTTAGCGCATACTCGTACAGGACCTCGGCGGCACTGGTGGGCAGGACCTCGCGGCCGTGCCGGTCGAAAAGCCGCACGCCGATTTCTTCTTCCAGGGTTTTGATGTGCCCGCTGACCGTGGGCTGGCGCAGGAGGACCTTCTTGGCCGTTTCGGAGAAGCTGCGCGTCTCCATCAGCCTCACGAAGACTTCCAGCCGTCGAAAGTCCATGCCTCGGACCGCTCCTTTCATGTTTGATGCGGCGGATCATAAAGCCGCGGGGAAAACTCTGTCAAGGCCCGAGCCGGCCGCGCGTTGACAAGGCTGGAAGCTCTGTCCTAAGATGGTGCGGACGTTCTCTTCCGCCACAACGAGGAAGGATTGGCGATATAGAAAGGCGTCCCGTCGGCCAGGTTGGCCGGTCGGATGATGCCCAGGCGCATGAGCTCAACGAGCGCTTCGTCCAACGACTCTCCAGGCTTGTTCCAGCGCTGTCGGACTTCCTCCAGGGTGGGCCGCACGCCCTGTTCGATAAGCGAGGCGATGAGGATATAAGCCGAGGTGGTCTCGACCGGAAGATCGAGATTGAAAATGCTGCGGTCCATGATGGCGTGAAAGTGTTCTTCGGACATTCAGGCCCCCTATTCCTGATCGAGGTCTGGCCATGATCCCTCAGGCTCTGTATTTCCCTTACATCGACCTCTCCGCCAACCGGCTATCCCCACTGCTGGCGCTGGTACAAGAGATTATACTCTATCGTCTGCCTCAAGAGAAGACCGAAGATTTTCTCGAGGCGGCCTCGAGGCGCGGCCGGATCCGCTGCGAGGAAATCAATTTTTTCAGAGACCCGGCACAGGCGGCGCGGCTGCTGGCCGATTTCACGCAGTGGTCCGCCGAGTTTCGGGACCCGGCCTTTTTAAGCATTCTTCATCGCCGGCGCTTGGAGGAGCAGGAAAAGGAGACGGCCGCCGGACTGGCCGGCTCGATCCGGCATTACGACTCAGGTCCAACGGCCCGGCCGGACGTACGCCAGGAGGCGCAGCTCTTCTTGAGTTTTCTCCGTTTCCTAGAGCGTCAGCAGGGGGAGGTCGAATCCCTTCTCTCCCAAGTGGATGAGCGCGACGGGCTCATGGCCTCCATCCTGGGCGCGGATGAGGGGGGTCTGGCGCCGTCGTCGGGCGGGCGGCTGTCCGCCGTGCCTGGGGACCTGCTGACCGCCTTCCTCCCTCAGCGTCTCCTGGCCTGGGGCCGGTTTTACGACGCCTTCGGTCCGGAGAAAATCCCGCTGGTGACGGATTCGATTGAAGTGATCGACCAACTAGACCAGAATCTCGCCCGCCTGCGGCCGCCTCGACCTTTGGAGTCCGGCCAGAGGACCGAAGTCTTGCAGCTCTTTGTCGAGGCCGACTTCGGGCTGCCGGCCGGCCCGTTTTCCCTGAATGAGGCGGAGGCTTTGATCATAGAGGCGGCCGAGCTGCGGCAAGGGGCCTGGGGAGAGCTCCTCAGCCGTGTCTGTGAACGTTCCGTGGACGAGGCGGACTTGGAAAAAATTCGGCGCCAGGCGGCCAAGGCGATGGCGGCCAGGCCCCGGCCCTGGTCCGGCCGGCCGGGGGAGACGCGCCTGACCCTGACCGGGTATCTCCTGCCCGGCGCAAGGTTCAAACCCGCCTTGCTCCAGGCACTGGGCCTGGCCTTGGAAGCGGGGGAAGAACCGGCTTCCAGCTATTCCGGCCCGATCTTCCTGCTAGGCGCGTGACCGCGCGCCCTTCCTATATTCCGATGGCTTACGACCATGTCTCGCTCCAATGCCGGCCGGCCGGGTGGGCCCTGGCCCTGGCCGTGGTGCTCTGCTGCTGGCTGTGGGCGCGGGCGGCCGCGGGGTATTCCTACATCGTCGTGCTCAAGGATGGACGGACTGTACCGGTGGACCTTTACGGCGAGGTCGGGGAAGAGATTTTCCTCCATAGGGACGGTCAGGTAATGAAGGTTCCGCGGACGCAGGTGCGGGAGGTTCGTCGGGCCGGCCCTGCCGACCCGAGGCCGCCCGGTCGGACCGCGCGCCACGAGGTTGGTGGCGTTACCCTGCTCACTTTTGAGTCGGATGTGTCCAGTTTGGGTTGGGGCTCGGCCAAGGAGGAGCACCAGTGGCTTGAGGACTTGCTTCTGCAAGAACGGGGCGACCCCTGCGACCCCCAGGCCGTCGCCATTGGCGCGGCCGTGCGGTGGGTGCGCTCCCCTTCGGTCTCCTGCTTCGGCGGAGGCGAGCCGGCCGCTCAGGCGGTCAAGGCCGCGGTGTCCGAGCTGAATGAGGCCCTGGCGCCGGCCGGCATGGTTCTCCGCCTGGGGCCTCAGGAGGATCGCCAGGCCGGGATTCAAGTTTTTTTCACACCCCGCGCGGCCTTTCCAGCCGGCCTTCCTCTGGACCGGGCCCATTTGGACGGCTGCGCCCGGATTCTGCGGGCCGGCTCCGAGGCCGCGGTCATCCGCGCGGCCCAGGTCTGGGTGGCCGAGGACCCGCAGTTGGAAGTAGCAATTGCCCATCTTGATCCTCAGGCGAGACGCCAAGCGGCCGCCGTGCTGCTCCAGGAACGTTGGCAGGCCTTGGTTTTGCACGAGCTGATCCATGCCCTGGGTCTGACCCACTCCGCCGTGTTCAGGGACAGCACCATGTACTGTCGCGCCCGGGGGAACCTTCGGCATGGGAATCGGCAGACGCGGCTGAGCCTGCGGGACCGCAAGGTGCTGGCCTTTTTCTACACCCACATCCAGCCAGGCGATCGCGCGGGCGAGCTTCGCCGGGCAGCCGATGGCCACTGGTTCGATTTCTGATTTCGCCAGACCCGTCATCACCATCGAGCACTCGAATCCTGCCCTGGCCCGGTTCATGGAGCTGGTCCAAGGCTGCGGCGCGTCCATGGTGGCGGACGTGAGTTTTCAGCCCCTTTGCCGGGGCGTACCTTGTTTCGGCCGACCGGCTCTCGAGGCCGCCCTGGCCGCGGCCAGGCGGGAGGATGTGTTTTTAGGGGACTTCCTGGGCGGGGGGCCTAAGGAGAAGGAATACTATGACGCGGAGGGCCGCGTCAGCTAGGCGCGTCTGGCCGGCTCGCCAGGGTTTCTAGAAGGGATTGATCGGCTGCTCGCCTTGATCGAGAGGAGCGCGGTAGCACTGATGTGCGCCGACGAAGACCCGGCCCGCTGCCACCGCCGCCATCTGATCGATCGCGCCCTTTCTGCGCGCAGGGTGACGGTGCTTCGCCTTCGCGGTGACGGCCGGGTCGAAGCCGGTTGGGTAGAAACGATTCGCAGACGGTCCCAGCTCAGGCCGCTTTCCGGGCGCAGTCGCGGGCCAGCACGGCCAGGGCGTCGTTCACGTCGCCGCCCTCATGCACGATGCGGCACATGGCCCGGATCATGGCCGCGGGCGCATGGTGCTGGAAGACGTTGCGGCCGATGGACAGGCCGGCCGCGCCCGCAGACATGGCGCCGTGGACCATTTCCAGGACCTCCCGGTCAGTGCTCATTTTCGGACCGCCGGCGATGACCACCGGGATGCACGCGCCCCGCACCACCTCGGCAAAGGTCTCCGGGTCGCCGGTGTAAGGCACTTTGACCAGGTCCGCTCCCAGCTCCGCGCCCAATCGGGCTGCATGTCCAACCGCCTCGGGATCGAACTCGTTCTTGATACGCTCGCCTCGGGGATAGATCATGGCCAGGAGCGGCATGCCCCACTCGCCAGCCTCGCGGGCCACCCGGCCCAAATCGGCCAGCATCTCCCGCTCGTGCGCGTTGCCCACGTTCACATGCACCGACACCGCGTCCGCGCCGAGCTTGATCGCCTCCTCGACTGAGCAGACCAGGGTCTTGGCCAGGGCCAGTCCCGAGAGCGAGGTGCTGCCCGAAAGATGCACGATCCGCACCAGGTCCCGGCAGGCGGCGCTTGTCCCCTGTCCGGCGAAACCCTTGTGGACGACCACCGCGTTCGCCCCGCCGGCCGCGGCTTCCTCGATGGCCAGCCCCATGTTCTCCAGCCCGGCCACCGGCCCCAAGCTCACGCCGTGATCCATGGGCACGATTACCGTGGTACCGCGTCCCGGGTGCATCAGCCGCGCCAGCCTGATTTTTTTACCAACCATGTCCTTCTCCTGTCTTCGTAGAAAAAATAAAAAAGGCCGTGAGCTTGATCTGCCCACGGCCATGAAATATCCTTCTAACTCGAAACTAGACCATGGGTAGACCTCGCCACCACCAGTAGCTAAAGAAGAAGCTAAAAAATCGATGTGTGCCGAGAGCCATCTGATTCTTACCCACGGTCCTCCAATTCCACGTAAGCCTAACGCGTCCGGCCGTTTCTGTCAAGAAAAAATTTTACACCGCATCCCGGGCCGCGGCCAAAGCCCGAACAGCCTCTTGCACGCGGCGTACCTTTTCTTCGCGCGTGCCCTCGGCCATAAGCTGGACAAGAGCCGAGCCTACGATGAGCCCATCGGCGTGGGGCGCCAGTAGCCGCACCATGTCCGGCCCGGAGATGCCGAAGCCGGCCGCCACGGGCCGGTCCGAGAGGGCGCGGAGTTCCTCCAGGTTCTGGATGAGGTCCGGCGGCAGGACCCTGCGTGCGCCGGTTGTGCCGGCGAGGGTCACGGCATAGACGAAGCCGGTGCTGGCCTCGCAGATGGCCCGCCGCCGCTCCAGCCCCGAGGTGGGCGCGGCCAGGAAGATGGTGTCCAGCCCTTCGGTCGCGGCCACCTGGCGCCACGTATCGGCTTCCTCGACCGGCAGCTCCGGCAGGATGACGCCGTCCACGCCGGCCTCCTTGGCCGTTCGGCCGAAACCGGCCAGCCCCAGGCGCAGGACCGGGTTGAGGTATGTCATCAGGATCAGCGGCCGGTCCACAGTCCGCTTGAGTTCGCGCACGGCCTTCAGAATCCCGGTCAGATTGGCGCCGCCGGCCAAGGCCCGCTGGGAGGCCGCCTGGATAGTGGGTCCGTCAGCCATGGGGTCGGAAAAGGGGACGACCAGCTCGATGATGTCGGCGCCGCCTTCGGCCAGGGCCGAGGCTGCGGTCAGGGTGGTCTCGAGGTCCGGGTCGCCGGCCACGAGGCAGGGGATGAGAGCGGTGCGGCCCCGGGCCTTCAACTGGGCGAAGCGTTCGCGAATGCGGCTCATGTCCGGTCCTCCAGGTACTGGGTGATGATGCTCAAATCCTTGTCGCCGCGGCCGGAGAGGTTGATGATGACCACGCGGTCGGCCGGAATGTCAGGCAGCATCTTGAGCACGTAAGCCACAGCGTGCGCGCTTTCCAGGGCCGGGATGATGCCCTCGGCCCGGGTCAGGTGCAGCACTGCGGCCAAAGCCTCAGCGTCGGTGATGGTGGCGTATGTTGCCCGGCCGATCTGCTTGAGGTGGGCGTGCTCTGGCCCCACGCCCGGATAGTCCAGGCCGGGCGCCACGGAATGGGCTTCGAGGACCTGGCCGTGCGGGTCCTGGAGGAGCAGGCTCAAGGCACCGTGCAGCACGCCTTCGTCTCCCCGGGCCAGCGTGGCCGAGTGATGCCCGGAGTCCAGTCCCTGCCCGGCCGCCTCCACCCCGACCAGGGCTGCGTCCGTGTCCAGGAAGGCCGCGAAGAGGCCCATGGCGTTGCTGCCGCCGCCGACGCAGGCTACGAGCAAGTCCGGCAACCGACCCTCCTGGGAAAGTATCTGCCGCCGCGTCTCCCGGCCGATGACCGCCTGGAAGTCCCGCACCATCGAGGGATACGGATGTGGACCGGCCACCGAACCGATGACGTAATGGGTGGTGCGGACCGTGGTCACCCAGTCCCGCAGGGCCTCGTTCATGGCGTCCTTGAGCGTCTGGCTGCCCTGCCTCACCGGCAGGACCTCGGCGCCAAGCAGCTTCATGCGCATAACGTTCGGCGCCTGACGCTCCACGTCCTTGGCCCCCATGTAGATGCGGCAAGGCATGCCGAAGAGGGTGGCGGCCGTGGCCGTGGCCACGCCGTGCTGGCCGGCCCCGGTCTCAGCGATGATTTCCTTCTTCCCCATATGCTTGGCCAGGAGCACCTGGCCCAGGGTGTTGTTGATCTTATGCGCGCCGGTGTGAGCCAGGTCTTCGCGCTTGAGATAGATGCGCGGCCCGGCGTTTGTAACCAGGTTGCGGGTGCGGTACAGGGGCGTGGGTCGGCCGACGTAGGTTTCGAGATACTCGTTCAGCTCCTCCCAGAAGGCCGGGTTTTCCCGAGCTTCCTGGTAAGCCGCCTCCAGTTCCAGGAGGGCGGGCATAAGGACCTCGGGCACGAACCGCCCACCGTAGGGTCCGAAGTATCCGGGCTTAGCCAAGGTCATGATCGGCCTCCCGCACCTGCTCGATGAACGCTTTCACTTTTCGGATGTCCTTTCTGCCCGGAGCGGATTCGACGCCGCTGGAAACGTCCACGGCCCATGGTCCGATGGTTTTGATGGCTGCGCCCACGTTGTCCGGGTTGAGCCCTCCTGCCAGGATGAGGCGATCGCGGTCCAGTCCGACCGGGAGCGTCCGCCAGTTGAAGGTTCGGCCCGTGCCGCCGCGCCCGGAGTCCAGCAGCAGGGCCCGGGTGACCGGCCCGTAGGCGGCGATCGTGTCCATGTCGATGCCTTGATCCATAGAGAGGACCTTGACGGCCCGGCCCTGAAAACCGGCGCAGTAGGCTGGGGATTCCTGGCCGTGAAGCTGCACCAGGTCCAGTCCGCACTCCCGCACGATGTTCTCCACTTCCTCGGCCGGCCGGTTCACAAGAACCCCGACCGTGGTCACGAAAGGCGGCAGGCTCTGGATGATATCCCTTGCCGTTTCAGGCGAGACTTGCCGCGGGCTGGGCGCAAAGACAAAGCCCAGGGCATCGGCCCCGGCCTCCACCGCGGCCAAGGCGTCGGCCGCGCTCATCAGGCCGCAGATTTTAATCCGGGTCATGACTTTTCTCCCAGCAGGGCTTGGAGAGCCAGGGTGCGGTTTTTCGCCTGCATGAGCGAGGTACCGATCAGGAAGGCCCGCACGCCCGCGACCATGAGCCGGTCCAGGTCCTTTCGTGAGGACAGGCCGCTTTCGCTCACCAGCGTGATTCCAGGCCCCACTTCGGCGGCCAAGGTGCGCGTGGTCTCTAGATCGACCCGCATGGTCTTAAGATTGCGGTTGTTGATCCCCAAGAGCGACGGCCCGGTCGAAAGCGCCGTTTCCAACTCGGCCCGGTCGTGCACCTCCACCAGGGCCTCCAGGTCCAGGCCGTGCGCCAGAGCAAGGAGGTCCCGCAGCCGTTCGCGGTCCAGGATGGCCGTAATGAGCAGGACCGCGTCCGCGCCCATGGCCGCGGCGAGCTGCACCTGGAACTCCTCCACGAGAAAATCCTTGCATAGGACCGGCAGCTCCACGGCCTGACGGGCCTGCATAAGGTCCTCGGCGCGGCCTTTAAAAAAAGGCTCGTCAGTCAGAACCGAGACTGCGGCCGCGCCTCCGGCCTGGTAGGCCCGGGCCACCTGGGCCGCGTCGGCTTCAAGGTCGATGGGTCCCCGGGAAGGCGCGGCTCGTTTGACCTCGGCGATGACGCGGGGTCCGGTGCCGAGTTCCAGGGCTTTTTTCAAGCTGCGGCGCGGCGGCCGGTTTTTTATCAGGCCTTCGAGCCGGCTCTGGGAAAAAGCTTTTTTCAAGCGGCGGACGTGGCCTCTTTTGGCCGCCACAATGTCGTCCAGGATCATGGCGCGCTGCTCTCCTTAGCGGGGCCGAACGCGGCCAGGGCCTCCATCTTTTTTAGAGCCCGGCCCGAATCGATGACCTCTTGGGCCAGTCTTACCCCATCGGACAGGGTTGGGACCAGGTTGGCCACGACAAAGGCGGCCGCAGCGTTGAGGGCCACGATGTCCCGGGTCGGGCCCGGCCGGCCTTCGAAAATCTCGCGGACGATCCGAGCGTTTTTCTCGGCGTCTCCGCCGCGGACCGCTTCGAGCGGAGCCACGGCCAGGCCGACCTCTTCGGGCCGAATGTCAAAGGAGGCGACCTTCCCATCCTTGAGATGCGCCACATGGGTGGATCCGGCCAGGCTGAGTTCATCCAGCCCACCGGCGCCGTGAACCACAAAGGCTTCCCGGGAGCCTAGTTCGCACAGCACTTTTGCCAAAGTTTCGGTTAGGTCCGGCCGGAACACGCCCAAAACCTGGACCTGGGCCGAGGCCGGGTTGGTGAGCGGCCCCAGGACGTTGAAGATCGTGCGCACGCCGATGTCTCGGCGTACCGGGGCCGCGTGGGCCATGGCGCCGTGGTAGAGCGGGGCGAAGAGGAAGCCGATGCCGATGCTGCGGATGGCGTTTTCTACGTCGGCCGGGGCGAGGTCCAGCCGAACGCCCAGCCGCTCCATGAGGTCGGCGCTGCCGCAGCGGCTGGAAACGGCGCGGTTGCCGTGCTTGGCCACTTTGAGCCCCCCGCCGGCCGCGACAAACGCCGCGGCGGTGGAGACGTTGAAAGTGTGGGACCCGTCGCCGCCCGTACCGCAGGTGTCCATGAGGACTGCTCCGTCCGCGGCGGCTTTTTCATCCAGGGGATGGATGGCCGTGGCGAAGCGGCGCATGACCCGGGCCGCGGCCGCGATCTCGGTTACGGTCTCGCCTTTGAGCCGAAGCCCGACCAGAAAGGCCGCGATCTGGGCCGGCGTGGCCCGGCCGCTCATGATCTCCTCCATGACCGCGGCCATGGTTTCCGCATCGAGGTCCAGGCTCTCGAGAATCTGGGCGATTCCTTCCTTAATCATAGTGTCACTCCATTTAAAAAATTTTGCGTCATGCGGTGGCTTTCCTCGGCCAGGATGGATTCCGGGTGGAACTGCACGCCGACGATGGGCAGCTCCTTGTGCCGAAGGCCCATGATTTCCCCGTCCTCGGTCTCGGCCGAGACCTCGAGGCAATCCGGCAGGGTCGCCCGCTCCACCACCAGGGAGTGGTAGCGCATGGCAAAGAAGGGCGACTTGACGTTCTTGAAAATGCCTCGTCCGTCGTGGGTCACTGGGGAGCCCTTGCCGTGGAATAGCGCCCGGGCGTGCACCACCTTGGCACCGAAGGCCTGGCCGATGGCCTGATGGCCCAGGCAGACGCCGAGGATGGGCAGACGCGAGCCGAGCCGCCGGATGACCTCGAGACAGATGCCGGCGTCGTCCGGCCGTCCTGGCCCGGGGGAGAGGATCACCCCTTCCGGCTCGAGCGCTTCGAGTTCGTCCACGGTAATCCGGTCGTTGCGGAAGACCTGGAAGCGAACCCCGAACTCGCTCAGCAAATGGACCAGGTTGTAAGTGAACGAGTCGTAGTTGTCGATCATGATGAACATGGGTCTCTCCTTATTGTTTCCGCCCCCGGGCCAGGGCGGAGATCACGGCCTGGGCCTTGTTCAGGGATTCCTGGTGCTCGGTCTCCGGGTCGGAGTCGGCCACGATGCCGCCGCCGGCCTGCACCCAGGCCCGGCCGCCCTCGATGACCAGGGTGCGGATGGTGATGCAGAAGTCCATGTCCCCGGAAAAACTGACGTAGCCCACGGCCCCGCCGTAGGGCCCGCGCCGTACGGTTTCCAACTCCTCGATGATCTCCATGGCCCGGATTTTGGGCGCGCCGCTGAGCGTGCCGGCCGGGAAGGTGACTCGGAGCACGTCCAGGGGCCGCTGCCCGGGCGCCAGGGCACCTTCCACATGGGAGACGATGTGCATGACATGGGAGTAACGCTCGATGGTCATGAGCTTGGGCACGCGCACCGTCCCCGGCCGGGCCACGCGGCCCACGTCGTTCCGACCCAAATCCACCAGCATGATGTGCTCGGCCGTCTCCTTGGCGTCAGCCAAAAGTTCCTGGGCCAGGGCCTTGTCCGCGGCCTCGTCCTTGCCGCGTGGCCGCGTGCCGGCGATGGGCCGAACCTGGATGTGCTCGCCGGTGAGGCGCACCAGCATTTCCGGAGAGGCGCCCACGAGGTGCATCCCCCCGAAGTCCAGATAAAAGGAGTAGGGGGACGGGTTGATGTCCCGCAGCACCGCGTAAAGGCCGAGCGGATCGCCATCGAAATCCGATTCCAGCCGCTGGGAGAGCACCACCTGGATGATGTCGCCGTCGCGGATATACTCCTTGGCCTTTTTGACACGCTCCATGTATTCGGCCTTGGCCACGTTGGAGGTCCATTTACCGGAGCTGGTGAAGGACGGCGCGGGGCCCGCCTTTTGTTCCGGCGCGGCCTGGGCAAGCTTCCGGCCCATCTCTTCCACCCGGTCCACGGCCCGGTGGTAAGCGGGTTCGAGGTCCTGTGGGCCTTGCGGCAGGGCCAGGGAGATGATCAGCACCTCGTTGGTGCCGCGGTCGAACCTGAGCAGGTCCCGGCAGACGACGAAGTACATCTCGGGCCGGTCCGGTTCCACCGGGCAGAGTTCGGGCAGCCGCTCCAGACTGCGCACGGTGTCGTAGCCCATGAAACCCACGGCCCCACCCCAAAAATCGCCTAGCCCGTCCGCGCCGGTCGGCCGATACCGCCGGAGAAGAAGCTCCAGACCCTCGTAAGGGTCCACGGCGTGGGTCTCGGTCTCGCCGCTCACCCGGTCCCGGATCTCGACCCGACCCGGCCAGGCCACGACCGAGGCCAGCGGCGAGAGGCCCAGGAAGCTGGCCCGGGCGAATTCGCCGTAGGGTCCCAGGCTTTCCAAAAGGAAGGTCGGCCTCGGCGGGGTAAGGACCTGGGCTGCTTGAAGAGGCGAGACGTCCACGCCCTGCAACCGGCCGTATACCGGGATGACCAGTTGTCCTTCGGCGTAGCGGCGGAAGGTTGAAAAATCGGTTTGGATGACGGTCATGACTTCCTCCATGAAAAAAAGGCCGCGTTCCGATTTCAAGGACCACGGCCCATAAAAAAGCCGTGGGCAGGAGGCCTGCCCACGGCGTGTCTACGATTCGGCTTTATTCAGCAGCAGACGGACGGTGGACAAACCTCCCCGATGTAGGTGTGCCACCCCCACCAAGAATTGCTCCCAAACGTGAATAATCCATCTATCATCATGCCATCCGTCCTTTAGGCTAAGAGGGTTTCTTATCACGTCCACTCGGCCTTGTCAACATTTTTTAGAGCCTCCCCGCCAGCGCCCGGCCGGCCGCCCCTGTCGCCTTGCATTTGCAAAGCGTTCGTGGTCTGATGCACGATAGAGAGAAAGGGGAAAGGATGGCGGCGCCTTGAAAAGTCCCAAGGAAAAAGGTTACGTATTCGGGCCGGTGCCGTCGCGGCGCCTGGGGCGGTCGCTGGGCGTGGACCCGGTGCCGTACAAGACTTGCACCTACGACTGCCTCTACTGCCAGCTCGGCCCCACGCCTGAGACCCGGATCGAACGCCGGGAATACGTGGCGGTGGAAACGATTTTGGTCGAGGCGGCTCGGAAGCTGGAGGCCGGGGTCGAGACCGACGTGATCACGCTTTCGGGCTCTGGCGAGCCCACGCTGCATAGCGGTCTGGGCCGAATCATCCAGGGCCTCAAGGCTCTGAAAGCCGCGCCGGTCGTGGTTCTGACCAATGGGTCGTTTTTGTGGCAGGCCGAGGTCCGCGAGGCTTTGGTCATGGCCGATATCGTCGTGCCCTCTTTGGACGCCGGGGATGCCGACATGTTCGCGCGGGTCAACCGGCCGCACCCGGACATCTCGTTCGAGCGGATGGTCGAGGGGCTGGTCGCCTTTCGGGAAGAGTATAACGGACAATTTTGGCTGGAGGTGTTTCTGCTGGCCGGCTTAAATGACGCTCGAGACGAGGCGGCCAAGATCGCAGCCCAGGCCCGCCGCATTCGGCCCGATCGCGTCCAGCTAAACACGGTAGCCCGGCCGCCTGCCTATCCTGAGGCTCTGGCTGTATCTCGCTCCAGAATGATCGAGCTGACATCGCTTTTCGGAGACAATGCCGAGGTCATCGCCGACTTTCGTGGCGACCACCGTGTGGCCGCGGCCGGGCGTGGCGCCGAAGGCATCCTGGAGATGCTCGAGCGGCGGCCGTGTACCGCGGACGACATCGCCGCTTCGCTTCGGCTCTCACCCCAGGAGGCCCTGCAACAACTGCGGCGGCTTCTCGCGGAAGGGGCGGTCACCAGCGCCTCGTCGGCCGGCCGGCTGTACTATCTTCTTCTCCGCAAATAGACCTTCATTTTCGGCAGGAGACAGTTATGACATCAGGCAAGGGCCTTACAGCGAGGAGGACGGCGTATGGCCGGCCATGACAGCGATCTTTGGCCTTTTTTCGAACCGCAAGGCGTGGCGATCATCGGCGCGCGGAGCTCGCCGGGTTTCGGGTTCGGCATCACGCTCCGGTTGAAGGAGTCCGGGTGGGGCGAGCGCACCTACCCGGTGAATCCCAAGGGCGGCGAACTGCACGGCATGTCGGTGTTCACGGACGTAAGCCAGGTGCCCGATCCGGTGGACCTGGCCGTGGTTATCGTACCTGGACCGGTCGTGCCCGCCACCCTGGCCGGGATCGGCCGGCGGGGCATCCGGCACGTCATCATCGAGAGCGCCGGGTTTGCCGAGACCGGGGCCGCGGGACGGGCCCTGCAGGAGGAGGTCCGGGCCGTGGCCCTCGAGCACGGTCTCCGCGTCATCGGGCCCAACTGCGTGGGCGTGGTCAACACGGCCAACAAGTTCAGCACCTCCGAGGTCATGGCCGAGGCTCTGACGCCGGGCCGGTTGGCCGTGATCGCCCAAAGCGGCGTCTTCGGCCATAACCTGCTGGACAAGTACAACGAACAAGGCGTGTACATCTCCAAGACCGTGACCTTGGGCAACCGGCTGGATGTGAACGAATGCGAGGTGCTGGACTTTCTGCACCGGGACCCGCAAACCGATCTGGTGGCCATGTACTTGGAGGGCGCCGCGGACGGACGGCTGCTCACAAAAACTCTGAAGCGGGTCACGCGCGAGAAGCCTGTGCTGGTGCTGAAAAGCGGCCGCACGCCGGTGGGCCGCGCTGCCACGGCCTCCCACACCGGCAGTCTGTCCGGGGAGGACCGGCTGTACGAGAGCATGTTTTCCCAGACCGGAGCGGTTCGCGTCGAAAGCGTGAACGACCTGGTGGACTTCGCCCGGGTCTTTCTGGGACAGGCCAGACCGCGCGGTCCCCGGCTGGCCGTCGTGACCGGCAGCGGGTCCATGGGCGCCCTGGCCGCGGACGCGGCTTACAGCGAGGGTCTCGTCCTGCCGCCCTTGCCGAAGCGCGTATTCACAAGGGTCAAGGAGGGTGCGCCCGGCTGGATGAACGCCGCCAACCCGCTCGACGTGGGGCCGTCCGGCCAGTTCCCCAAGGCCTTCCGCGCGCTCATGGAGGACCCGGACATCGACATGGTTCTGTCCATTGTGACCACGCCGTACGCCGTGGTGCAATCCATGCCGCAGGAGATGCTCTCCGCCGAGCGCTTCCTGGGCGACGTTCAGGCCATCCGGGAGTTGGCGCGGCAAAAGCCGTTGGCCCTCTGCGTGCTTAGCCATCGGAAGCTGGTGGACCTGATCAAGGGCGTGGTGTCGCCGGACATCCCCATCTACACCACGCCTGAGCCGCCGGTGAGGGCCCTGGCTGCGCTCTGGCGCTGGCAGAGGCAGCGGACGCAGTCAAGGGAAGCATGAAGAAAAGAATCGTTCTCATCATGATACTCGCATCGCTGGCCGCTTGCAGCGGGGGAGGGGGCAGCGGCTCTCCCAGCGGTGGAGCGGCCGACATCGCCGCCGCTCACCAGCTCTTCGACCTGGACAGGGTACGCGTCACGGACGGTGAAATCCTGGACAGCTCAGGCCGACAGGTTATTCTGCGAGGTCTGGTCACCATCACCTTGAACGTTAACTTAATCACCGGCGAAGTCCAGAGGCCCGATCTGACGTCCGCGGATTACGAGCGGATGCGGGCGTGGGGGTTCAATGCGCAGGTGATCCGCCTGGAGGGCGGCAGGCTTGGCCTCAACCCCGACCAGCCGGTCGATCCGCTTACCTCGGCCTTCTGGCCTCATGGACAAATCTCGCCGCGCAGCAGGGCATCTACACGATATTCAAGATGACCACGTACGATGTACCGGGTTGGGGCTGGAACAATGCCTTCAATCCTGCGCGGTGGCAGGCATTCTGGGATAATGAAGGCAGGCAGCAGGATCAGTTCCTGGCCGGCTGGCGGAGCGTTTGGCGGTATTTCGCCGGCTGGACCGCGGTGATCGGTTACGACATTTTGAATGAACCCCACGCCGGCACAAGAACGACGCCTTTTATCAGCTAGTATCTCAAGCCGTTTTATAACCGCGCTTCTCAAGCCTTGCGCCAGATGGACGGCGAGGTCGCGCTGATTTTCCAGCCGCCGGTCATGGGCAGTGAACTCTCGCTGGCGCCGGACGACCCTCACCCGTTTTTTGCGCCCCATATCTACCCAAGCTCGCTGGACCAGATCGGCGTCTGGCTCGGTCAATACGCGAACAATGCCGTTTTGATGAACACGCCGATCGCGGTCATGGAATACGGCCTGCCGGACAACGAGTTCAGCGGCATGCTCACCTGGACGCTCGAAAGCGAACGGCTCTATGCCGCCCGTTTCGACGAGTACGGTGTGGGCTGTTTTCGAGTTTGGTACGCCTATACCGGCGTCTGGAATGTTCTCAACGCGGACGGCAGCGAATCGAAGGAGAAATTTGACGTTCTTTCCCGCCCGTATCCCCAGCGTGTCGCGGGCGCGGTTCGGGGCTGGTCGTTCGATTTTGACAGCCGGGTGTTCCAACTGGTTATCGAGCCCCGGTCAGGGGCGCAAGGGTCTTCTGAAATCTTTGTGCCGCTGCGCCGCCACTTTCCCGAAGGTTTCATGGTGGACTTGAACGGCCAGCAATATTTTTCCGATGAGGGCCAGCCCAGCGGTCTGCGCGCCGCGGGCGGTGGTCTGGTCGAGGGCCTTTCCTTCGATTTTGCAACCGAGATTCTCGAGGTCGGCGGAAGTGACGAGCAGATATCCTTGACCATCAGCCCCCTTTAATCACGCGCCTCCAGGCCGAGAAACCGCAGCGCGTTCTCCGAGAAGAAGAGCAACAGGTCTTCCTCGGGAAAAGGCTGGCCTTCATTTTGCGCTTCTTGGAGGACCAATTCGATCCAGTCGCGCTCCGTGTATAGATTGGCAAAGACGGGGTAATCGCTGCCAAACATGATGCGCCGGCGGGCCGGGCCGGAGAGGGCTCGGCGGACAAAGTCTGGGGCTTTGCCGGCGGTTCCGCCTTTCATCATTTACCCGGCGACCTGCCGGAACGGATCAACGGGCCCGAGCTTCTGGAGCCGGTCGGGATGGGCATCCTTAAGGTGCTTACGGCCATTGAAAATTCGTGAACCGATAGGGCGGCACGCCTGGGCTAGCCTTGCAATGGGACGCTAAAAATGCTTGTTTGGCCGCTGAGGCACGGCGCCGGGCGGCCTGCGATATAAACGCGTGAAAACCTAAGCAGCAGGATGTGAACCCATGCCCGTAGATCGCAAGGCTCTCAAACGCGAGTACAAGGAAACCCGGCGTCCGATGGGGGTGTACCGGGTGCGGAACACCGTCAATGACAAATCGCTCGTCGCCGCCAGCGCCGATCTCCCGGCGATTTTCAATCGTCATCGGGCGCAACTCCGCTTTGGCGCGCACCCCAACCGCGGGCTTCAGAAAGATTGGAACGAGTTCGGTTCCGAGGCCTTCGCGTTCGAGGTACTCGACACGCTCACGCCGCCGGAGGGCCGGCCGGACTATGATCCGTCCCGCGACCTTCGCGCTCTCGAGGAATTGTGGCTGGAAAAACTCTCGCCATTCGAGGATCGAGGATACAACTCCAGGCCGAAGCGGGCCACCTGACCAGCGGCGCAGGGTGAGGGCAGGCAGGGCAGGGCTCGATGCAGTTGTCAGTGGTCGGCGGTTACGGTGTTTCTCTGGAGAGCACCCTTTAGGTGCCCGGCTCACGCTCCCGGAAATCGGGCTTGAGGTCCAGAATGGGCGTGCCGTCGATCATGTCCAGGCCCCGCACCCGGAGGTCGGAGCCATTCACTTCGAGCACCTCTACCACGGACAGGCCGATGGGATTGGGTCGGATAGGCGAGCAGATACTGAAGATGCCCATGGGCCGGTCGCGGTGAGGCGGCTTTTGCACGAGTTTGTCCGGGGAGAAGGCCGGGCTTTGGTGAAAGCGAAAGAGGACCAGCAAGCGCTGTCCGGGATGAATGTCATGCAGGCCCTCGCCCAGGGCCGGGTCGATCTCCAAGGTGCCTTCCACGTCGGACAGCCACCAGTTGCGCGGCACGCGGGCGGCCTTGGTCCTGACCCAGCCGATGGGTTTCAGCAGAATGGCGTCATCTATGAAATTCATTGCCTTCTCCTTTCCGTCCGTCCAGGTCGTTGTACCAGGGACGGGCCGGGGCCGCAAGGCGGAAGCGATTCGGCTGAAACCAGGTCATACCGCTTGACAAACCGCGCCTTCGTGTGCTTTCTTTAAAGATGTGGGTAGCCCTTGAGGCTCGAAAAGGGAAGATGGTGCAAATCCATCGTGGACCCGCCGCTGTGACCGGGGACGATGGCCGCAGCACGCCACTGTTTCTTCACGAAATGGGAAGGCGCGGCCGCTAGGACGATCCGGAAGCCAGAAGACCTGCCCACATCCGTGCCCAGGAACCCAGCCCTCGCGGAACAAGGCTTGGTTTCCGCAGCTAACGGAGGATGGAAAACGGCATCCCCGAACCGAGATTCGGTTCGGGGTTTTTTATTTCCCTAGCAAGGTGAGGTTTGCCATGGACAGACGTCCGCTTTCCCTTCTGCCTTTTGTTTTTTTTGTTTTTTTGTTTTTCGTCCTGGTTCCGGCCAAGGCCCTGGCCCAGATCACTCCTGAATCCGGTTACGAGGCCGAGGAGCTGGCCGACCCTGACCCGGCGCCCATGGACTGGAACAGTCTCCTGGCCTATTACGACGGCCTGTTGATCTACGCCGGCAGCGACCAGAGAATCCGCGCCTTTGACCCGGAGACCGGCATCAGCCAGGTCGTGGCCGATCTTTCCGCCGATCTTAACTTCTCTTTCGGACCTTCCGGCCTCCTGGTCAGCGACGACGGGTACCTATATTTCGGCGACAACACCATCCCCCCTACTGGCCTCGTTTACCGTCTGCGGTTGTCCGCTAACTGGCCGGCTGCGGTGGAGGGCCTGGCGACCGGGGCCAGCGGGTCCATCTTCTCCTTTACCCAGAATCCTGGCACACACACCATCTGGTTCGCCTCGGCCGACTTCGGCGCGGGTGCGAACATGTACTTGTATGAGGTGCCCCTCGCCTTCAACTCGGCGGCCGTTCAAAAAGCCGCCTTCCCTGCCCCACATGGCGGCGGGAACGGCCCCATCATCTTCCTCGACGCTTCCACCCTGCTGTACGGCGAATCGCCCTTTGGCGGCGACGGCTACTTTCACCAGGTGAACACCGCGACCGGCAACATCGTTATCCAGGACTACCTCCACTTTGCCGGCGGGCTGGCCGGGGCCGTTTACGGCTTCGACGGCAAGATTTACGTTACCACCGGCGCGGGTATGGCCGTTTACCGGATCAGCGGCCAGACCAAGATGCAGGTCGCTTCCACTACATTAGACGCGCAGGCCCTGGCCTTTGACGACAAGACGCTGTTTATCAGCCTGCAGAAATCCTCGGATTTTTCCGGCGAGATTCACTTCGGCGCCATTACGAAAAAGCCTGATACCGGTGGCGGTGGAGGGGGCGGAGGAGGCGGGTGCTTCATCCGCGCCGCGGCCGGAGAAATCCCGAAGGCGAGGCCGCTGCCGGTCCTGCTGGGTCTGCTTGGAGCCATGGCCATCCGGCGGTTCGTCCGAGGACGACCCCGGCCCAGGGTCGATTGACACCGTTGTTGGGCTCGGCTATTATCGCTATCTTAACGGGCCGGGGGAACCCCTGGCCGGTCTAAGAGAGCGGGGCGTGGGACCATGGAGGACGTCTGGACGGAACGCTTTGTCGTTCGCGACTACGAGGTGGACGCGCAGGGCCGGTTATCCGTTTTGACGCTCTGTCATCTCATGCAGGAAGCGGCCAGCAGGCATGCCCAGACGCGAGGCATGGCCGTGGACCAGTTGCGGGCCGAGAATTTCACCTGGCTTCTTTCCCGCATGCTCCTGCGCATAACCGACTACCCGGGTTGGCAGGAGCCGATCGAAATCCAGACCTGGCCCACTGGGATCGAGAAGCGGTTCGCGCTGCGGGATTTCCGCGCCACCGACCGAGAGGGCCGGGTTTTCGGGGCCTCGATTTCGGCCTGGCTGGTGATCGACACGGTCAAGTGGCGGCTGGCCAGGATCGAGCCTTTCCTTGACCGGTTCGTGCTCAGGCCTGACGATCGCGCTCTTCCGGGCCGATTGGGTAAACTGCCTCGGCTCGCCACGGCCGAACATGAACGGGCCTTTGCGGTCCGGTACCGGGACCTGGACCTCAATCAGCACGTGAACAACGTCAGCTACCTGGAATGGATCCTGGAAAGTCTGCCTTTCGACCTCAAGGAGACCGCCTCGCTCGCCGAACTGGAAGTCAACTTCCTGGCCGAGGCCTTTCCCGGTGACCGGGTCCTGGCCCGCTGGCAGCCTCAGGGTGAAAACGGCCTAAGCTTTCAGCACAGCATCGTCCAGGAGTCGGGCGGGCAGGAGCTGATCCGGGCCAGAACGGTTTGGAAGGCCGCGGAAGGCCGGGGGCCTGGCGAGGCCCTTGACAACCGACATGAATCTGGGAGATAACCCGCGCACATACTTCGAAACAGCAAGGAGAACCTCGAATGCAAGAAAAATGGACCCGACACCTTTTAAGCCTGGCGCTGTTTGCGGCCCTCGCTGTGCTCGCCTCGCTTCCAGCTGCGGCGCAGCCCACCCGCCCCGCGCCCAAGGCCGCCCAGCCCATCGCGCCGCAGGACAGCCGCCCCGCTCCGAAGGCCGCCCAGCCCATCACGCCGCAGGACGTCAGAGTGGCCATGGTCAACGGCACCCCGATCTATAAGAGCGAGCTTGAGCGGGAGATGAAAAGTGCCAAGTTTCAGCGTGAGGCCTCGGGCAATCCGATGGGCGAAGAAGAACTGAAGGCCCTGCCGGAGAAGGTGCTGAACCAACTCATCGGCCGGACGTTGCTCTACCAAGCCGCTCAGAAAAAAGGCATTAAGGTGACCGACCAGGCCATGAAGGAACGCACCGAGATTTGGCGAAAGCAGTATCCGCCCCAGGCCAGCATGGACGAGATCCTGAAAGCAATGGGCATGACCGAGGCCATGGTCCAGGCCGAGATCAGGAAGGGGCTGATCATCGAAGAGTTCCTGGCGCAGACCATTCCTCAAAACGTCGAGGTCTCGGACAAGGAGATCATGGACTACGTCGAAAAGAACCTCAAGGAGCAGGTCCGTGACGAGGTGCGGGAACAAAAGATCAACCAGGCCGTGGAGAAATACGTGGACGACCTGAAAAGCAAGGCCCAGATCGAAGTCCTTTTGAAAAAGACGCCTTGAGGCCTCGCCGGACGTAAGGCGTGAGCGCGGACCGTGGCCAGAATCTTATACGGCGTACACGGCACCGGACATGGCCACGCGGTCCGGGCCCTGACCATCGCTCGCCAATTTCCCGAGCACGAATTTTTGTTCGTCAGTGACGTGGACGGCGCGGCTCTTCTGACGCCGGAATATCCGCTTTTTCGATGCCCCAATCCGGAAACACCGATCCGCGGCCATGGCCTCTGGACTACGGCCATGGTCCGCAGCCGACTTAGGATCGCAGTTAGAAAACGGCGGCTGATCCAGGAACTCCTGGCCGTGATGGACGTCTTTCAGCCGGACGCGGCCCTGAACGACCTCGAGTTCTTCGTGCCCCGGGCCAGCCGCCTGACCGGGCTGCCCTGCCTTTCCCTGGATCACCAGCACGTGGTTACGGCTTGCCGCCACGACCTACCCCGGCGGAAAATCCCAGGCTTTCTCGGCCTCAGCCTGTCCATCCGCTGGAATTTCAACCAGGCCACCAGCTACCTCATCACCTCCTTTTTTCAGCCGCCGCTTCGACCCGGCGTCTGCGCCGTCCTGGCCGGCCCGCTGCTGCGAAAGCAGGTCCTGGATGCGCGGCCGGGCGACGGGGAGCATGTCCTGGCCTACCATGGTTATTCGACCTTCCGCGGCTTCTACGACTTCCTGCGCGCCATCCCCAGGCCGGTCAGGGTCTACGGAGCCGACATTGAGCGGCAAGAGGGCAACCTCCATTTCCAGAAGCGGTCCGAGCAAGGTTTCGTGGAAGACCTGGCTTCCTGCTCCTACGTGGTCAGCGGGGCCAGCCACACGCTCCTGTCCGAGGCCCTTTATCTGGGCAAGCCGGTTTTCGCCTTTCCTATTCGGGGGGCTTTCGAGCAATTTTTAAATGCGTGGTACTTGCGGCGGCTGGGATATGGTGACTTTCACGAAGGGCGGGCGCCCTCGCCATCGCTCATCCGGGCCTTTGAAGGCCGTCTAGACGAGTACCGGCGACGCATCCGCGAGGCCCGCTTCTGCGGGAACGAAGATATCTTCGCCCGGGTCGGCCACTTCATCAGAGAGCGGGGTCTGGCCTCGCCAGGGCAAGCCGGGCCGGACGTTTCCCGGGATTAAACCCTTCTCAGCAACAGTTTCTCAGCGGTCGAGGCGAAAGAGGACCGCGGAGCCGCGATCGTCCAGGACCGTGATCTTGCGGCCATGCAGAGCCTCGGGCAAGCGGCGGGCCGGATCGAACGAGACCGTGACCGGCACGTTCGACCCCTGGCGATAGACAAAAGTCAGGTCGGCCCTCTGGGCCCAGGGCCAGTACAGGGCGTCATGTCCGAAAACAAGGCCTTCGATAAACAGCTCGTTGCCCGGAGGAAAGACCAAGCGGAAGCGCGCGAGGCTCGGGTCCTCGGGTAAGGCGAACGACACCCGGCCGGACCAGCCCGCCCGGACGATCTCCCGCCGGGCGAGGTCTCCCATCAGCCGGCCAAAGGCGTCCACGGGCACCAGCTCCAAAACCGAGGCCGGACCTTGGTTTTCGACCAGGACGCTCAGCGGCCCCGGCCTTGCTCGAATTTTTGACTCGACCTCGATCCAGGCAAAGTCGGCTGCCCGGATGCGGCCGTTAATTGCCAGCGGCTGGTTTGTGCGGCCGGCGCTGAGCGGCGAGTAGCGGTAATCCGGGCCGGTGATCCACCAGCTGTCTTCGGACATACCTTCGAAAGAAGGATGGTACACCGTGGGCTGGTAGGTCACGGCGAACCTAAGCTCGGGCCGCGAAAGCCAGGCGGCCTCTTCAGGCGTGCTGCGGAGCACCGGCTGGTCATACACCGCGCCCAGCCGCATGGCGCCATGTATGAAGTAAAAGGGCATGACGATCATGCTCGAATACAGCACCCGGTCGCCTGGGCGGGCCTCGGCCAACAGGCGCTCGACCTGGGCCGCCTCGAAGCGGAGCGGCTCGCGGTATTGCATGTGCTCGTAGGTGGCCTCGACCTGCTCGGCTCCGCGCGTGGAGAGCTGGAAGGCGTATCCGGCCAACACGGCCAGCAGAACGACAGGCCAGGTCTTTTCCAGGCCGATCGCGCCGCCTCGCAGGCGCTCGATTAATAACCCCCAGCTCCGATCGAGCGTCCACCAGAGGGCCTGGCCGACAGCACCGAACAGGAGCACGATCAGTCCGATCCAGACGCGAAAAATAACGTCGGCCGGAGAGCTGGAAACATAGAACAGGAGACCAAAAAGAAACAGGCCGTAAATGGCCGCGGTCCGCACGGCCAAGCGTCGCTGCGCAGATTTAAGCGTCAGGAAACCCAGAGTCACTGCGCCGAAAAACAGGGCCTGAAGCCCGAACAGGCCGTCTTCAAGCCGAGAGACGTTCACCAGCACGGCGAAAAGCGACTGGCCCGCGCCGACCAAGGCATGGAGGATGGGATGTCCTTCTGACGGCGAGAAGAACACCCCGGCCAGCGCCGGCTCCCTGACCAAGGCCGAAATCACGAAAGATAGGGCCACCAGCAAGCAGGCGGCCAGACCGCCGCCCCAAACCCTGAGCTGACGGGGCTCATCTGCCAAAACCACGGCCAAGGCCGCGGCCATGACGGCATAGATGCGGCCGACCGGGTGTAATCCCACCAAAAGGATCGTGCCAGCTATCAGGGTCCACGGCGCAGCTCCGCGCCGGGCCATGACACGGGCCCAGACCAGGAAGGCCAGGCCCAGGGCCAAGTTCGAGGGTACCACGTGGTGCAAACCGGTGTCCGGGAAGACCTTGAAGGCTAATAGCATCAGGGCCAGGCCCGCGGCCGGCCCCCCCCACACCCTGGTTAGGAAAAAGGCAAAGGCCACGCCGAAAAAAACAGGCCCCGCCGTCCACACGACCCGGTAGGCGTCCATCAGGGAAAGGCCGGTTTTTTTTATGGCCAGCAGGAGCAACGAAAAGAGCGGGTGATAGACCGGATAGATGCGGGAGGCGGCTAGGTCCCGCGCGGCTGCCGTTTCCGGGCTCGGAGACGGGATTTCGAGCTGTGCTTTCAGATCGATAAGGGCCAAACAGTCCTGCCGGAAACACTCCTCCATCTGCCGGGTCTTGAGCACGTAGGTCAGGGAGTCGTCCACCTCGGGCGGCAAGGGCCGGGTCCAGACAGGCATTGCGGTCAAAAAACCTTGTACGGCCACGAAAAAAGTCAGACCTATCCCGAGGAGCAGGGCCGTCACCCAGGACCGCGCCGCAGGCCGTCCGCCAACCGCCAGCAGAAAAGCGGCCAGGTTTTGTTTGAATCCTTTCCACATGGCAGCGCTCTCGATTTCCTCCGGCGCCCCGAACCCGCCACGGGTGAGGCCCGCCTCTCCCTGAGGCCCTCCCAAGGCCATCGCCCTTATAACCACCTGTTATGCGGACAAAATAGCGAGCGTACCCGCAGCAAGTCAAGGGAAAAGCAAGCGCCCGCGTAGGCTCGCGGCTCCTGGTGGCCTTCCTGGAAACCGCACCGTTGCAGAACAAGAGGATTTTAAGACGAAATCGAGGAGGGCGACAATGAACTCAGCCGGAATCTGAGATTTTGCCATGGTCTCGAATCAGGTGTTGACTCGAAACTACCAGGTCGCTATGGTGAGGGCCATGCGTCCCAACGGAACAACAGGAGCCGGCGTCATGCCGGCCGATCATGCTGTAACCTCCACAGACACCACGCCCGGCGAGGTGAACCTGTCGGTGATCATCCCGGTCTATAACGAAGAAGAAAACCTGCCGCCGCTGCACGCCGCGCTCAGCCAGGTCCTGTCCGCTCTGCCAGGCACCAGCGAGGTCCTGTACGTGGACGACGGCAGCACGGACGCGAGCTTCGAGCGCCTGGAGACCATCGCCGCGAGCGACCCTCGGGTGACGCTCATTCAGTTCCGCCGCAATTTCGGCCAGACCGCGGCCATGTCCGCCGGCATCGACCATGCCCGGGGAAGAGTGATCGTCTTTATGGACGCGGACCTCCAATCCGACCCGGCCGACATTCCGGTGCTCCTGGCCAGGCTGGGCGAGGGCTTCGATCTGGTGAGCGGCTGGCGCAAAGACCGCCAGGACCCGTGGCTCAGGCGCAAGCTGCCCTCCCGGTTCGCCAACCGCGTCATTTCCTGGATCACGGGCCAGAAGCTTAGGGACTACGGGTGCACCCTCAAGGCCTACCGCCGAGAAATCCTGGAACACATCCACCTCTATGGCGAAATGCATCGCTTCATCCCGGCCTATGCCCAAAGCGTGGGGGTCACGGTGGCCGAGGTCCCGGTCCGGCATCACCTGAGGATCCACGGACGCTCAAAATACGGCCTGGACCGGACCTTCCGGGTCATCCTGGACCTTTTGACGGTCAAGTTCCTGAATAGCTTTTCCGGAAACCCGATCTACCTCTTCGGCGGCACCGGCCTGGTCCTCATCGCCCTTAGCCTGGTCAGCGGGCTGGCCATGCTCGCCCAGAAACTCTTGTACGGCGTGAGTTTTATTCAAACCCCCCTCCTCCTGCTCGCGGCCCTGTTTTTCATCCTCGGCGTCCAGTCCATCCTGCTCGGCCTGACCGCGGAGCTGGTCATGCGCACCTATCACGAATCCCAGGGCAAACCCACCTACGTGATCCGGCGCATCCACCGGGCCGCGCCGTGAGGGCCCGGCCATGTGCGGACTCGTTGGCATCGTCCATTTTGCAAAGGACGAACCGGTGGACCGGGAGACGCTCCTGGACATGCGGGAGGCTTTGGCCCATCGGGGCCCGGACGACTGCGGCCTGCACCTGGATGGCCCGGTGGGCCTGGGCCACCGCCGCCTATCCATTATCGACCTAAACACCGGCCGGCAGCCCATGTTGAACGAAACCGGCCGCGTGGTCGTGGTCTACAACGGTGAAATCTACAACTGGCCGGACCTGCGGCGGGAATTGGAGCGGGCCGGGCATTGCTTCGCCACCCGGTCCGACACCGAGGTTATCGTACACGCTTATGAGACCTTCGGCCCGGACCTGGTCCGGCACCTCTCCGGCATGTTCGCCTTTGCTCTCTGGGACGCGGACCGGCGGCGGCTGCTCCTGGCCCGGGACCGCGCCGGCATCAAGCCTCTCTACTACGCTCGCACCCAGCGCGCCTTCCTCTTCGGCTCGGAACTCAAGGCCCTGTTGAGACACCCGGCCATCGAGCGCCGCATCGACCGCGTGGCCCTAAGCCAGTATCTGACGTTCGAATATGTGCCCAGTCCGCGCACCATTTTCGAGGGCGTCTGGAAGCTGCCGCCCGGCCACACCCTGATTCTCGAAAACGGCTCCCTGACCGTACGGCCGTACTGGGACTTTCAGCTCGAGCAGAGCGAGCGAGAGAGCCAGCGGTCCGAAGCCGCCTACGTTGAAGAGCTGCGGGAGACCTTGAAAGAGGCCGTACGGCGGGAACTCATCTCCGATGTGCCGGTGGGGGTGTTGTTGAGCGGGGGCATCGACTCTACCGGCGTGGCCTCGTTCATGTGCGAACTCTATCCGGGCCGGGTGCAAAGCTTTTCCATCGGCTTCGAGGACCCTTCCTTTGATGAGACCCGGTACGCACGGCTGGCCGCCTCGCATCTCGGGACCGAGCACCATGAAACCACGCTAACCTCGCAGGCCATGCTGGACCTGGCGCCGCGGCTGGCCGGCCTGCTGGACGAGCCGCTGGGGGATTCCTCGATCCTCCCCACCTACCTGCTCGCCCGATTCGCGCGGGAGCACGTCAAGGTGGCGCTGGGCGGAGACGGCGGGGACGAGCTGTTCGGCGGCTACTCCACGCTCCAGGCCCATCGCCTCTTTGCCTGGTACGAGCGCCTTCTGCCCTCGGCCGTGCGCGAAAAAATCATGCCTGGTCTGGCCGAGCGGCTCCCCGTCTCCTTTGACAACATCAGCCTGGACTTCAAGATCCGGCGGTTCGTATCCGGCCACGGATTTTCACAAGCCATGCGCCACCACGTCTGGCTGGGCTCCTTTGCCCCGCCCGAGCGCGCTCGGTTGCTTTCGGACGCTCAGGCGGAAGTGGAAACCGAGGCGAACCGCATCATCGAACAACACCTGGGCGCCTGCCAGGCCCGTGAGCCGCTCAACCAGATTTTGTACCTGGACATGAAGCTCTACCTGGAGGGTGACATCCTGGTCAAGGTGGACCGGGCCAGCATGGCCTCCTCCCTCGAGGTTCGCGTCCCGCTGCTCAATCCGCTCCTTCTGGGTTATAGCCAGCGCCTGCCCCACGCCTACAAACTCAAGGGTCTGACCACGAAATACCTCTTGCGCCGGGCCCTGGCCGACCGTGTGCCGGCCGCCATTCTGGCGCGGGGGAAAAAGGGCTTTAACATGCCCGTGGCCAAGTGGCTGGCCGGGCCGCTCAAACCGCTGGCCTTGGACATGCTCAGCCCGGAGCGGCTGAAGCGGGAGGGGTGGTTCAACCCGGAGGTGGTCGGCCGCCTTTTGAGGGAACACACGAGGCGGCAACGGGACCACCGCAAGCTGCTGTGGACGTTGCTCGTCTTCGAGCTGTGGCGCGACGCCTGGGCCGCGTGAGGGATGCGGGTTCTCCTGATCAACTATGAATACCCGCCCCTGGGAGGCGGGGCCGGCAATGCCACGCGCCACCTAGCCCGGGAACTGGCCGGCCTGGGACATGAGCCCCTGGTATTGACCTCGGTTTTCAAAAGGCTGTCGAGAAAGGAGCGGGTCGACGGGGTTATCATCCATCGTGTGCCGGCCCTCCGGCGGCGGGAGGACCGCTCGAACCCGGTCGAGATGCTTTCTTTCATGATCGGCGGTTCTCTGGCCGCGCTACGGCTGGCTTGGCAAAAGCGGCCGGAGGCGGCCGTCGCCTTTTTCGGTCTGCCCGGCGGCCCGATTGCCTGGGGGCTCAAGCGCGTCTTGGGCCTGCCGTATGTGGTCTCCCTGCGGGGGGGAGATGTGCCGGGTTTTGAACCCGAGGCGTTGGCTAGGTATCACCGGCTCGCGGGAGGTGTCATCCGGCGGCTGTGGCGGAACGCGGATGCGGTGGTAGCCAACAGCCACGGGCTGGCCGCTCTGGCCCGAAAATCCGCACCCTGGCTCTCCGTCGAGATCATCCCCAATGGGGTGGACCCGGCCCGTTTTGCCCCACGTTTTTTGCCCAGGGACTGGAGGGAACCGCGGTTCGGCTTTGCCGGCCGGCTGGTCCGCCAGAAAGGGGTGGACGTGCTGCTGCAAGCCCTGGCCCGGTTGCCCAGGGAAACCAACGTCCATCTCGAGATCGTCGGAGACGGCCCGGAGAGGCCGGCCCTCGAAGCCCAGGCCGAGGCGCTCGGCCTGAGCGACCGAGTTTTTTTCAAGGGGTGGCTGCCCAGCAGCCGGATGCCGGCCTTTTACCAGCGAATCGACCTGCTGGTGCTCCCTTCCCGGGAGGAAGGCATGCCCAACGTGGTGCTGGAAGCCATGGCCGCGGGTCTGCCGGTCGTGGCCACGCGCGTGGCCGGAACCGAGGAACTGGTATTAGCCGGGCGGACCGGCTGGTTGACGCGGCCCGGCGACCCGGATGCCTTGGCCGTCTGCCTGGCCCAGGCCGCGGCGGACGCCGGCCAGCGGGAACGCCTGGGCCGGGCCGGCCGGGAGCGGGTGGAGGCGTCGTACACCTGGCGTCATGCGGCCGAGGCCTATGCCGCCCTGCTCGAACGCATTGTGGCACAGGGGAAATCATGAGTGACGACCCCCGCGTCCCCGGCCCATGGGTTTTCCCCGCACGATGCACTTGCCTGCTGTCCGCGCCCTGCGAAACGGGGGCGGGATGTGAGGCAGGCGGCTAGTCTCCGTTCAACCTCCGGATCAGTTCGAAGATGACCTTAACCCCTTTGCCCAGCGCGGCCAGCGGGATGCGCTCGTTGTGTCCATGGGCGCAGGCCAGCACCAGCAGGTCCACCAGGATGGGCATGAGTCCGTAACAGTGGACGCCCAAGGTGCGGAAACAGCGGGAGTCGGTGAACCCGGAGGAAAGGGTGGGGATGACCCGGACGCCTGGATACTCCTGGTCCAGAATCCCGCGAAGGGCGTGCACCATGGCCGTGTCCACCGGCGAGCTGGAGGCCGCGAAGCTGTTGATAATCTCCATGCGGACGGCCTCGTCGTCGACAAGGCTGTGCAGCTCCGCCATAAACTCCTCGGCCTCGGTTCCGGGCAAAAGCCGGCAGTCCAGGCTGGCCTCGGCTCGGGAGGGGATGACGTTCACCTTCTGACCGGCGGAGAGCCCGGTCAGGCTGATGGTGTTCTGGAACCGCGCGGCCACGGCCGGGACGGCCAGGAGAGGGTGCCCGGCCAGTTCGTCCGGAGAGATGGCCGGAGAAAGGCCGTAGGCTTCGAGGAAAGGCCGCATCTCCGGCGTGATGAAGAAACGCGGCTGGCGTCGGCCGATGCGGTCCAGGGCTCGGACCAGGCGTTGGCAGGCGTTGTCGGCCAGGGGCACCGAGCCGTGTCCGGGCGGGCCTTCGGTGGATAGTTTGAGCCAAAGAGGACCTTTTTCCCCCACCCCCAGGTCGAAACCGGACTGGGCGCCCAGTATCCAGCCCACGCCGCCTTCATTGAGCAGGAACTCCGCCCGGCACTCCTCCGGATGGTGATTGACTAACCATTCCGCCCCCTGCGAGCCGCCGGTTTCTTCGTCGGCCACGGCCATGAAAACCACGTCCCGCCTGAGCTTGAGGCCGCTTCGCGCCGCCAGCAGGAAGGCCATCAGCTCCATGACGCCCAGGCCCTTCATGTCCATGGCGCCCCGTCCCCACAGGAACCCATCCCGGATTTCCCCGCCGAAGGGGTCCACCTCCCACTTCTCTCGTTCCACGGGCACCACGTCCATGTGGTGCAGCAGGATAAGCGCCCCTTGGGAGCCGTCGCCCTTGAGGCGACAGATGAGGTTCGGCCGGTCCGGCTCGGCGGCATAGGTCCGAACCTCATGAAATCCTTCGGAGCCGAGCACCGAGGCCAGAAACTCGGCGGCGGGTTTTTCCCGGCCCGGAGGATTGACCGTCTCGATTTTCAGGTAGTCCTGGAGAAGCCGGACCGTTCTCTCCCGGATGTCGTTCGTGCCCATGTTCATGGCGTCCTTCGTCCTCGCGGCTCAGAGCTCGGCCAGGATTTCGTCGTACAGGCGGCGCGTGCCCAGGTCGAATATCATCTTGGCCATCTTCTCCCGGGCCGGGTCGATGGCGAAAAAGCCGATCAAGCTTTCATGCACCTGGGCCACGACCTGGTCGCGGTCCGCGCCGGTCTCGATCAGGTGCTCGGTCATGAGCCAGAGCCGGCTGAAATACTCGATGAACCGGTCCAGTTCGTCAGCCCGGCAGAGCTCGCCGTGACCCGGCACGACGGTTTCCACGTCCAGGGTGCGCATCCATTTGAGGGCTTCGATCCATGCCACGAAGTTGGCGTGCAGTTTGAAGGGATGCAGGCCCGCGGTGATGTTGTCGCCGGGCAGGAGGGCGCGGTCCTCCTCGAGATAGACGCAAATGCTGCCATTGGTGTGACCGCCGGTGTGCACCAGCCTGAGGCTGGTGTCGCTCAAGTTCAGGGTCAGTTCGTCGTTGAAGGTGATTTCCGGTTCGACCAGGGGTTGGGAGAGGATGAAGTCGATCTCCTCCTGGGTCCGGCCGGGCGCGTTTGGGGCCATGTCTTCGCGCAGCGTGCCGCCTTCTTCCATCATTTCCTCGTAGGCGTCTTCATGCATGATGACCCGGCCGCCCAACTGGTGGACGCCGATCAGGTGATCGAAGTGGTGGTGGGTGAGGATGGTGTAAATCGGCCCTCGGGGATTGACTTCGGTGATGAAGGCCTGCCAGGCCGCGATGTCCTGCGGCAGCATGGGCGTATCCACGAGCACGAGCCCTTGGTCGGTGTTGATGCAGGCCACGTTGGCGCCCTCGTAGTCCACGACGGCCCAGAGGCGGTTATTGATCTGGACGATGGCCATCGCTTAAAGCCTCCTCGATCTCTAGAGCTGGTTCAGGTTGAAAAAGCACGGACCCGCGGAAAGCGGCGCACCTCGCCTCTTCCGCGGGGCGGTCGATAGCCTTCAAAGGAAGGGAAAGTTCGACTATTCCCGGCGTCCGTCCTTGAAGTAGCCCGGATGCGTGAACCAGTATCCCTCTCCGCCGATGTTGTGCAGGTTCACGTCATATCCCACGAGTCTTTTGCTTCTGGCCGTGTCGATGATCGGCCACCACAGCCAGGCGTCCTCATAATTTTCATAGAGAACTTTTTCCATTTCCCAGTAGATTTTCTTTCTTTTTTCTGTGTCCAATTCCTTTTTGCCGGCCTCGATCAAGGCCATGACCTTCTCGTTCTTGGTTCGGCCGTAATTGAACCCGCCTTCCGGAGAATAGAGACCGGTGGCGAGCATATCGGGTTCCTTGATGTAGGCCCAGCCGCCGCCGGCCACGTCGTATTCGAGGTTCTTGGCGCGGTCTGAACCGGCGGCCGCGTCTAGGATATCCACCTTCCAGGTGATGCCCACGTTCTGCAGCATGGCCTTGACGGCTTCGGTCAGGTTCACCTGCCAAGTGGCATTGCCCATATAGCCCGTAATGGTCAAGCCGTCCTTATACCCCGCCTCGGCCAGAAGCTTCCGGGCAAGCTCGGGATCGAATTTAACCGGCTTCAGATTCGGGTTATGACACCAGTGGGTTTCATGATACATGCAGCTCGCGGCTTTCCCGCGGCCCAGCATCAGGCCCTCGATCAAGGCCTTTCGATCGATGGCCATGGAGATGGCTTTCCGCACGCGGATGTCCTGGCACGGGCCCTTGGCATGATTGAATGTCAGCCCCACCATATGGTTCCCGATCTGGCTCGCGATACTGAACCTGGGATCGTTCTTCAGCGAAACGTACTGCGTCGGGCTGAGCCCCAGCATATCGAGCTTGCCGGCCCTGAGGTTCGCCATCCGGACCGAGTCGTCCGGGATCACGAAGACGATGATGCCGTCAGGCTCAGGCAGTTCCGGGTGGCCGATGCTTTGACCGAACCACCAATTCGGATTGCGTTTCATCTTCAGATAATTGCCGGGCCTGCCTTCCTCGAGCATGTACCGACCGGTTCCCACCGGGTTATTATCCACGTTCTTCGCGTCCTTGGCCTTGGGTCCCAGCACGGCCATTTGCTGCTCGAACGCGCTCACGTCTTTTTTCGCCGTGGCCACCGCCTCGGCCGCCTTGGCCGCCACTGCGCCACCCTTGGCCGCGGCCTGGCTCGCTTCCTTTTCCGCGTCGGCCAATTGGTCCTTGGCTCTCTCAAGCCTTTTTTCAACCTTTCCGATTTCTTTCATGGCCACGTCCCCTTCCAGGGCCTTCTGCGATATCATGTAGCCGGGGGTCGTGGCCATCATCCCCAGGAATCCGGCCCAGGGTCGCTTAAAATTCCATTTCACCGTGTACTTGTCCAAGGCTTCGATCGAATCCACCGACTCGATCCACGCCCTGGTCCAACAGCCGTTGTTTTTGTCCTTGATGTAGTCGGTCGTGTATTTCACGCTTGCCGCGTCAAAGTCCGTGCCGTCATGAAATTTAATACCCTTTCTGAGCGTCATGATGCACGTGGTGGGGTTCGGATATTGCACGGACTCGGCCAGCCATAGAAACGACGGCTTGAAGTCGCCTTGGATGTAGGTCAGTCCTTCATACATATTGGTGATCGACACCCAATCATTGACCGGCCAATGGTTGGGGTTCATGAGCCCGATATAACTGTTCGAGGCGGAATTGATGTATCCGCCGCGCATGGGCTTCCTGGTGTCGTTGTCCCATTTCCACCACGCGGGCTTGGGGTTAGCCTTGGTCCAAACCCAGGTGGTTTTACCTTTGTCCTGGCCCAAGGCCGGCGGGAACGATAAGGCCAAAGCCAGCACGGTGACGAGAAGCATGACGCTTCCCAGGGTGATGGTGCGCATTTTGAGTCGTGGCATCGGCTTCCTCCTTGCAAATAGGCTCAAGGCCATGGGTTTGGGCCGGAGGCGCCTCGGTTCCCTCGCCGCCGGCCGGATAGAGCACATCTGCCTGGCGTCTCGGGTTCGAGCCGCCGTACCGTTTCAAGTTGAAGAAGATGTAGAATAGGTAGAGCACCTGGGTGCCCTCTACTCTTTCATAACGTAAAGCGAGGGAGGATGCAAGGGCAATGATGAATGATGAATGATGAGTGCGGAGGCTGGGTCCGGGACCCTTTGCCTATGAGGGTTTATTCGCGTCCATTCGCTCGCTTGCCGGGCGAAGCGCAGATGGTCGCTTATTTTCGCAGTAATTTTAATTAATTAAGGACGGTTCGGGCCGGGTGACCGGCGCTGTGGGGCCAGGTACGGTATTAGAGGCGGTATTAGGAAAATTTTTTTAAAAATCATACTTTTGGCGTATTGACCCTGGCATAGAACTGTGTAGAATCGGCATAGCTCATAGAAGGTCAAAGCGGGGAAAAGACCCAAAAATTCGGGTCTCGAAGCGAAAAATCATACTCTTTTCGTATTGACCAGCGCAGCCTGCTGTGCTTGAATTAATGAAAATGGTGCTTAGGCAAGGCCAAATCACCGTGCCTAGACGCGGACCAGGGGAAAAACCTATGAAGATGAAAAGACTGTCATTGGCTGTGGCGCTGGTAGTGTTGCTGATGGCTGGGGCGGCGCAGGCATCGTTGATCAACCAGAGTGTTTCCATTTCGTTGCAAACACTCGATTTTGATAAATTTCTTACAGTGTCCCAATTTAACCCGGCCTGGGGCACTCTTTTAAATGTCACGTTCGATCTGACTCAGTACATTGAAGGACAAGTCAAACTCGAACATCAGGGTTCAACCCCTCAAATTGTAACCTATATGCTCAACGCCTCGATTTCTACACAACTGCCAGATGCTTCATCTCTGGATACTGATCTCCCTACTATTTCCAACCATTTTCATGCCACAGCTTATGATAATAACCCTGATTATGGTGGAACTTCGGGGTACACGACTTCGGTGTCTTCTGATACCAACTCCTTCTTCGACAATTTTACGAATGTGGACTCCGAGTTTTCCTTGTTTATCGGTGGCAGCGATATCTCGTTTGAAGCAACTGCCGGCGCTCTAGGATCGATAGGAGGTGGCGGCAATGCGATTTTTCAATTTATCTCAAAAGCTTCGGCCGACCTCATAGTGACATACGAATACACTCCCACCAACAACGTTCCCCTGCCCGCGACCCTCTGGCTGCTGGGCAGCGGGCTGATCGGTTTGGTCGGTTTTGGAAGGAAGCTGCTCGGCTGATTCTAAAAGACTCTTTCATGAACAAAGATGAGAGCCTTGCGTTTAGAGAGGATCGGGTCAATACAAAAGCCAGACATGTAACAGCAGATAAAGGCCATGTTCAGATTCTCGCGCATTTAATAAATCAAAGAGGGGGAGAGAGGACATGAGCAAGCTAAAACTGGCGGTTTTTTGTATTATCGTTGTCTTGTTGTTCACCATTGGAGCCGTGGCCCAGGCCACACTACGGTATGACACATTTTCTGCCACCTTTAGCCCTAATGGCTTTATGAGTGGTGGCGGGACAGGCTATGTATCTCCGACCGGCGAAGGCCCGTGGTTCGCATACCCGAATGCTCCGGTTGGACTGGTTTGGAACCAGTGGTTTTACGACGATCCTCCCAGCTATGACAGATATAAAACTGGCTACCTGTATTTCGACATCGAACCTTATCTACCCGGCGCGCCGACGCAGTTTAGTATTTGGGGGAACTTGTCGGTTCCCGAGTGGCAAACGGGACCCCCGGAGGCAGGGGGGCACCCTCCAGGCTCAGGAGACGAGGAGTATATCGTGAGGGTTCCTTTAGATGCTTCTCTTGGTGTGCCTCAGTTGCTCCATTTCACCATTTCTGATTTCAATCCGGAATGGATCTCCATCGATGCGCAGGGATTTAATTTCACAATTAATGGGTGGGTTGAACACGAATGTCTGGACAAAGTTCCGGTGCCCGCCGCGGTTTTATTGCTCGGCTCCGGCCTGGTCGGACTGGTGGGTTTTGGGAGGAAGCTGCTCGGCTAACCTTTCAACAGTCTTTCTTTCTCCATATATGAGGCGGGACCTGTTATGGGTTCCGCCTTTTTTTGGGCGCGCCGGGGGTGGGCGAAAAGACACGGGCAAGATACCTGTGCTGGGACCCCGGTCTCGATCCCCAATCGTAGCATGGGCGTCTCGCCCATGATTCATGGCCGGAACCGGCCATGCCACCCAAAACCTCCCACCTCCAGCCTCCGTATCCGCGGAGGCCACTCGGGTCCATGGACAAGATGCCCGTGCTACGACCCCTCGCCCCCAGCCCGGATTATCCATTGACTTGGCGGTTTTGCAAAGGGTAGGATGCCTGGAATTCGGAGGGTGCGGATCGCCTCGGGTATGTGAGGGGTCCGCGGCCCGAGGACCCATAAACGCACGCGCCATCGGTCGAGCGAGGTCGCCCGAATTTTTTGCCAGGGAAGGGCAGGGGAGATTGCGTCCAGGCTTCCTTCCCGCCGACTGCTTGAGCCCGCACTTTTCTCCGATTTTCCGGCGGATGGCCGCAGAGGACCGAAACAGAGCATGAATCAAGCAGAACTACGGCGGCCAAAGATGTATTACGGGGTCTGGATCACCCTCGCCGCCTTTGTCTTTTTTTTCCTCACGGCCGGCGCGGGTTTTTACTCCTTCAGCGTCTTCATCAAACCGTTCGAGGAGACCTTTGGCTGGAGCCGGGCCTCGATCTCCCTGGCCATGTCCATCTTCATGATGACCCAGGGCGTTTGCGGCACGCTGATCGGCTATCTGACGGCAAGATACGGCCCGAAGCGGGTCATGACCATCTCCGCGGTAGCGACCGGGGCGGTTTTTATATCGGTCTATTTCACGCAAACGCTTTGGTATTTCTACCTGGCCTACGCCCTGCTCGCGGTGGCGACCACCGGCATCGGCATGATTCCGGTCAGCAGCCTGCTGGCGCGGTGGTTCATCCGAAAGCGGGGGACGGCTATCGGTTTTGCCATGGTCGGCATTGCCATGGGCGGTTTCGTCATGTCTCCGTTGGTGGGGGTGTTGAACGCGCATCTGAGCTGGAGATGGTCGTACGTTCTCATGGGTCTTTTGGCCTGGGCCCTGGCCGTGCCCATGACGTTGTTCGTGATCAAGGCCGGCCCGGCGGAGCTGGGGCTTCGGCCGGACGGGGATGAGCCGGAGGAGGTAAACGGCGGGCCGATGCCGGAGGACGGCGCCGGTTCCGGGGCAGAAGAGGAAGGGTGGCCTTTTCACGCGGCGATTCGGTCGCGCGCCTTCTGGTGGGTCGCGGCCACGTATCTGCTGGCGCCCATGGCCCAGGGAGTCGTTCTGCAACACCAGGTGCCGGTGGTCAGCGAGGCCGGGATACCGGCCACGGCCGCGGCCATGGCCCTGGGCCTGACCGCCGGCATGGGCGGCCTGGGCAAGCTGAGCTTCGGACGTCTTTCCGAGAACTTTCCGTTCCGCTACGTGGCCGGCTTCTGCTTCGGCCTGCAGGCCCTGGCCATCCTTCTGCTGCTGACGGTCAAGTCCGTGGCCGCGGTCTGGGTGTACGTGGTGCTGTACGGCTTTGGCATGGGCGGGATCGTGGTGCTGATGCCCCTGGCTGTGGGCCACTACTTCGGCGTGGTTGCCTTCGGGACGATCATGGGGGTCGTGGCCTTTGGCCAGGCCATCGGCTCCTCGAGCGGGGCGTATATCTCCGGCCTGATGTACGATACTTTCGGCTCTTACACCTACGCCCTGATCCTCTCCGGCTCGATTTATCTCACGGCCATCGCCGCCATTTTCATGGCCGGGAGGCCCAAGCCGTACGTCCAACCTTAGGACGCTTTTACCGGATCATTCCCCAGCTTTCGAACTCCTTTAAAATCTGCTCGGCGCCGCCCACCAAACCCTCGATAAACTCCTTGGCCGTGGGGATCGAATCGATCAGGCCCGCCGCGAGCGACGGCGCGCCTCCATGTTTCATCTGGTAGATTTTCCGGCGGTAGTCGGCGTCCAGGATGTCCTGGTTCACGATCATCTTTTTCATGGCCTCGGACGTGCGGAACTCCTGCGTGGCCATGAAGGCGGTGCCGATGTACACCCCGGCCGCGCCCATGGCCAGCGCGGCCAGGAAACCGCGGGCGTCTCCGATGCCGCCGGCCGCGATCACGGGCACGTCGATCAGTCGCCGTCCCACGGTCATGTTGATCAGGGTCGTGTTCTGGATCGGGCTCTTGAAGCCGGTCCCCTCGAGGCCCACGATGACCACGGCGTCCGCGCCTTTCCGGGCGATGGACACCCCGTGCTCCAGCGTGGCGCACTTGTGAATCCAGCGGCAGCCCTCTTTTTGGCAGCGGCGGCCGATGATGGAGCCGTCGTAGGCCGAGGTGAAGACGATGCCCACGCCCTCCTTGAGGGCGATCTTGACGTATTCCTCGTGATAGGCATTGTCGTACTTGGTGTCCTTGAAGAGTGTGAAATTGACGGCGAAAGGCTTGTCGGTCGCGGCCTTGGCCTTTCTCACGTCCTCCTGGAACTCGTCCGGGTCCGCATAAGAGATGGTGGTCAAGATGCCCAGGCCGCCCGCCTCGGACACGGGCACGGCGATGCTCGAGGTGCCCGAGCCTTTGGTGCCGAAGGCCCCCTGGATGATGGGGTATTTCACGCCGAGCATTCGGGTGAGCGGATTATCGAAGCGCATGATCAGCCTCCCTCGCTGTCTGAAATTTCCCGGTTATATGACTGGGCTCAATGTATGACCGCTTCCCACCGGTTGTCAACCTCCATCATGATCTGGCCGGGCCGGGAGCTGGGTGACAACTCAAAATACGGTTGACCGAGCAAGAGGTGGTGGAATAGAATGCTTAAAAATCAGGGGACTACGAGATGTTGCGGGCGCGAACTTGAAGCACCGCCCAATGTGTTTTAACCGCCGCCAGGCACTTCAAAAGGGAGTAGCAAAATGGAATTCTCCAAGCTGTTGGAATTGAGACGAAGCATTCGAGATTATGAGGATAAGGAAGTACCGACCGATCTCATCAAGGAAATCATCCGCGACAGCATCAAGGCTCCCAATGGCCGCAATCTGCAGGCTTGGCGGTTTATTATCGTCAATAATAAAAAGTTTATCCAAAAAATCACGGATTCGTGTCTGAAATCTGTTCTGGCTGACCTGGAAAAGAATCCAGATTCTCCTTACAAGATGATAGAATCTCGAGTCAGAAGCGGAGAATTCCAGCCCTTTTATAACGCCCCGGCCCTGGTTTTGATCGTCGGATCGGACCAGGTTCGGACCCTTCCGCTCGACAGCGGAATCCTGACCGCTTATTTCATGCTTTCGGCGGCATCGCGGGGTTTGGGGACTTGCTTCACTTTTCAAGGCACGTTGATTGAAGACAAGGATATTCGAAAAGAATTGGGAATTCCTGAAGACAACAAAATCTTCGCGTCCATTATCATCGGGTATCCCAAGGCGATCCCGGCCATGCCGGAGAGAAAGGAACCGGAGATATTGAGAATTATCTCATAACCGAGCAAGGCTTTTTATATTTGGAATTGTGAGGCTGCCATGACCCATGTGCGTTCGATCGATAAATTCGAATATCGGGTACCGGATTCATTGCCAGAGGTGCTAAAGATACTGGAAAGAGAGACCTTTGCCGGCAAGGTTTTGGCCGGGGGCACTGACCTGGTTTTACAGATGAAGCAAGGGCTTGTACGTCCTTCATTCGTGGTGGATGTGAAGCAGGTCCCCGAACTCAATAAACTGGAATGGAGCGAGCAGGGGGGACTGGCCATCGGCGCCGCGGTGCCCCTCAGCCAGCTGCTTGCCTTCACAGAGCTACCCAAAGAATTCGGTGTTCTGCTCGAGGCTTGCGCGCTGATAGGGTCGATGCAAATAAGAAATCGCGGTACGATCGGTGGGAATCTTTGCAACGCCGCTCCTTCGGCGGATTCGGCGCCCCCATTGTTATGCCTGGGAGCCAAGGTTGTTTTGGCGTCCAGCAATGCCTTCCGGACAATTCCATTGGATGATTTCTTCCTTGCACCAGGTAAGACCGCTCTAACCGCTGACGAACTCCTGGTGGAAATAAAGGTCCCAACGCCCCCGGCTCGTTCGGCTGGCTGCTACATGAGGCATACAACCAGAGAGGAAATGGATATCGCCGTGGTCGGCGTGGCTTCCTTTTTAACATTATCGCCGCAAAAGGGACGGCTCAAGAAAGCCCGAATCGCCCTGGGAGCCGTGGCGCCCACGCCCATCAGGGCACATACAGCGGAAGCTGCCCTGGTTGGCAAAGCGGTAACGAAAGAGATGATTGAAGAAGCTGCTGAGAATGCGGCGGGAGAAGCCAGCCCGATTTCGGATTTACGCGGCTCTAAAGAATATCGACGGGAAATGGTTCGAGTTCTTGTTCGGAGGACTCTGCTGAGTGCCTGTGAAAGGCTTGGTATTGAGGTCTAGTCCAAGAGATAAATAAGGCTATCATACAATGCGCATACAGAGCGTCAGAACAAAGCAGACCAAGGCGCGACGAAGGCGAGGAATGAGGCGTACTTTTTCAGTACGCCGCAGTGACGAGCCGAGGAGTAACACCGGGATGCGAAGTTATGGCGCTCTGTAGAATTTGGAGAATAAACGGATATGAAAATAATAGTAAATGGTCAGGCTTACGAAACCGCGGTCGAGCCGTGGCGGACGCTTCTGGATGTGCTCCGGTATGAACTGGAGCTGACCGGCACCAAGGAAGGCTGTAGCACCGGAAGTTGTGGTTCCTGCACGGTTCTCATGGATGGAAAGGCGGTCAACGCCTGCCTGGTTTTTATCGCCGAGGCAGAGGGGAAAGAAATCACTACCATCGAAGGATTATCTCAGGCTGGAAAACTCCATCCCTTGCAGCAGGCGTTCATGGACGAAGGCGCGGTGCAATGCGGCTTCTGCACACCGGGAGTGATTCTTACGGCCAAAGCCTTCCTGGATTCGAATCCCCAGCCAACCGAGGCCCGGATCAGAGAAGCCATAGCCGGCAACCTCTGCCGATGCACCGGCTACGATAAGATTGTGCGGGCCATCATGAGCGTCGCTCGGGCGAGCGATAAAGGGAGGGCCTGATGTCAAGATATTCCGTTGTTGGCAAGCGTCTGCCCAGGGTGGACGCTCTCCATAAGGTGACGGGCGCGGCTGTTTTCAGCGGTGACGTAATTTTGCACCATATGCTTCACGGCAAGGTCCTTAGGAGCCCTTACCCACATGCCGCCATTCGGCGTCTGGACGTGACGAAAGCGCAGGCCCTTGACGGGGTACTGGCGGTGATTACAGCCTCGGACGTGCCCGGGTATAAAAGACAAAATGAACTGTCATTCGCCGAACTTCCGCACCTGGCTAAAGACAAGGTCGTCTATGCGCAGCAGCCCGTTGCAGTGGTGGCGGCCACCAAGGTGGGGATCGCGGAAAAGGCCCTGGACCTCATCGAGGTGGACTACGAGGAATTGCCCCCGGTGCTCGATACCGTGGAGGCCATGCAACCCTCGTCACCACTGATTCACCCCAGCCTGTACACCAATGTCATTACCAACCCGCAACCCGGCAAGGACGACAAGCCCAGCAATATCGCCTTTCAATTGGTGATTAACAAAGGCGACTTAGAGGCCGGATTCAAGGAAGCCGATCTCGTCCTGGAAAACACGTATCGCACCCAAAAGGTTCACCATGGTTTTATCGAGCCGTTTGCCGCGGTGGCGAACGTGGATGTAAGCGGTAAGGTGACCATATGGACACAATGTCAGGGCATGTTCATCGCCCGCCAGATGATCGCGCATTTTCTGGGCCTGCCCCAAAGCCAGGTAAAGGTTGTTCCGGTGGAGATTGGCGGTGGGTTCGGAGGCAAAACGTATCAGCCTTTGGCGCCTCTGTGTGCGCTGTTGGCCATGAAAACCGGACGTCCGGTCAGGATGGAGATGACCAGGGATGAAGTGCTTGAGGACAGCCGTCCAGCGCCCGAATCCCTAATCACCATCAAGATGGGCGTGACCAGGAAGGGCCGCATCACGGCGGCTTCGGCCACGATGATTTATGACTCCGGCGCTTTTCCGGAGATGTCGAACTCCATGTTCACCAGCGGCAACGTTTTCTGCCAGTATAAGATCCCGAACGCGCGCATTGATACCAAAGACGTTCTCACCAACAAGGTGCCCTCGGCTTATTACCGGGCCCCGGCCATTCCCCAAGCCCATTTTGCCATTGAATCCCATCTGGATATCATCGCCAGGACCCTGGGCATGGACCCCTTGCAGTTACGCATCCAGAACGTGGCCGTAGAGGGGGACACACAACCCAATGGGGAAGTCTTGCCCCGGGTCGGCTTCAAGGAAACCCTGGAGAGGTTGGCAGAGTATTTGAGGCAAAAGGGCCCTCTCGAAGGCAGGAACCGCGGACGGGGCATCGCCTGCGGGTTCTGGCACGGAGCCTCGGCCGGCTTTGGCGCTTTTATTCATGTCAACAGCGACGGGTCGGTCAACCTGGTGCTGGGCATTACCGACATCTCCGGCAGTCGCACCAGCATCGCCCAGATTGTCGCGGAAGAGCTGGGTCTTCCCCTGAATAAAGTAACGGTGGTCATCGGCGATACGGAGACGGCGCCGTGGGCCACCATGTCTGTCGGCAGCATGACGGTCTATTCGGCAAGTACCGCCGCGTTTCGCGCTTGCCAGGATGTTAAGGCCCAGATGAGCGCTCAGGCGGCGAAGAAATTGGAAGTGGACGTTTCCGAGATCGAATTCTCCCAGGGGTTTTTCCAGGTCAAGGACAATCCCGGGAAATCCATCTCCTTTGCGGACCTGGCCAGGTCAACGGCCGTGCCTTTTGGCAGAGGTCCCGTTTTGGGGCGGGGCGCGGTGGATGCGCTTCCTGCCGCGCCCACGCTATCGGCTCATGCCGTGGACGTGGAGGTGGACGACGAAACCGGGAAGGTGAAGATCCTGTCCTATGCCGCGGCCCAGGACGTGGGCCTGGCGATCAATCCACTTTCCATAGAAGGCCAAATCCAAGGCGCCATTACGCAAGGTATTGGCTGGGCTTTGATGGAAAATTATGTTTTTGAAAAGGGAGTGATGCAAAACACCACCCTGCTGGATTATCGAATGCCCACCGCCACCGACGTCCCCATGATCGAGGTCATGATCGTCGAGGTCGGTTCCTCGAAAGGGACCTATGGCTTGAGGCACGTGGGCGAGCCTCCCATGATACCCACTCTCGCGGCATTGGCCAACGCCATTCATAGCGCCACGGGGGTGAGACTCAAAGAGTTGCCCATGACTCCCGAGGTTGTATTGAACGGCATTAAACGACGGAATAAAGCCTAACGCCGATTCAGGCATTGATTTTTCGGTCTATTATTCAAGATCGCTTCGATACGGCAAAAATGGGAACAGTCGTCAGAATCGCGCCGCTATTACAAGAACAGTTGCGAATTCCCGCCAGGGTGGAAGTTCATGGGAAGACCATCGGTGCGTGTCTGGATGATCTTATCCGGCAATATCCCGAGGCCCGGGAATGGCTGCTTAACCGGAATGAATTGCTGCGGGTCTTAATCAGCACCAACAACGAAGAGATGTTGGCGATGAACAAAAAAAGCGATATGGACCGGATCGTCACTCCCACGGACGAGATTTTAATCCTGGCCATTTTGTCCGGCGGATGATGAGTTGTCAGGGAAGCATCCGGCCGGCCTTCCGGGTGAAATATAAAAGGTCAAGTTCCGGTTTGGTTTTTCTGCATAGGAAGCGCTCGATTTCCTAAAAGCGACACCTTGGGCAGGTCGCGCGGTGGTTTTTAGGCCGGGGAGACCGCCGGATTTCCGGGTTGACAATTTGGGACCAGGCGGATTATTATAGCCTAGGGTATTAAAATTGTTTGATTTTCAAGCAGATTGAAAAAGAAAAGGGTGGGCATTTCCGCTGATGAGTAAAAGAGCTTTGGATGGGGTTAAGGTGGTCGAATTGGCAAATATGATCTCAGGCCCATACTGCGGCAAGCTTTTGGCTGACATGGGGGCCGACGTGATCAAGGTCGAGTTGCCGGGCGGTGATCTTGCGCGGCAGGTCGGTCCTTTTCCAAATGACGAGCCTCATCCGGAACGAAGCGGCCTGTTTCTTTACAATAACACCAGTAAACGAGGCATGGTGCTGGACCTGAACGAAGCGGAAGGACTCGAAAAATTCAAGAACCTGGTTAGCTGGGCGGATATTCTCATCGAAAACATTTCACCTACGTTTCTCGCCGATCTAGGCCTTGATTGGGAAAGCCTGCACACTCTGAATCCGGGCCTGATCTATACCGCGATTTCTCCTTACGGCCGCACGGGCCCAAAATCAAAACTTAAGGGAGACGAACTGACCCTGATCCACGCCGGAGGCCTGGGTTTTACCTTGCCCACGCGTTGTGTTGATGTAAACCGCGCCCCGGTTAAGCTGGGCGGTTCCCAGGTGGGGTATTGGGGCGCCACCACTGCCGCGCTGGCGACCATGGCCGCGCTGATCGGGCAGAGAAAAACCGGCTTGGGTCAGCTCATTGACATCTCTCTTCAAGAGGTGATGTTGGCCACGGTGCAGATCACTATCGTATCTTACCGGCATCTCAACGCCAGCTGGATAGGCATTCGAGTGCCGACCAGGCCGCCGGCCATGGGCAGGCTGAAGACCAAAGACGGCTACGTCACTCTCACGGCCTATGACGACCACCACTTCATCGCCTTCCGGGAACTCATGGGAAATCCGGAATGGCTGGCGGATAAAAGATGGGAATCCAGGCTCTACCGATATGACAATTTCAACCGTATCGGTCCTGAGCTCAATCAGTGGATGCTGACCCAGGAAAAGCATGATATCCACTTCAAAGCCGGCAAACGGGGCATTCCCATCGGCCCGTTCAACACGGTCGAAGACGTCATGAACAGCGAGCAATATCGGGTTCGGGGCTACTTCGTGGAGGTGAACCACCCAGAAGCAGGAATCTACAGATACCCGGGCTGGCCTTACAAGATGACCGCCTCGCCGCCAAAGGTAAGCCGACCGGCCCCGTTGCTCGGACAGCATACCGAGGAGATCCTGGGCGCCCCATCAATTTTCAGCCAACCCGGTCAAGAGGCAGCCAAGGAGAAGGCAGGTTCAGTTGCCAGTGAAACCCGGCAAAGGAACGGCAAATTGCCTCTCGAAGGGATTCGCATCCTGGAATTTTGCATGATGTGGGCCGGACCGTACGCCACGTCGCTGCTGGGCAGTCTGGGCGCCGAGGTCATCCGGATCGAAAGCCATAAGCGTTTGGACGCCATGCGGCGTGGCGTTACGCAGTTGATAGACGATACCCGCATGCGCCTCGAGCCGCCGAACCAGGGTATAGGATTCAACTGCCTGAACATGAACAAGAAATGCGTCACCATCGACATGGCTCGGCCCGAGGGGTTGGCCTTGGTCAAAAAACTGGTATCGATCAGCGACGTGGTTTTCGACAACCTGCGGGCCGGGGCCATGGACAACATCGGTCTGGGCTATGATGTCTTGAAGCAGATTCGCCCGGATATCATCGCCGTTTCGTCTTCCGGGCGAGGCCAGCAGGAACCGGAAAGGGACTTTCGGGGATACGCCATGATCCACCAGGCGATCGGAGGCGGGGCCTACCTGAACGGATATCCGGACGACGATCCGTGTACGAGCGGAGGGGATATCGATCTTATCAATGCCATCGCCGCGGCCGAGGCGATCCTGGTCGCCTATTACCATCGCAGCCAGACGGGTGAAGGGCAGTTTATCGATTTTTCGCAGACCGAATGCGTCAGTTCCATGTTAGGTGAGTATTTTCTCGAGTACCAGATGACCGGCCGGATTCCGGAGCGCATGGGCAACGCCCACCCCAAGTATGCGCCGCACAACGTTTATAAGACCTGGGGCGTGGATCGCTGGATCGCGCTTGAAATCAGGTCTGATGACGAATTCGCGGTGTTGGCCCGCATCATCGAAAAACCGGAGCTGGTCCATGACCCTCGGTTTTCAGACATGGAATCCCGCAAGAAGAACGAGGCCGAACTGGACCGAATCATCGAAGAGTGGACGTCTCAGCAAGATCGAGACTTTCTCGAGCTGAAATTGCAGAGGGCCGGCCTTATGGCCTCGATTTCGCGAACCGGCCGAGACCTTTATCAGGAGGCTCACCTCAGGGCGCGCAAGGCCTTCATCCCCATCGATCATCCCGAATTGGGGACAATGGAAATGGTGAGAGCGCCTTGGATCATGAGTGCCTGTGACGCGCCTTTTACCCGAGCGCCCCTCCTGGGAGAACATAACGACTACGTGCTCAGGGAACTGCTGAACCTGACCGAAGGCGAGGTGGCGGACCTCCTCGCCAAGGAGATCATCATCAAGGCGAGCTGACGGCCTGCCTCGCCAAGCGGCCATGGCACCCGCCATCCGTAGGGGCGAGGCATGCCTCGCCCTCTTCGTTGCCCGCCGACGCGGCAGACGCGTTTGGGCGACCAGTCGGTCACCCTACAATGGAATACGCCCCCTGCCTTAACGTTAAAAAGGCGGGCGGATTTGAAATCCATGGATTACAGGTACGAATTTCAACATAAAATAAAAGTAAATCAATTAGTTGAATATGTTCCGCTTTGGCCTTGATTTTCTACTTCTAACCTATTTCGAACAAGCGTCGAAATTGGGTGTAAGGAGGCTGGCAGGCTGGGAAAAAGCCTCCCTTTCCACCCGGGCATCCCAACCGCATTAGGCTTGAGGACTATGTCTGGGCTATGCTGCCAGCGAGTCAGCTTTTTGCCAGAGCCTACCATTTATGAAAGCTCCCTTTCCAGGGCCTCTTCGAACTTGATCTCTTTCAAATGAATCTGCCATAGGAGGCCCTAAGGCACAACCCCTTCTTGTTTGGAGCAGCCCGCCGGGCAAACCCAAGCCACGCAGACTATTTGGCACGAGGCGAGGAGCCGCGGGTTGCACCCGTAGTTATCGGTCCAAGAACCTTTTCCGCTTGGACAACCGCATCTTTTATAGTCAGTCCCTTCCTCTTGGATTCGACTAGATGCTTGGGCTTGGGCCGCCGGCGACTTGCCAAATCGCCTTGTTTACTTTGGTCGCCGGGTTGACCGAGCCATCATTCTAGTTGGCCCGATCTTCGGAAGATGGAGATAGGTGTAAAAGTCAAGAGCCTCCCGGACACTTCATCCTCTCGGGACAAGGTGGTTTAAGCTGCCTGAGGAGTGGGTTCCTCCTTGGGTTGCATACCCACTTCAAAGGTTTCGAAAGGACGCCGGCCTGCGCTGCGCGCCCCGATCCCATCGCACCATGGGCACCTTCCCCCGCGGCGCCGTCCGCTTCTCCTTTGGGTTCTTCAAAACCCCGCAGGAAGTCGATGCCGCCCTTGAGACCTTAACCTGCCTCACCCGCCAGACCTCACCCCTCACGAGCCGGAACGCCTCCGTCTTTACCCTGCAATCCATCTATCAGGTGGTCGAGGCCGAAAAGGCTCTCCAGCGCGCCGGCCTGGCCTTTGATTTCATCCCGGTCTCCAAGGAGGTCAACCCGGAATGCGGCATGGCCATCGAGACCTCGGCCCAGGAGACCCGGGCCGTCCGCGCCCTCCTGGCCTAAAACAAGCTCCACCTCGTAGCCGTCTATCACCGGAGCGGCAGGAAATTCACCCTGGTCCCCGAGCCTGTACCGTCTTCCCCGTGGTAGGGGCACGGCTGTTCGCATCACCCCGCGCGTTCTTTCCACCTCGTTTCTTCTGTCTCATTTCGAGCGTATGACCAAAATAACCCTTGACACCGACCGGCCTCGGCCTCATAGCTATGAACGTAGGTTCATTATGAGCCGAAAAGAAAAACCATGCCCAGACCCAGAAAATGTCGCTGGATAGAAGCCCTGCCCAGCGTTCGTTACTTCAAGCCTCAGGGCGTACCGCTCCGGTTCTTGAATGAGGTCGCCCTGGCCGGCGGCGTAAAAGCGGTGCTCACCGGCTTTGTCGGCCCGAAGGCCTTCCAAGCTCTCCAGGCGGCTAGAATCGAGATCGGGCAGAACCTCGACGGCCTCACTGTGCGCGAGGCGGTGGAACGGTATAAGCAGGGGCGGGTTAAGGCTGCCAGCCAGCCGAACCGCTAAGGAGCGGACTGATGCGGATCGCCATAGCCAGCGGCAAGGGCGGCACCGGGAAAACCTCCCTCGCCGCCGCCTTCGCCCACCTGGCTGGCGACAAGGTCATCTGCGACCTGGACGTGGATGCGCCGGACCTGCACCTGTCCCTTAAACCGACGCACCAAAGAGTTGAGGAGTATTTTTCCGGCAACATGGCGGTGATCGACTCCACTCGTTGCGTGCAATGCGGAATATGCCTGGAAATGTGCCGATATGGGGCGATCAGCAGGATGGATGACGCTTTTCAGGTTGATCGCCTAAAATGCGAAGGCTGCAAGGTGTGCGTCCATTTCTGCCCGGCCGAGGCAATCGATTTTCCCCAGAAACACTGCGGCCAATGGTTCATATCTGACACCAGGTTTGGCCCCATGGTGCATGCCCAGCTTTTCCCCGGCCAGGAGAATTCGGGCCGCCTGGTGGCCCTTCTGAAGCAACAGGCCCGCGAGCTTGCCCAGGTGGAGAGCCGCAACCTGATCCTGTGCGACGGTGCGCCGGGGATCGGTTGCCCGGTGATCAGCTCCCTATCGGGAACCGACCTGGTGGTGGCAGTCACCGAACCCACGCCCTCCGGCCGGCACGACTTGGAACGGGTGGTAGAGTTGTGCGCCCATTTTAAACTGCCCGTGGGAGTTGTCATCAACAAATTTGATCTCAATTCCCGGGAAACATCCTCCATCGAAGACTTCTGTTTGGAGCAAGGCCTTCATCTCTTGCCTCAACTTCCTCACGACACCGCCATGACCGAGGCCATGGTCCGGGGACAGGCGATCACCGAATACCAATCGGATGGCCTGGCAAAGCTAGTAAGGCGGATATGGGACGAGATTATGGATATGGCAGGGATCAATAGAACTGCCTGATTTTCGGAAAGGAGATAACGATGAACGTATTGGTGGCTGTTCCTTCAATTCATCCCGGCGGACTGGACGCTCCTCTGGGCGCCCATTTCGGCCATTGTGACCTTTACACCCTGGTGAAAATCGAGGGTGGACAAGTGACTGACAATCAAATCATACCCAACGTGCCTCATGAGCAGGGAGGCTGTATGGCACCAGTTCAGCATCTGGCCCGGCACGGCGTGAACCTCCTGATCGCCGGTGGCATGGGCATGAGGCCGTTGATGGGCTTTAACCAGGTAGGGATCGAAGTATATTTCGGCGGGGAGGCCCGGACCGTGGCAGAGGCCGTGATCGCGCTGATCGAAGGACGCTTGGCGCGCTTCGGTCAGGAGCACACCTGCGGCGGCGGATCCCAGGATCAGCCGGCATTCCGGATACGATAGAATGAAAGGATTGCATTGTCCGAGCACGACATCCCCCGGCCTGGCCCCCTAGATGACAGGTTGCTGCTGCACGCCCAGTTCCCACGCAATTTAGAGCTGCTTGCCTCCCTCAGCGGATGGGCCAAAGGCGTCGGAAAGTGCGGCGACTCTTTGGAAGTGACCATCAGGGTTGATGGGGAACGAATCGACGCTATTAAGGTCTTGCCCAATGGCTGCATCTATACCGTGGCCTGCGCCAGCGCCATGAGCGAACTGGCTGCCGGAATGACGATCGAACGGGCATTGGAATTGAGTCCGGAGGATGTCGAAAAAGCACTGGGAGGCCTTCCGGCGGATCACCTGCATTGTGCGCGACTGGCGATCAACACTTTGGGTGAGGCTATTTCCGACCATTATCAAAAAACCGCCGCGAGGGCAGTGGAACGATAGTCCGATTGGTGCCGAGAAAGCAGCGTCTTGCCCATTTACGAAATAATATGCCGCGACTGCGGGCAAAGCGCGGAGGTCCTGGTGCTGAGCGGAGATTCACCGCTCATCTGCCCCCGCTGCGGCGGCCGCCACACGGAAAAACTCATCTCTGCCCCAAGCCGACTCACCGGACGAACACGGAATGAGATTCCGGGCCCCAAAGATCATTCCTGCTGTGGGTCCGGACCCGCCGAGGCTGGCTGCGCCGGCCCGGGTTCTTGTTGCGGCAAGGCCCAGCTGGGATAGTTGCATCAGGCCTATCGAGCCCGATTCAAAGGCTTATAGAAATACTTATGCTGAAAATACTCTTGGTATCGCCTGCGCGTGACCATCTTTCCGTCTTCGCGGCTGCCCTTTCGTCCGAGGCGGGGGTGACCGTTGGATGGGCGGAATCGGGCAAAGAGGCCCTCGAGATCGCCGGCGCAAAGCGCCCCCACCTGGTTGTGATAGACGACGCACTCGCCGACACGGCCGCCCTCGACTTGGTGGCCCAGTTGCTGACACTGGACGCCGTGATGAATACCGCTGTGGTCAGCGAAGTCACTCCTGAAGAATTCCATGCGGCAAGTGAGGGACTGGGGGTGATGGCTCAACTGCCACCCCATCCGGGCCGGGAAAATGCAGCAGAGACGCTAGCTTCCCTGAAGAGGCTGACTGGTTTTTAGGCCGGCACATCCATACGCCTGATGAAAGCTCATGGGTCCTTCCCTAGGGAGTTCAGTAATATTGAAGTCCGTTTCAAGCGGAACGACGGCTTCATCGCGTGGTTGTGCTTTTCGGCTAGACTCGTGCCCACGGAAAGACCCAGGAAATTTTAGAAGCCCTCTTCCGGCCGGGCGTTCTCAATATTCCTTGGGCAGTTTGTTCAGTTGGGCCTTGGTGAAGACCGGGCCGTCCTTGCAGACGTACTCGGGCCCGACGTTGCACCGGCCGCAGATGCCGATGCCGCACTTCATCCGGTTCTCGAGGCTCATCACCACCCGGTCGTCGGCAAAGCCCAATTTCTCGAGCACCGGCTGGGTGAAGCGGATCATGATCGGCGGGCCGCAGACCAGGGCCGTGGCGTTCTCCGAGGGGGGCGCCACGTTCTCGAGCACCACCGGCACCAGGCCGACCAGCCCCTTCCAGTCCGGGTGCTCGCGGTCGATGGTGACGTAGGTTTCGATATCGTCGCGCTCCTGCCACTTTTTCATTTCGTCGCGGTAGAGCAGCATGCCCGGGGTTCGGGCGCCGTAGATGAAATAAATCTTGCCGTACTTTTTACGGTGGTCCGGGTGGAGCATCCAGGTCACGGTGGAGCGGAGCGTAGTCACGGCAAAACCGCCGGCCACGATGACCACGTCGCGGCCCTCCATGGCCTTAAGCGGATAGGCGTTGCCCAGGGGGCCGCGGACGCCCATGACGTCGCCCACCTTCATGTTGTGCAGGGCCGAGCTGACCGAGCCGACCTTGTTCACGGTGAAAAGGAGGTGGCCCTTTTCCGTGGGGGAGGAGGCGATGCCGATGGGGATTTCGCCGTAGCCGGCCAGGGAGAGTTCGGCGAACTGGCCCGGCGTGTACTCGAAGGCTTTCTCGTCCTCGGGGTGGATAAAGACCAGGCGGAAGCTTCTGAGGTTCTTGTCCTCGGTTTCGACGACGATCTGGTCTATGCGGACCGGATAGGGCAGGTACGGATTCTTCACGACTTCCCTCACTTAAGCTCAAGCGTTCATGTCGCGAACCACGTCGCGCACGTCGATGTTCACCGGGCACTGGACCACGCAGCGGCCGCAGCCCACGCAGCCGATATCCCCGCCGCGCTTGAGCGGGATGTACTTGAACTTGTGCATGAAGCGCTGGCGCACCCGGGACGTCTTGTCCGGACGCGGGTTGTGGCCGGTGCCGTGCTGGGTGAAGAGCCAGGACATGCAGGAGTCCCAGTTGCGGACCCGGTCGCCGATCTGGCCCGAGACCTCGTCCTGGATGTCGAAGCAGTGGCAGGTCGGACAGACGTAGGTGCACACGCCGCAGTTAAGGCAGCGCTGCGCCACCTTGGCCCAGTGGTCCGCCTCGAAAAGCTCCATGACCGTGCGTTCGTTGACCTTGTCCATGTCCACGCGGGACGTTATGGAAGACTCGGCCTCGGTCTTGAGGGCCTTGGCCGAGGCAGCGGCCTTCTTCCCGGCTTTGGCCAGATCGCCGGCCGCCTCGAGGGCCTTTTCCCCTTTGTCGGTCAGCGGCCTGAGCAGAACGTCTTCGCCCAAGTCCACGGCCAGCACGTCCAGGCCCTCCTCGTGAAACGGCCCGCAGCCCACGCTGGTGCAGAAACAGGTGGCGCAGGGCCGGTTGCAGGCCAGGCCGATGAGGGTCGTGGCCTCCCGCTTGTCGAACCAGTAGGTGTCCGTGTATTGGTCGTTCCCGTAGATTTTGTCCAGGACGGCAAAGGCCTTGGCGTCGCAGGGCCGGATGCCGAAGAGGAGGCGGGGCCTGAGATTGGCCGGCCGCTCTTTCAGGAGGAAGGCGTCCTCGGCCTTGGGATCGGCGTTGAACTCGAACATCCGCTCGGACTGGGGGAAGAAGAACTCCTTGGGGGAGAGGCGCGAATTCTGGTAGTCGAGCAGGACCTCTCCGTCCGCGGGCCCGAACCGGACCTCGCCACCCTCCTGCTTCGGACCGAACACCTGGTAGGAACGGCCCAGCGATCTAAGGAAGTCGGCCAGCGCTTTCTTCTTGAGGATCATATCTGCCATACTTGCCGTCCTTACTTGATGAATTCCTGGGGGTCGTCGGGGCGATAGACCGAGAGCGGCGGCAGCTTGTCCAGGGACATACCGGCCTCGTAGCCGTACCGGTCCTGAATATCCTTCTCCAACATGCGGGTGAACTGCCGGACCTTGATGTGCACCGGGCAGGCCGCCTCGCAGGCGCCGCAGTCGGTGCAGCGGCCGGCGCAGTGGAAGGCGCGCAGGAGGTGATAAGTGAGCACGTCGTGCGGGTCGATGGACTTGCCCAGCCATTGGGGCATGTGTTCGTCCACGAAGCAGACGTGGCAGTAACAGAGCGGGCAGGCGTCCCGGCAGGCATAGCACCGGATGCAGTCCTTGACCAGTTCCTTAAAATAGGCATAGCGCTCGCCGTCGGGCCGGCCGAGCAGTTCGCGGATGTCCGCGTAGCGGTCAAGGCCGGTCTGCTCGGGCACCGGCTCGATGACGAGTTCGTCGTAAACCGGCGGGTTGCGATGGATGCAGGTCAGGCAGTTCTGGCGGAGCAGGTCGCCGAGCTTCATCGTCGTTTCGAAGCCCGGACCCTTCACCGTCAGGTCGCCGTTCGACTCGACGGCCGACTCGATGGCCCGGCCCTCGCGCTTTTTGACCTCTTCCGGGTCGAGCATGCCTTGGCAGGGCACGCCGATGATATAGACCTGGTCCCGCTTGATCTGGTGTTCGACGATGTGGCCCACGACGTTGCGCGCGTCGCAGCCCTTGGCCACCACGGCCACCCGTTCGCTGGTGCGGGGCAGGAAGTTGGCCAGGTTGACGCGGCAGTTCGAGTCCCAGACGAGGCGGTCGGCTTCTTCCGGCGTCCGCGCGAACAGGGGCGCGTTCCTGAGCGGCACGGTGCCGGGTCCATAGCCCAGGACCACGTCCACGCGGCCTTCGGACAGGAGCCGCTTGGCGATCTCGCGTATCTTCTCGGTCCGCTTGTCCATGGTTAGGCCACCTCGATCCTTTCCTTGGCGAACCGATCGCTCGGCCCGACGGCCCGGACCGCTTCCACGACTTCCGTCGCCACCCGGGCGAACTTCTCGCCCTCGGCCGATGAAATCCAGGAGAAGTGCAACCGCCCCGGCTCGAGTCCCACGTAGCTCAGCAGGTCGTGAAAAAGCGTGAACTTCCGCCGGGCAAAATAATTGCCGGCAATGTAGTGGCAATCCCCGGGATGGCAGCCCGAAACCCAGACCCCGTCCGCGCCCTGGCGAAAGGCCTCGAGGATGAACTTGGGGCTCATCCGGCCTGTGCACGGGATGCGGATGACCCGAATGTTGGGCGGATAGGCCATGCGGCTCACCCCGGCCAGATCGGCCGCGCCATAGCTGCACCAGTTGCACAGAAAGGTCACGATCTTCGGCTGAAAGATCTCCTTCGTCTTTTCCGCTGCTGTCATATTCTCACCTTCAGGAAGCGGCGATCTGAGCAAAAATGGCCGCGTTGGTGAAGCCCTTCAGGGTGGGGGCCCCGCTGCGACAGGACGAGACGCAGGTGCCGCAGCCCTTGCACACGGCCTCGTTGACCACGGCCTTGTCTTTCTCGTCCAGGGCGATGGCCTTGTAGGGACAGACCTCGACACAGACCCCGCAGCCGGTGCAGCGCGCCGCCAGAATCTCGGCCACGGTCCCGCCCACCATGAGGTGCGCCGAGGCGAGCACCGTGGCGGCGCGCGCCGCCGCGGCCTGGGCCTGGGCGATGGATTCCTCGATGGGTTTGGGATAATGCGCCAGTCCGGCCATAAACACGCCGTCCGTGGCGAAGTCCACGGGCCTGAGTTTCTGGTGGGCTTCCAGCAGCCAGCCGTCGTCGTCCATGGGCACCTTGAAGAGCTGGGCCAGTTCCGTGTCGCGGCGGCTGATAATGGCCGAGGCCAGGACCAGGTAGTCGGCGGCAATGTCCACCTCGCGCCCCAGAATGGGGTCCAAAACGCGGACGAGCAGGTCCGGGCCCTCCCGGGTCACCACCGGCTTCCGGTCCAGTTCGTAGCGGATGAAGACGACCCCCTGCTGACGCGCCTCGCGGTAGAGGTCCTCCCGCTCGCCAAAGGTGCGGATGTCCCGGTAGAGGATGTAGGCCATGGCCGCGGGATTGCGCTTCTTGAGCTCGAGGGCATTGAGTACGGAGTGGGTGCAGCAGACCTTGGAGCAGTACGGCCGCTCCTCGTTGCGGGAACCGACGCACTGGATGAAGACCGCGGCTTCGGCCTTCTTGAGGCCGGGATCGTTCTCGATGAATTTGGCGTCCATCTCGAGGGAGGTCAGGACGCGGGGGTCCTGGCCGTAGAGGAATTCGGCGGGCTGAAGCTCGCCGGCGCCGGTGGCCAGGATGGCCGCGCCGTGCGAGATTTCGCTGCCGTCGGAGAGCTTCGAGACGAAGTTGCCCACAAAGCCGTCCACGTCGGTCACGGTCGTGCCCAGGTGCAGGGTGATGTTCTGGTCGGCCTTAACCGTCTCGGCCAGGGACTTCACAAAGCCGCCGACGTCCTCGCCCTTGGCCGTGTGGAAGAGCTGGTTGGCGATGCCGCCGAGGGTCTCGGTCTTTTCCACCAGCTCCACCTTGAAGCCCTGCTCGGACAGGTTTCTGGCCGCGGCCATGCCGGCCACGCCGCCGCCGATGACCAGGGCGCTCGGGGTGACGCTGATCTCGGTCTCCTTGAGCGGGGCCAGCGAGGCGGCCTTGACCACGGCCATGCGAACCAGGTCCTTGGCCTTGTCCGTGGCCGCCTCGGGATCGCCGGGATGGACCCAGGAGTCCTGGTTGCGGATGTTGGCCATTTCGAAGAGGTACTTGTTCAGGCCCGCGCTGATCAGCGTTTCCTGAAAGAGCGGCTCATGGGTGCGGGGCGAACAGGCCGCGACCACGATGCGGTTCAGGTTGTTCGCGGAGATCACCTCGGCCATGGTCTCCTGCGTGTCCTGGGAACAGGTGAACATGTTCTCGGCGACGAACTCGACAAAGGGCAGGCCCTTGGCATATTCGACCACGGCCGGCACATCCACCACGCCGGCGATGTTGATGCCGCAGTCGCAGACAAAGACGCCGATCCGCGGCGGCTCGCCGGTGACGTCCCGCTGGGGAGGCGCCACCTTCTCTTGGGTATCGGTGTGGCGTGCTTCGGCCAGGCGGGCCGCGACGGCCCCGGCCGCGGCCGAGGCCTCCATGACCGATTGGGGGATGTCCTTGGGTCCGGTCAGGACGCCGCAGGCATAGATGCCCGGCCGGCTCGTGGCCACCGGCGTGAAGGACGAGGCCTGGGTGAAGTGGTGCACGTCCAGCTCGAGGCCCAGGGTCTCGGCCAGGTGGACCGTCTGATCGGTGATCTCGAGGCCGTGCGAGAGCACGGCCAGGTCGAACTCCTGCTCATGGATGGTCCCGTCTTCGCCCACGTAGCGGATGGAGACGTTGCCTTCATGGGCCTCATGGGACGGGCTGATGGAGTGGACCCGGCAGCGGATGAACTTTATCCCGGCCGCCTTGGCCTTCTCGTAGTAACGCTCGAAGTCCTTGCCCACGGTGCGCATGTCCATGAAAAAGATGGTCACGTCCAGGCTGCCGTGGCTGTGCTCCTTGGCGATGATCGCTTCCTTCAAGGCGTACATGCAGCAGACGCTCGAGCAGTAGCTGTGGTCCCCCTTGTTCAAGTCGCGCGAGCCCACGCACTGCAGAAAGGCGATCTTGGCCGGCTCCATCTGGTCCCCGGGCCTGACCAGGTGGCCCGTGGTCGGGCCGCCGGCCGACAGGAGCCGTTCCAGCTCCAGGGCCGTGATCACGTTGGGCAGGGTGGAATACCCGTAGGAGGAGAGTTTTCTCGGATCGAAAGGTTTGAATCCCGGCGCCAGAAGGACCGCGCCGACCTCGATCGTGGCCGTGGTGTCCTCCTGGGAGAAATCGATGGCCTGGGCCTTGCAAAACTTCTCGCAGGCCCGGCAGCGGCCCTTCTCGAAGAAAATGCAGTGCTCCCGGTCAATGGTGTAGGCCAGGGGCACGCCCTGGGGGTAGTCCAGGTAGATGGCCTTGCGCGTGGCCAGGCCCGGGTTGAACGGGTCCGGCATCTTGCGCGGACATCTCTTGGCGCAGTCCCCGCAGGCTGTGCACTTGCTGAGATCGACGTATCGCGCCTTGCTCGTTACCTCAACCTGAAAATGACCCGCCTCCCCGGAAATGCCTCGCACCTCGGAGAGCGTCAGCAACTCGATATTGATGTGCCGGCCGACCTCGACCAGTTTAGGTGAGATAATTCACATGGCACAGTCATTGGTGGGAAACGTCTTGTCCAACTGCGACATCGTCCCGCCAATGACCGGGGATTTTTCGACCAGATACACGTAATACCCGGAACCGGCCAGGTCCAGCGCGGCCTGCATCCCAGCAATGCCCCCGCCCACCACCATTACCGATCCACTTGTTTTTTTATATTTTTCCGCCATTTACGCCTCCACCATTTCCATGGGGTTCGTCAACATTTCAACTTTTA
>Ga0315282_10000877_pt1 | contig 58808 bp, 71 predicted proteins | sample YL17G07_20_MG_FD_203693 | JGI IMG/M metagenome (GOLD analysis project Ga0315282, IMG submission 203693) | Sediment microbial communities from Yellowstone Lake, YNP, Wyoming, USA - YL17G07_20 | ecosystem: Environmental > Aquatic > Freshwater > Lake > Sediment | place: USA: Wyoming | collected...
ATCAACCAGCTGAGTTCGGACGCAAGAGGTATGGAATATTTGGAAGGAACTTCTAACATTCAAAAAATGATTATTGCCCGGGAGTTACTCAGGATTTATTATAAAGGGGAAATTGTTTAGTTGAACACACCCTTTTTCTCACCCCCTTTTCCCTTAAAATGTATAGGCGGACATTTTGGCGAGACATGTTTGATTTGTAATCATCAATCCCCAGATCATCCTGCTATTGCAGATAAGTAGATACGTAACTCCGATTTAGTCAAAGTCATCCATCATTTCTTTCATGATCATCCTTGATCGTGATAAAGTGGAGCCTTCATCTGACGGAGGAAAGGTCGGTAATCGTGAAACCCATACCGGAGGAAATCGCGGGGAAGACGTGAAGAGAGGTTAACGCCACTCGGCACCCCACTGGGTGAAAGATGAGAAAAGCAAAGGTCTTGTTAGTCAATGCCAATCAGATGAGACCTCCGGTCACTCCGGTGGCCCTTGATTATTTGGCCCAATCTTTAGAAGAAAATGGATTCGAAGTGGGGGTACTGGATTTGGCCTTTTCCGCCGATACGGAAAGTGATATCCAATCTGCTTTGAGAGGAATAGATCCTTTATTGATCGGAGTTACCGTTCGCAATCTCGATGACTCGTACTTAACCAGCCAGGATTTCTGCCTGGAACGCACCAAGAAAATCATCGATTTAATCAAGTTCCATTCTCGAGCCATTCTTGTCCTGGGGGGTGTCGGATTCTCCGTTGCTCCTGAAGCCGCACTGGCATATTGCCGGGTTGATTTGGGAATATGCGGTGAGGGGGAACAGGCGTTATCTATATTGGCCAAGAAAATTGAGAAAAGGGAAGATTTTCATGATATCCCCGGGCTGGTCTTCAGAGATGGTACGGGCTTCCGTAGAAACCCGATGCACCCATTTGGATTGCAGGATGCCGCCCTCGGCCGTCGCAAGGCCGTTGATAATCTCCGCTATCTCAGAGAAGGCGGGATGGTGGGGTTTGAAAGCAAGCGAGGCTGCAATCAAGGATGTACGTACTGTGCCGATCCCATCGCCAAGGGGAAACGGGTGCGCCTGCGCAATCCAAGCCTTGTAGCCGAGGAACTGGCTAATCTCTATCGACAGGGGATTGACCATTTTCATACCTGCGACAGTGAGTTCAATCTTCCCGCAAACCATGCCATTGAGATATGCCAACGGATCGTCCAGAAAGGATTGGGCGATAAGATCAGATGGTTTGCCTATCTTAGTCCCAAACCGTTCTCCAAAGAGCTTGCCCACTGGATGCGGCAGGCCGGATGCGTGGGTATCGATTTCGGAGTGGATCATGGCAATGAGTCCATGTTGAGAACCCTTGGGCGATCCCATGCGGCAGAAGATATCCGTTCCACGGCTCGTCTGGCCAAGGCCCAAGGTTTTTCTTTGCTTTTTGACCTTCTTCTCGGCGGACCGGGTGAGACACGCAAAACGATCGCCGAGACCGTTGACCTGATGAAAGAAACCTCCCCCGACAGGGTGGGCATCAGCCTGGGGGTGCGCCTCTATGCGCGAACCCGCCTTTTCCTCAAAATTCAAGCCCAGGGCATTAGAAAAGAAAATCGCAATCTTCAGGGTTCGGTGGAAGGAAATCCGGGACTCCTTCGCCCGATCTTCTATCTCGAATCGGAGTTGGGGGAGGATATCGACGATTACATTGACGGACTGATTGGCGATGATCACCGCTTCCTATTTGGCAATCGAAAGCGAGTGGACCGGAATTACAATTACAATGACAACAGCATCCTATCAAAGGCGATTGCTGAAGGTTACCGCGGCGCCTTCTGGGACATCCTTCGACGGATCAGCCCTAACTCCTGAACCAATCGGCCTCTTCTCTGGTTTCAACTTCTATACTTGTTCCAAATGATTTTCCAGAAAATCGACGAAAGCGACAAAAAAGAATTTCTGCAGAAAAAGATTTTAGATGTTTCTTCCGTGGGTTGTTAGGGAATTGGGGAGCAAGGGCATTTCAGAGGAGCCATTTTCAAGAGAGAGGTTAATAAAGAGTCGTGCGATTTCTTCCTTGTACTCATCGGTAAAACTTTCCACCTGGGTGGTGCAGATTTCAACATGGAATCGATAACCTTCATTAGGTATTTCGGGCGTCTTAATCAATATCCAGCAGAATCCTCTGCGATTAGATTTGCCTCATGGACTATTCCTGTGGAACATATGAGGTTTCAAAAGATAACTGTTACGAGCCAACGAGCCAAAGTTTGATTGACAAATGCCACATTTTTTGGTATCAAACTTCGATAAGGTTCGGTTATGAAAAGAGTGAAAAACAATAAGGGGGTGATTGATGAAGGAAGACCTTTAAGAATAATCCCGTACAGCAACAAGCCGCTTTAAGATTGACTAGCAAGCTGTGATCTTGAATCTCTATTTGACCTAGATATTTATTTTAAAGGCCCCCCAAAAAAGAAAATCCAAACAAATTTCAAACCCGATGACACTCTGATATATTAGGTCTTCAGGAGCGGCTGGAGAGCCGCTTTCGAGGCTCGAATCTTCGTTCTCCAGCCAATAATTTCAATGAGTCACTTTCTCAAGAGGGTGCATGGATGGTACGCAAAAAGGTGGATATGCCGGGTAGAAATCGGATGCAATGGATGGAAGATGATTCCAAAAAGAAGAACGCTGAAATCTTGGCAAAAATTCTTTTCCACCTCAGTGAAACCTACAGACTTTTCAACGACCTAAAAGATAGAAGGATTAGTACATTTGAGCAAAGTGAATGGGAGAATGCAATTAAATCGTGCAGGGTTGCTATCGATTTTATCAAGGGAAAACTTGATAGGATGAGAGAGATTCTCAGATGACCTTGGACTACAAAAGATCTCAAAGTAACAGGTTCCCCGTGGGGGAGGGATGAACGGCTCAGACATCTATTTTATTCTGAGAATACGCTATAGCCCGCTGTATGAGGTTTGATTGTTTCATATTAGGTCTTCTTTGGGGAGTCCTCTCAGGAGCTACTGTTGCTGTATTGTTTATTTACGTCATCAAATTATGAGAATTAAAGCGAATAGACATCTCACCATTGACACTCTTCCAAAGGAAAAAACCGGGGTGCCGCAAAAGACGATGGTTACGGTTGGTAAAAGGACGGAGAAATCACCACTTGAACAAAAAAGGCTATCAGTGTTTGAAAGAAAAATTTCTGTAGGGGCAACCAATGATTTGATCGATTCAGAAAGTGTTGGTTATTGTCGAAAGGTCCTTATGGCAACCAACCTTGATAAAATATCATTCACGGTAATTTGTCTGGTGTTGGGTTTTTAACATGGTGAAAGTCAAAGTGGGGATATTGCAAGTTGAGGGACCTGTAAAATTAAATTCCAAACAGTAGCAATGAAACGAGGGTATCAAAATGATAGGAATGGATTTCATTAGTTTTATTATTTTGTTGTTCGTTAGTATTGTCGTCTCTGGGGTCTTACATTTCTTTCTCAAGTTTTACATTATACCAGGATGGAGATCTTATTTCTCCAAAGTCCTCATCGGGTGGGTGGGTGCATGGTTAGGTTCACCGGTATTTGGTTATTGGTGGCAAGGCCTAAATTATAAGGAAGTCTATATTATCCCTGCAATTCTGGGCTTATTCAAAATACTTACATTTCCGTCTTCACCTTGTTTTTTTAACAAGATAGATTTCTTGTCCTTGGCGGTATGGAAATTGCAGAAACTTTTTTTCACGAGAAAAGCTTGACAAAAAGAAAGCACCATGTTAAAAAGTGCGGCCAGTAACCAGAAGGTCAATATGGATCAGCTTCGTATTTTCAATTTTAGCAGCGGATTTTGCTTTTTTGGGTTCTATTATGCCAGGAGTCTACCCGCTGCCACTGGCTGACCATCAACCCTTATTAGAGGGAAAGTCAGTTGAAGGCCGTGGGTAGATGAACCCCACGGCCTTTTTGTTTCTTGCCGTGGGAATTTTCTTCTCACGGCTTTTTTCGGGATTCTGTATCCTGAAAAGAATACTTTTGGCCCAATTATTTCGAATCCCTTGAGAAATACTGCAACAGCATCCGAAAGCTGGCTCCACTTCCCGCTAAGCGAGCCGCTCTAAGTCACAATGGTGTGGTTGTGGGAGATATTCGTCGTCACATAGAAAAAGCCATGAAAGCAAGAGAAAAGTATCAGCAGGAGCTTCTCGAAAGATTAAACCAGGGAGAAATCTCTGAGAAGATCGCCATGGAGAATGCACGATTTGTCGACAGCCTGACTGATATTCAACCTTTTAAAGTAATATACGATCTTTGTGAAGTGATGATCAGGAATTCTATAGCCAATGGGAAAGAAGATCATTTTGTGATGTAGACTGGGGACATGGGGAGTAAATCGAAGCAACCCATGCTTTTAAAATTATGGCCCTTAGGGAAATACTCCTTACGGTTTTTCTAAACTCCCCGGCATTTCATCCCTGAGACAAAGAATGGAGTTAAAAGAGAGTGAAGTTCGAGATACCCAAAATCCGTGAAAGATTGAACAAAGCGCAAATTGACCTCAAGGATGCTTTTGCCGTCCTCGACATGGCATTCGAGTATCAGCCAAGGGAATTTGCGGATTTATTTCCATACGAAGTCTTTGAAGGGCTTGATGAGCTAATTGAGAGGACCGTCCACGGAACAAGGATTGAGCGTTTCAAACCTCGGCAAGGCGTACGACCCTTTCATACCTTTGAGATTCATACGGAAGTGGGAGAGACTCTTGGCTATCTCAACATGATCTACCTCAAAAAACCGCTTCCATGCTATTACTTGGTCTATGTCGAGGTTCTGCCGCCCTTTCGGGGCCGAGGGCTTGGCAACAAGATCCTCAGGGTCTTCAGGGAATTTGCAGAGGGTGAAGGCGCTATGGGCCTTCTCGATAATATCATCCCTTCTGAGGAGCCTACTTACGACCTATACACTAAACTCGGATGGAAGAGTATCGAGGAGCTGATCGGTGACAGCAATGGAGATGGAGATTACATGGTGTTCATTCCGTCATCTGTTGCTCCCCCTGACCTCAAAGCTAAACTGCGCAAGCTCCTCTATAAAGTTAAGAGAAAGAGGTCAGTCATTGATATGCATGATAATGAGTCTATGGTCAAACGGACTATTGAGGAATTTGAGTCTGTATATAGTGTCCTGAAGAAACTCTTCGAGATAGAACTCTCAACCGGCATCGCGACTCCCTTCATGCGTTTCATGTTTACCAAGTTTGTCACGAAAGTACTCGGATTTCGGAGACGGATCACCACACTTGTTGGCTTTACAGGTGGGGAATCCCTTGAACAGATCTCCATTTCAAATCGAATTAAGGACCTCCCTATTCAATCCTATTCCCTATGGAACTCAAAGGAGGGGCAGATTGGAATGTGGGGAGAAGAGAGAATCGTCCAAAGTTTGCCTCAAGATCTCAAAAATGAGCCTACTCTGTTTATTGAAGGCCTTCCCCTTTACAGCCGACCTTATTTGATTCCTTCGATGGAGAAAAAGGGGAGCATCCCTCCTCTCAATTTGCAAATCTCAGATCTTCTCGAATTGGGTTTCGATCCAACGAAGCTGAGGGAGTTTCTTCATCAGGGGGTGCATTATATATTTGAAAGAGTATCTCCCGGGTTCCGCCCCTCAATAGAAAAAAAGATGAAGTTTTTAACGAAAATCGCTGAGTCTTTCTTGACAAATCAGTTTTGCAACGTGGCCGTCCAGGTAAACCCACCTCTTGCGGTCATCCAGGACAGAGGGAACCTTTATATCCTCCGAAAAAAAGTGGATGGAATACATTCGGAAGAGGCGCTGGATCAACTTAGGACGTTTCCTTCTTTGAAAACTATGAATAGGGAGGTTGGAATCGATCGAACTATTGTCATGACCATCAACGAGATCAATAAAGGGCTAATGAAGGTGTTTGGTTCCAAGCATCAAAATGAGATCGAAAACCTTGCCTTTTTTGTCCCTTGGGACCTTGAAAGAAATATCCCGAAGGTGACAGTAAATATCACGGGTGTCTCGCTGGAGACCGTTTGGATTGCATAAGGAAAAAGAGTAAAACAATGAAAGATAACTACCTATTGTATATCTCCCGTGGCTTTCTGACACGTTTGGTCCATAGAGAATTTCTCTATGAGTCTCTATTTTTGAGGTAAGAATGGATGATCTCGTCATAGTTTCCAAGGGGGAAAATCCTTATGAAACAACGCTAAGGGCCCTGCAACAGTATCCCCTGCCGAACTTGAGGGGAGAGAAGGTACTTCTCAAACCGAACGCGGCACGCCTGGCTTTACCAGGCCAAGGCATAACCACACACCCGCTTGTCGTTAAGGCAACGCTCGATTATCTGAGAGAGGTGGGGATCAACGATGTCGCCATTGGCGAGAGTTGTATTTTTGGGGTGGATGCTCACGAGGCTTTCCTGCGAACAGGGATGCGAGAGATCTCGGAAAGTGAGGGAGTCCCACTAATCGATATGGATCAAGGGAATTCCATGGAGGTTGCGATTCCGAAAGGGAGGATTCTCAAGAAGATCCGGGTTTCGGTGATCCTGAAGGCGTTCAGCTTTATCATCTCGATCCCTGTCATGAAGACCCACATGCATACTGGCGTGACTCTCAGCATCAAGAATATGAAGGGACTATTGTGGCGTAGGGAAAAAGCGAGGCTTCACCAGCTTCGGTGTGACCCAAGACTCATGCAGGGCTACAAGGAACTGGATATGGCCATTTCGGATATGGCTTCTGTCCTCTTTCCCCATCTGGCCATTATCGATGGCACGGTAGGTATGGAGGGTATGGGACCTGCTTATGGCAAAAAGAAAGCAATGGGGGTCATTGTCGTTGGAGCAAATGCCCTGTCAGCAGATGCCGTTGCATCCCACCTCATGGGTTTTGATCCTGAATCGATCCCTCACTTGAAGCTATCAGCCTTGAAGGGACTGGGAGAAATCAAAGCGCAAAACATTCTGGTTAAACCAAGAGACTATCTGAAATGGAAGATTCCTTTCGAGCCCCCACCTTCCAAATTTTCTATCCCTTTTCCCGACGTCTTTGTTCATGATGAGGGTTCCTGCAGCGCCTGTCTTTCTACGCTCATTGTCCTCCTCCAAAGTCACTATTCGAAGCTTGAAGGCTTTCGATTGCAGGACGGATATATTCATATCGGGATTGGCAAAAATCTGAAGGCCTATCCAAAGGGAACGATCCTAATAGGGAACTGTACGGCGAAGCTTAGGAAAAAAGAGATATTCGTCCAGGGGTGCCCACCAGTGGCTTCCGAGATCCTTCGAATTCTGTCGACGCACAAGACAACACAGAACGGAAAAACGGCCCCATTTAAGGATGACAAGAAATGACATAGTCGGTACTTTTTTGCTGGTTTTAAGGCAAATCAACTAAACCAATATTTCTGTCTTTATCTTGTTTTTTCAACAAGATAGATTCCTTATCCTTGGCGGTATGGAAATTGTAAAAATTTTTTCTAAGAAAAAAGCTTGACAAAAAGAAAGCACCATGTTAATAACTTGCACCAATAATCAGAAGGTCAATATGGATCAGCTTCGTATTTTCAATTTCAGCAGCGGGTTTTGCTTTTTTTGGTTTTATTACGGCAGGAGTCTACCCGCTGCCACTGGCTGATCATTAACCATTATTAGAGGCAAAGTCAGTTGAAGGCCGTGGGTAGACAAAGCCCACGGCTTTTTTGTTTGTTGCCGTGGGAATTTTCTTCTCACGGCTTTTTTATTTTTAGCCAAGGGGGAAAGAATCATGATAGGGAAGAAAATTCGTATGGAAAGAATCATGGACCGCAATTCAGGTAAAACAGTCGTTGTGCCCATGGATCACGGGGTGACGTTGGGACCCGTGCCTGGATTGACCCATATCCAGAAAACCATTGACGCCGTCTCAAAAGGTGGAGCCAACGCCATCGTCATTCACAAAGGAGTGGTAGAAGCCGGCCACCGGAGGAGCGGAAGAGATTTGGGTCTCATTGTTCACCTTTCGGCAAGCACATCCATATCGCCAAATCCCAACTGCAAGATCCTGACCGGAAACGTGGAAGAGGCGATTAAGCTTGGAGCTGATGCCGTGTCCATCCACGTAAATCTTGGAGCGGAAGACGAGAAATCTATGTTGCAGGATTTTGGACGTATCGCGAGGGAAGCCAATCAATGGGGAATGCCACTCTTGGCGATGATCTATACGAGAGGACCCAAAGTTAAGAGTGAATACGATGTGGAAGTGGTCAAGCACGCCGCCCGCGTGGGAGCTGAACTCGGAGCAGATATCGTCAAGGTTTCTTATACCGGTTCACCAGAGAGCTTCAGAGAGGTCGTGGAGGGATGTTTTGTCCCCGTGCTGATCGCAGGTGGGGAGAAGATGGGAACTGATGAAGAAATTCTAGAAATGGTGAAGGGGGCCGTCGCTGCAGGAGCAGCAGGTGTCTCGATTGGGAGGAATGTCTTTCAACACAAGAACCCAACCGAAATTGTTCGGGCCATCAGTCGCATTGTCCATGGCTCTTTAAACTGAAGGAGCACGAATATGAAACAGATTTGGGTAAAGGCTATTCCTTGGATAAGGGAGGTCGCTCTCGCGGCCGTCGAATCTGGGGCTGACGCCCTCTGGGTTCCCCCTGGCAAGGCCTCGGAAGTAAGAAAGATGGGGATTATTCCAACGGTGGCCGAGGATGGCGATCTTGTCCTTGGCCGTGACGTGGTCGAGAGGGAGGTCAAGGGAAAGGCAGATGAAGAGGAGATTGTAGAGTTAAGTCAATCAAGGAGGGTAGTGGTGAGGGGTGATGACTGGACGATTATCCCCCTTGAAAATCTGGTGAGCCAGGCGCGCAACATTTTTGTGGAGATCGAGAACCTTCAGGAAGCTACCATAGCGCTGAGCATTCTCGAAAGAGGGGTTGACGGGGTGGTGGTTACGCACCAAGATCCCGAAGTGGTTCGCCATATTGTTACGACTCTCAAGCGAGATAGCGAGAAATTAGAGCTTTTTGCAGCCCGAATCAGACGGGTCGAGCCTTTGGGGTTAGGAGACCGCGTCTGCGTCGATACCTGCTCTTCGATGAATCTCGGGGAAGGAATCCTGGTAGGAAACAGCAGCCAGGCCCTTTTCCTTGTCCATTCTGAGACTGTAGAAAATCCCTTCGTGAACATCCGCCCTTTCCGTGTGAACGCAGGTCCGGTCCATGCTTATGTTCGAATGCCTGGAGGGAAAACGAAATACCTCTCGGAGATGAAGGCAGGCGATGAAGTCCTCATCGTAGATTTTCAGGGGAGAACTTACCCCGCCGTGGTGGGGAGAGCCAAAGTAGAAAGACGGCCCCTGGTTCTGGTGGAGGCTGAAGAAGCCAACAGACCTATTTCGGTCATCCTACAGAACGCTGAGACCATTCGGCTTACGCAACCCGATGGAAAGGCCCTTTCTCTCGTGGATTTGAACGAAGGGTGTGAAATTCTCGTCCACCGAGAAGGGATAGGAAGACATTTTGGAGTCCAAGTCAATGAGACCATTGTCGAAAAGTGACGAAACAGAGCGGGTATGTATCTGCATCGCTGAGAACAGCTTGGAGGGAGCCCGAGCGGCCATCGACAGGGCGATGCCTCATGCGGATCTGATTGAGATTCGAGCCGACTATCTGGGCGAGACCGATCTTGCACCTATCCTGACTCAACGGACGAAGCCCTTTATTGTAACAAACCGGCGCAAGGAGGAGGGCGGAAGATTTGACGGAGAGGAGAGGAGACGGCTGGAAATCCTAAAACAGGCCATTGACCTGGGGGCCGATTACATCGATGTTGAGGTAGAGAGTGATGAAGCTTTCCTTCAGCAGTTGATCAATGAACAGAGAAAAACTCGCGACAGGACTGAACTCGTCCTTTCCTACCATGACTTTCGAGAAACGCCCTCTTCCCCTGCGCTCAATGATCTTTTCGATCGGATGGCCCAGATAAAGGCAGAGATCGTTAAGATCGTCACATTTGCCCACTGCTACGAAGACAATCTTCGCATTTTATCCCTTATTCCATACGCAAAGGAGAGAGGACAGGAAATCATTGCCTTCTGCATGGGAGAGAAGGGGAAGGTCAGCAGGATCCTCGCTCCTATGATGGGAGCGATCTGGGTTTACGCATCATCGAGCCACGGCAGGGGATCTGCGCCAGGGCAACTCACGGGTCCAGAATTGCGGGAATGGTGGAGACAATTGAAACATGATCAATGCAGAGACACAGCTGTATGGAATTATCGGTAATCCCGTTCGGAAAAGTCTGAGTCCAGTGATTCATAACAGGGCATTCAGGAGAATGGGGATTAATGCAGCCTACCTGGCTTTCGAGGTTCGTAATGTCAAAGATGCCCTTCATGCAATCAGAGGGTTAGGAATTCGGGGAGCTAGCATCACCATCCCATTTAAGACGAGCGTCATACCATTTCTTGATGAACTCGATGCTTTGGCTGGAAGGATTGGTTCAGTGAATACAATCGTTAACAGGTGTGGAAAGTTGATCGGTCACAACACGGATCATTTCGGAGCTCTGAAAGCTTTGGAGGAGAAGATAAATCTAAATGGGAAGAAGGTGATTCTCCTTGGAGCAGGCGGAGCGGCTCGGGCGATTGCCTATACCCTGAAAGAGAGGGACTGTGAAGTGGCTATATTCAACCGCTCTTTAGAGCGAGGGGCGAGATTAGCCAAGAAATTGGGATACACTTATGAGACATTATCGGCCCTCTCAGAAATGGAACGGGATACGCGGGATGCGGAGGTACTGATCAACGCCACCTCGGTCGGTATGTATCCTCATGAGTTCGAAAGCCCCTTCCCAAAGCGATTGCTGCGTAAAGGAATGGTCGTGATGGATATCGTCTATAGGCCGCTTCGAACAATGTTGCTTCAGGAGGCGGAAGAACAGGGCTGTAAGACGATCGATGGCTTAGGAATGCTTGCCTATCAGGGAGCAGCACAACTCGAAATCTGGATTGGACAAAGTCCTGAAGCAAATCAGATCAAAGCCGATCTCCGCCAATCGCTGGAGGCGGAGCATCGGTAATCAGTGAGAATGACATGATCGAGGTAAGACCTTTACATCGATGCGATGGTGTAGTCACAATTCCCGGGTCGAAGAGTTATACCCATCGGGTTTTGATGGTCTCTGCTTTAGCCAATGGAGAGTCAGTCTTGGTCAATGCCCTAAAAAGCGAAGATACAGAATACACCATTAAAGGTCTCAAGAAATTCGGTGTCAACATCTTTTGGAAAGAAGATGGATTACATATTCAGGGCAAAGGGGGAACTTTTTCTCCAGGTAACATAGATGTTTTTGTTGGCAATTCCGGAACCTCCATGAGGTTTCTCACGGCTCTTGGGTCCCTGAGGAATGGACGAACGCTGTTAGACGGAAATGAACGAATGCGTCAACGACCTATGACCGACCTCTTAGAGGCATTAGAGTCCCTGGGAGTTAAAGCCCACTCCACGAATGGAGATGGCTGCCCGCCTGTGGCTGTGGTATCAAGGGGCCTTTTCGGAGGGGTGGTGAATATCAGAGGGGACCGAAGCAGCCAGTTTCTCTCCGGTCTTCTCATGGTCGCCCCCTATGCCGACGGAGATATGCACCTGGAGGTGACTGGCGAACTGGCTTCCCGGCCCTATGTGGATATGACGCTTCATGTGATGTCTGCCTTCGGCGTGCAAGTAGATCGTCGGGAATACCATTCATTTTCTGTAAAGGCAGGACTGCGCTACCGACCTCAAACATTTCGGATTGAAGGGGATGCTTCCAATGCTTCCTATTTCCTTTCAGCTGCTGCCATTGCCCGAGGAAGAGTGAGAGTTGACAATTTCCCCTCAACCTCCCTCCAAGGAGATGCAGCTTTCGCGAATGTGCTCGAAAGGATGGGATGTCAGGTTGTGCGCGGAGAGAACTGGGTTGAACTTTTCGGACGGGATCTCCAGGCAGTGGAGATTGACATGAACTCAATGCCTGACCTCGTCCCAACCCTTGCGGTAACGGCAGCTTTTGCGCGTGGTAAGACCGTAATGAAAAAAATTGGTCACCTTCGCGTGAAAGAGTCGGACCGTATTACTTCCCTCGCCGAGGGACTGACAAAGATGGGTATTCGAACGGAACAAGGAGAAGACTGGCTGAGCGTTGAAGGGGGAAAAGCCCATGCGGCGAAGATTGAGACCCACAATGATCACCGTCTTGCCATGAGCTTCGCCATCGCAGGATTGGTGGTTCCGGGAATCAAGATAAAAGGCGAATGGTGCGTGGATAAATCCTTTCCAGAATTCTGGGAAGTACTCCAGAAACTCTACGAAAAACACTGTCAGTCGGTGGCTCTCTACCGGCAGGCTGAGTCCTGAAAGGTACCAGATTCTTATGAACCTTGTCTTGATCGGATACAGGTGTGCAGGCAAAACGACCGTAGGGAAAAGGGTTGCTACTCAACTCCGAACGAGGTTCGTTGACACAGATGACCTCATCGAACAACGGCACGGTGCAATCCGAGACATCGTCGAAACTCATGGGTGGCCCTATTTCCGGTTCCTTGAGAAGAGGATTATCCACGAGATTTCGTTTGACTATGATCTAGTCATCGCACCAGGGGGAGGTTTTATCCTAGACAAGGACAACGTGATGGCGTTAAAGAGAAGCGGTTTCGTTATCTGGCTGAAAGCCGATCTGAAGGTCCTTCATGCAAGAATGATGAACGACCCTCGAACCCTTGTCCAACGCCCTTCGCTTATGGGAAAGGGAATTCTTGAAGAGATAGAGGAAGTGATGACTTTCCGGATCCCTCTTTATGAGATGGCATGCGACGTTCAATTAGATACTTCGGGCATGGACGTGGAGACCGTGATGAAACAAGTGCTTTCAATCTTCGAGGAAAGGAAGCGGAGGAACTAATGGGAGGAAATTCCATTGGATCGCTTTTTAGAGTCACCACATGGGGAGAATCCCATGGTGAGGGTCTGGGTGTGGTTATCGATGGCTGTCCCCCCCTGATGGATCTCTCTGAAGAAGACATTCAGAAAGAGATGGACAGAAGACGGCCCGGGCAAGGCATGGGGACAACACCGAGGAAAGAAAGAGACCGAGTGAAGATCCTTTCTGGTGTCTTCGAAGGGAAAACGACGGGCACGCCCATTTGTATCACCCTGCGGAATGAAGATGTTGATTCTACTCCCTATGAAGAAATGAGGAACATTTACAGACCGGGCCAGGCCGACTTCACCTATCAGGCAAAATATGGCATTCGGGATCACCGCGGCGGAGGGAGGGCTTCAGCTAGGGAGACGGTGGGAAGAGTGGCAGCTGGAGCGGTCGCCAAGAAGATTCTTGAGCAAGATAGAATGGAGGTAATGGCTTATACGATTGAGCTCGGCGGCATTCAGGCAGAAAAGAGAGATCTGGGAGAGGTGAATAAGAATTTCTTGCGCTGTCCCGACAAAGATGTATTGTTGACGATGGAGAAGAAGATTGAGATCACCAAACTCCAAGGGGATACAGTGGGAGGCATTGTGGAAATTCTTATCCGCGGCTGCCCCTCTGGATTAGGAGACCCGGTCTTCGATAAGCTGGAAGCCGATTTGGCCAAAGGGTTGATGAGTATCGGAGCCATACGAGGGGTGGAGGTGGGTGCAGGATTTGGCGTTGCCCGAATGCTTGGGTCACAGTGCAACGATCCGATAGGGCCTGAGGGTTTCATGAAGAACGATGCAGGAGGAATCTTAGGAGGGATTTCGAACGGAGCCGACATACTCCTGCGGGTGGCCGTCAAGCCCATCCCCTCCATATCCTTAGAACAAAAGACAGTCAATCACTCCTTGGAGGCTGTCTCTTTGCAGATCAAAGGCCGACATGATGTTTCAGCTATCCCGCGCATCAATTTCGTCTGTGAAGCCATGGTGGCGATTGTACTGGTGGATCATTTGCTACGCCAAGAGGCCAGCCGTTATCTGTCTTCCCCGTGGAGGAACCCCCAGCACCAGTAAGAAAGGAATAGAAATATCAGTGGACGAGAGAATCAAAAACCTTCGTCAGAATATCAAAAATCTCGATGACCAGATTCTCGGCCTTCTTAACGAACGGGCTAAGATTGCTCAGCAAGTGAGCAACGTTAAATCCGAGATTAACATGGATTCCTATGTCCCTCAGAGGGAAGAGGAGATTCTCCAGCGCCTGGAGCAAAGAAACTCAGGGCCATTTCCTAAAAGCGCTATTGCCCATGTCTTCCGTGAGATCATTTCGGCCTGCCGTTCCCTTGAGGTAGAACTGAAGGTTGCCTACCTGGGTCCCCCGGCCACACATACCCATTTGGCCGCCATCAAACACTTCGGAAGCTCTGTCCGCGCAGTGCCGGAAAATAGCCTTCAGGACATTTTCGAGGCGGTGGAGAGAGAGAAAACCAATTTCGGAGTAGTCCCTATTGAGAATTCTATTGAAGGATCGGTGGACCCAACCCTGGACTTTTTCGTTGATTTTGATGTGAAGATCTGCGGTGAGATTCTGTCTCGAATATCGCACGATCTCCTGAGTAAGACCGGAGAGGCTAACGACATTCAAAAAATCTATTCACACCCTCAGGCCTTAGGACAATGCCGGCAGTGGCTGCGAAAGAATCTTCCTAATATACCATTGCTTGAAACGGTGAGCACAGCAAAAGCTGCTAAGATAGCCGGTGAAGACGTCGCTTCAGCTGCGATAGCTAACACTTTGGCAGGACAATTTTACGGTCTAAAAGCCGTCACCTCTCAGATTGAAGACTATTCTCAAAACTATACACGCTTCTTGGTCCTCAGTCGAAAAAGCAGGAACCCCACTGGGAAGGATAAGACCTCGCTTCTCTTCTCCATCTCCCACACCCCAGGCTCCCTCTTTCAGGCCCTGGAGGCATTTTCCAAGAAAGAGATCAATCTGACAAAGATCGAATCACGCCCCTTCAAGGGAAGACCATGGGAATACATCTTCTTTCTCGATTTTGAAGGGCATGCTGAAGATCCAAACATCGATGAAGCGATGACAACACTGAAGAAGAACTCTCTCTTTGTCAAGTTTTTAGGTTCTTATCCGAGAAGCTCAGCGGAGGAAACAGAATGATTCCACGGAAGATGAGCAGAACGAATCTGAATCTCATCAACGGCTGGCGGTGGTGGAGCACCTTTCATATCGGCGAGGAGTGCCCATCGCCCAGCGGGTATGCCTGAAAGGTACGCACATCTGCTTTATCTTCAAGGCCGGGGGCAGTCTTCGCGACTCTTCGGCCTTTTTGTTTTTGTGCTGACCAAACTAAGGAGGTAAAAATATGGCGATTCCATCATTCCAGGAGTTTAAGCGATTGGCGAATCAGGGCAACCTGATCCCTCTCTTCGAAGAGATCCATTTTGACTGGGAGACCCCTATCTCCGCATTCCGCAAGATCGATGATGGCCCATTCTCTTTTCTTCTTGAGAGCGTCGAGGGGGGTGAGAAATGGGGCCGGTACACCTTTGCAGGCTCGAACCCTTCGCATATTTTCCGGAGCAAACAGGAAACCTTTGAAATCCTCAAGAATGGAGAGATCCTTCTAAGAGGGGAAGCTCGGGACCCTCTCAAGCCCCTTGAGAAATTTCTCGCAGAATATAGACCCGTCCTGCACGATTCTCTTCCCCCTTTCTTTGGTGGAGCGGTAGGCTATCTCTCCTATGATGTCGTCAGATCTTTCGAAAAGCTTCCCATGCTCCGGCCGCAGGATCTTGCTGTTTATGACTGTTATTTCATGATCACCGATACATTACTCATCTTCGACAATTTAAAGCACAGGGTGACCGTGGTCTCCCATGTCTTTCTGGACGGTCGCCAGTCTTTAGAAGAAGCTTACAGAGAGGGCGAAGAAAAGATCCGAAGGCTTGTGGCGAAACTTCAGGTCCCGGTTGACCCTGTCCCACGCCCAAGATCAAATTCCTCCTCTGGGCTCCATTCCAATTTTAGCAAAGACGAGTTTGTAAAGAGTGTGAAACGGGCGAAGGAATATATTCAAGCCGGAGACGTCATTCAGGTCATCCTTTCCCAACGATTTTCCACCGACGTTCACTGTGAACCGTTCGACGTCTACCGTGCTTTGCGAACCATTAACCCGTCGCCCTATCTTTTCTATCTGAAGATGGAAGACACCGTGCTTCTCGGAGCCTCACCCGAGGTGATGGCTCGCCTAGTAGGAAGTCAGATCGAAGTCCGACCTCTCGCTGGGACTCGGCCCAGGGGAAAAACACCGGAGCAAGACCTAGAGATGGAGAAGGACCTTTTGGGAGATGAGAAGGAGAAGGCGGAGCACATCATGCTGGTGGATCTTGGCCGAAACGACGTCGGCCGCGTCTCGGAGATTGGTACAGTGGATGTGACATTACTGATGGGTGTGGAGCGTTATTCTCACGTCATGCATATGGTCTCCAACATACGTGGGTATCTAGCTCCCGGGAAGAACGCCTTCGACGTCTTTCGAGCCACCTTCCCTGCGGGCACGGTCTCCGGCGCCCCTAAGATTCGAGCGATGGAGATCATCGAAGAATTGGAGCCAGTTCGCCGCGGTCCCTATGCCGGAGCCGTGGGCTACTTCAGCTTCTCGGGAAATATGGATACGTGCATCACGATCCGTTCCATGCTCATCAAGGATGGCAAAGCGTACGTTCAGACAGGCGCGGGTATTGTTGCAGACTCCGTACCTGATAGAGAATTTGACGAGACCCTAAATAAGGCTCAGGCCATTTTCCGAGCCTTTCAGAGGGCCGAGGAGGGATTGAGATGATAGTGCTCATCGACAACTACGACTCTTTCACCTACAACCTCGTGCAGTACCTCGGGGAGCTTGGCGGGTATTGCCAAACCTATCGAAACGACGAGATTGATTGTTCTGAGATCGAAAGACTCAGGCCTAAACAGATGGTCATCTCTCCTGGGCCGTGTACACCAAGAGAGGCAGGTATTTCCCAAGAGGCCATCCTCAGGATGGCTGGAAGGATACCGATCCTCGGCGTATGCCTCGGCCATCAATGTATTGGGTCGGTCTTCGGCGGCCGAATTATCCGGGCCGAACGTCTGATGCACGGGAAGAGCTCGCTGATCCATCATGATGGAAGGACGATCTACAAAGGTCTTCCCAATCCATTCAGGGCAATCCGTTACCACTCTCTTCTTATTGAAAGAGAAACGCTGCCCGCCTGTCTGGAAATCTCTGCAGAGACGGAAGAGAAGGAGATTATGGGCGTGAGACACAGGAGGTTTGCCACGGAGGGGGTACAGTTTCATCCTGAATCAATCATGACGCAGGATGGGAAGATCCTGCTCAGAAATTTTTTGGAGATGGAGGAGAACCACCATGATTAAGAAATTCATTGCTAGTGCAGTCGGGAAAGAAGATCTCACAGAAGATGAAGCCTACCAAGCCATGGGGATCTTGATGCAGGGCGGGGCGACTCCTGCTCAGATGGGCTCGTTTTTGACCGCGATGAGGATGAAAGGAGAGACAGTTCAGGAGGTGACAGGATTTGCTCGATCGATGCGTGAAAAGTCGATCCGTATTTGTCCAAAAAGCAATGGGCGGGATGGCAGCGGGATGATTGTGGACACCTGTGGCACTGGAGGAGACGGCCAGGGAACATTCAATATTTCCACAACGGTGGCCTTTGTAGTGGCTGGTGGAGGATTGACGGTAGCGAAGCATGGCAATCGTTCCGTGTCCAGCCAATGTGGCAGTGCAGATGTTTTAGAGGCTCTGGGAGTAAATATTGCCCTCTCCCCTGATCTCGTTCAGCTCTGTCTTGTGGAAGTGGGACTCGCTTTCCTCTTTGCTCCCACGTTTCATCCAGCCATGAAGCATGCTCTGGCCCCACGAAAAGAGATCGCCATTCGCACCGTCTTCAATTTGCTCGGCCCCCTGACCAACCCTGCAGGGGCCCATGCTCAGGTGGTAGGCGTTTACCGTGATGACCTGACTCAGCCCATCGCCGAGGTGCTAAAAAATCTTGGCTGCCTCGGCGCCTTTGTTGTTCATGGGGAGGATCACTGCGACGAGATCAGTATTACGGGTAAGACGCGGGTCAGTCACCTTTGGAAAGGAGAGATTTCGACCTATGAGATTCAGCCAGAGGATTTCGACCTGAAAAGGAGCTCTCTTGAAGAGATCCGAGGAGGAACTGCTGAGAAAAACGCTCAGATCCTCCACGACGTTCTTAGCGGGGCACTTGGGCCGCGGCGAGATGTGGTCCTTTTGAATGCTTCAGCCGCCTTCGTAGCCGCCGAAAAGACCTCAGATCTCAGAGAGGGCATGGAAATGGCCCGAAAATCCATCGACTCGGGGAAGGCGATCAAAAAGATGAAAGAACTCGTCAGATTTACGAACCAAGGGAGATGATCAATGTTCCTGGAAAAGATCATTGAAGTAAAACAACAGGAGCTTCAAAAGAGGAAAACCCCATCCCGCCTGAAAGCAATAAAGGAGAGGATCCCGTGCCTCCCTTCACCACGGGATTTGAGGGATTCAATCTCTGAACATGGACCGATGGCGCTCATCGCTGAGATCAAGCGTGCTTCACCATCCGTGGGTGTAATCAGAGAAAATATGGACCGTCGCCTTATTGCCCGTCAATACGAGGCAGGGGGGGCTTGTGCCGTTTCTGTTCTCACAGAGCCCCATTTCTTCAAAGGACACCTTTCCTTTCTTCATGAGGTGAGAAAGGTAACATCCCTTCCTATTCTTCAAAAAGATTTTATCATCGACCCCTTTCAGATTTACGAAGCAAGGGCTTTAGGAGCCGATGCCATTCTCCTGATTGCCTCTCTTCTTGAACGAAAGCGATTAAAAGAGTTTATGGGTCTAGCCTTGAATCTCCATATGGTTCCGCTGGTGGAAGTCCATGATGAAAAAGACCTGGAGAAAGCTCTGCTCTTCGATCCTCCTCTCATCGGGATTAACAACCGCGACTTAAAAACCTTTGAGGTTGACTTGGGGACAACCCTTCGTCTGAGGAAGCAAATCCCGGCGAGGGCAAAGGTGATCAGTGAAAGCGGAATCAAGACCTTACACGATGTGAGAGTGCTCAGAGAGGCGAAAGTGGATGCCATTCTGGTGGGAGAGATTTTGGTCCGTTCTTCGAATCCGGCATCAAAGATAAAGGAGCTTCTGGAGATATGACTTGGATCAAGATCTGCGGGATCACCAATACGGAAGATGCGTTGAGGGCCGCGTCTCTTGAGATCGATGCACTGGGCTTCGTCTTTGCTCCCAGTCCAAGGAGAGTCGATCCGTCTACCGTTCAAAAGATCGTTCAGTATCTTCCCCCCTCTATCCTCAGAGTGGGGGTCTTCGTAAATCAGGATTATTCTGAAGTCAAAAAGATTCTAAAGGATTGCGGTTTCACTGCTCTTCAATTTCATGGGATGGAGTCACCAGAGTACTGTCGGAAGTTTTCGCTCCCTGTGATCAAGGTCATTCGTGTCAGAGACCTGGGGAGCCTTAGGGAGATAGATCTGTATCCCAACGTTTCCATTCTCCTTGATACGCATGATCCCGCAAAGGTAGGGGGGACAGGAAAGACCTTTCCATGGGAAATTGCATTAAAAGCAAGAGAGAAGAAAAACTTTATTCTCTCAGGTGGATTAACTCCGCACAATGTTGGACAGGCAATAAGGAAAGTGAGACCCCTCGGCGTCGATGTGAGTTCGGGTGTGGAATCGATGCCAGGGAAGAAAGATCTGTCAAAAATGGTTGAATTTGTAGAGGAGGTTAAGAAGGCGGATGAGGAAACCAGATAAAAGAGGACATTTTGGAGTTTTTGGAGGGAAGTATGTCCCAGAAACGCTCATGACAGCTCTCGACGAATTGGAGAAGGCCTATGCTTCCATAAGAAAGGATACCCACTTCCAAAAGGAATTGAATGGTCTTCTAAAGGACTATGTCGGAAGACCCACACCACTCTATTTCGCCGAGAGATTGACTGAGGCATTGCAAGGCCCCAAGATCTATCTTAAGCGTGAGGACCTGACCCATACCGGTGCTCATAAGATCAATAACACTCTGGGCCAAGCCTTGTTGGCAAGAAGGATGGCAAAGAAAAGAGTGATTGCTGAGACTGGAGCAGGTCAACACGGAGTGGCAACTGCCACAGCAGCCGCCCTTCTTGGATTGAAGTGCACTGTCTATATGGGAGAGGAGGATATCCAGCGACAGTCGCTGAACGTCTTCAGGATGAAACTCCTCGGAGCGGAGGTCGTTCCTGTTTCATCTGGAAGCAGAACGCTCAAGGACGCGATCAACGAGGCCATCCGTGATTGGGTGGCCCATGTTCAGGATACGTACTACCTTATTGGTTCAGTGGTAGGCCCCCATCCTTATCCGATGATGGTCAGGGATTTTCAGTCAGTCATCGGGAAAGAAGCAAAGAGACAACTGCATAAAAGGGAGGGTCGTCTACCTGATGCCCTCGTGGCTTGTGTAGGGGGAGGGAGCAATGCGATGGGCCTCTTCTACCCCTTTTACAACGACAAAGTTCGTCTCATCGGTGTGGAAGCAGCAGGCCTAGGAGTGAATACCGGCAAGCATGCTGCCTCCCTTCACGTCGGTTCGATCGGAAGCCTTCATGGAATGGTGAGCTACTTGTTACAGAGTAATTCGGGCAATATCCTGGAGACCCATTCGGTTGCACCCGGCTTGGATTATCCAGGGGTCGGTCCGGAACATGCGTTCTTGAAAGAGAATGGAAGGGCCGAATACGTGACCATCACCGATGAGGAGGCTGTAGAGGCCTTTCGCCTCCTCTCACAAACAGAAGGCATCATTCCAGCCCTGGAATCCAGCCACGCGGTCGCCCATGTTTCCAAATTAGCCCCGAGTTTAGGAAAAGACCAAATCGTCATCATTAACCTTTCAGGCCGGGGGGACAAGGATGTGCCCTCGATAGCTACAAGAATAGGAGTCAAGCTGTGAGCAAGATTGCATTGACCTTTGAACGGTTACGCAAAAAGCGACAGACTGCCTTGATCCCCTTCATCGTCGCTGGAGACCCAGATTTTGAGACAACAGAGAATCTTGTTCTCAAACTGGTGCAGAGCGGAGCGAACCTCATTGAGTTGGGCGTCCCGTTCTCAGATCCCCTAGCAGATGGACCTACTATTCAGGCGGCCTCGCTGAGAGCTCTGCAAAACGGCGCCAATTTGGAAAAGATATTTCATCTTACGAAAAAGCTGGATGGCGTTCCCGCTCCCTTGGTCCTCATGACCTATTTCAATCCCGTCCTCAAGTTCGGCATGAGAGACTTTGCCGAGGAGTGCAGGGCGAACGGAATCGATGGCGTGATCATCCCTGACCTCCCTCCTGAAGAAGCAGCACCGTGGGTCCGAGAAGCCAGAGCATTTCATCTGGACACTATCTTCCTTGTCACTCCAACAACCCCTCAGGAACGGATAAAACGGATTAGCCGACAGAGTCGAGGGTTCATCTACTGTGTATCCGTGACAGGAGTGACCGGTGCCCGCGGGACACTGCCACACGGGTTGGAACTCGCTGTCTCTCAAATCAAAGGAGTGACCCAAAAGCCCGTGGCCGTTGGATTCGGCATTTCCACACCGGAGCAGGCAAGGAACCTCAGTCTATTCGCGGATGGGGTTATTGTCGGAAGCGCAATCGTCAAGATCATCGGAGAGAACCTTAAGCGTCCTGAACTGGCCACCAAGGTTGGGAATTTTGTCGCCTCTTTGGCTGAGGGTCTGAAGCGATGACTTTGGGTCGTACCTTGCTCTCTAAAGGCTTGTGTGTGGATCAGCGCGTTGGTCGTCTTATCAGCCTTGCTGAGAACAACGAATTGCTTGCTTATCAAACTGACAGATATCCGACCTGGGGTTTAGAAAAAGACAGGATTTCGAAGAGTCTTTCCACTGCAAGAACGGAGGGATGAAACTCTTGTCCGTGTTTTGAAGATGCAGACAAGGCATGGATCAAGGAAGGTACGCCTTCGATTCGATCTGTTTTAAAAGAAAGGAGGAAGTTTACAATGAAAAGATGGCACAGAGTTATTGCGCGGTTGAAAACGTTTGGAGCCAAGGACATTGCCATCACGGCAGTCTTCAGCGGCTTGGTTTTTGTTCTCACTATGGTTGCCATACCCATGCCCGCTGGAGGATTCTGGCATTTTGGCAACGCCATGATCATTCTTTCGGGTCTGATGTTCGGCGGATTGGTCGGTGGACTCTCGGGAAGTATTGGCGCAACCATGGCGGATCTCGTGCTTGGGTATGGAATGTGGGCGCCCTGGACCGTATGGATCAAGTTCTTCGTCGGGTTTTTGCCAGGAATCGTTTCTGACGGCAAGTCTGTGCCCAGAACTGTCCTTGGAATCTGCCTCGGCTGGCTTGCCAATTTTCTCCTCTATGCAATTGCGTACGCAGTTATGTTGGGCTGGCCGGCAGCCTTGCAATGGTTCGCAGCCGATGTCCTCGTGATCGCTTACACGATTGGCGCTCCTTTGGTTGTGTGGTTTGCCTTGAGAAAGGGATTCCCTCGGATTTTCGACTATCGCGATTCCGTGAAATCCACCCTGACCATCTACCTGCAAAGGGAAAAGGATAACGTAAAAAAATAGTTGAGGCACCGGCAAAAAACCTGAAGGGAATGGGTCAGACGATCATCAGAATCGAAAATCTGAAATTTCCCTGCCCAAGAATGAAAGAACCCGTTCCTGCGCGGGACTAACCTTAAAATCCCGGAAAGGGAACTTGTGATCGTCACAGGTGCGGACAAGAGTGGCAAAACGACCCTTGGGAAGTGCGTCAATGGGTTGATCCCTTATTCCACGGGAGGCATCTTTGAGGGCAATATGAGGGTCTGCGCCATCCACACGTTCGAAAAGAACGTGAGCGAACTTGCACTGGATGTGGGTTTTGTCCTCGGAAATCCGCAAGACCAACTGGCCACTCCCCATGTCGAGGAAGAGATCGTCTTTGGTCTCTGTAATCTTGGAGTCTCAAAGGAAACGGTTTTTGAAAAAGTCGATGCCATCCACGATCGGTTGGAGATCTTCCGACTGAAGGACAGATCGACTTTCGGTCTGTCGACCGGAGAGCAACAGATGGTTGCCATTGCCCACAGAAGATCATGGTCATTGACGGAGAGATGGTGATTACGGGGTCATTCAATTCCACCAAAGCTGCCGAGGAAAACAACGCTGAAAATTTCTTGGTGATCCATGACAAGACATTGGCAGAGCGGTACACCAAGAACTGGGAAGAACATGTCAAGTATTCGGAGATTTATTCTGACAGATGAGGATAGGGCTCGATGATTTTCTGAAAGAGTGATTTCACAAACTCCTGTTTTTATACACCGTTTTGGTTGGCAGTCACCGAGACATGTTTAGGCGGTTCGAGAATCCCATATCCCGTCTTTACAAGCCTATCTTAATTAGGTAAAAGGGTATGCTATAACCTTTACGATGGATTGTCTTGCCCCCTGAGCCAAAGAGCAGATAAGCTATTGATCTACTCATTGGAGGAATGCAGAATGAAAGACCGGGATAAAACGAAAGGTCAACTGATTGATGAATTGGCAGCAATCCGCCAGCGAGTTATTGAACTTGAGAAGTCAGAAGTTGAGCGCAAGCAGAGCGAGGGGGCGCTTTATGAAATCGAAGAAATGTTCAGGTTGTTTATGGACTACAGCCCAATTTACGTATTCTTTAAGGATGAAAACATCAGGTCAATACAATTAAGCAATAACTATGAAAACATGCTCGGAAGACCAGTTCAAGAATTGCTTGGTAAAACCATGGACGAGCTTTTCCCGTCTGAGCTTGCCAAAAGCATGGTTCAAGACGACCTGAGAATTTTGCGTGAGCGTAAGCCAATTGAGGTGGAAGAGGAACTTAATGGCAGATTCTATACGACCACCAAATTCCCTATTGCAAGGGAGGGTAAACCGCCTCTTCTTGCCGGTTTTACAATTGATATCACCGAGCGCAAACGGGTGGAGGAGGCGTTGCGAAAGAGCGAGGAGTATTTCCGGCGGCTCACCAATCAATCTCCCGCCCCGATTGCGATCATAGGCGACAGTGGCGAGGTCGATTTCTTGAACGAGCGGTTTACTGCGAGCTTTGGCTATATCCTTGAAGACCTCCCGAACCTGGAAGCTTGGTACAAGCTTGCGTATCCAGACGAGCAATATCGACAGGAGGTCATGGTCACTTGGCAAGAGGCCGTAGAAAAAACTGGGATCGAGCCGGGGGATATTGAACCGCATGAATACCGGGTGACCTGCAAAGATGGCACGATTCGTATCGTCGAGATTTATGGCTCGAGGATCGGGGACAAGATCCTGGTTCTCTTGAACGATATTACCGAACGGAAACGAACTGAGCAAGCCCTGAGGGAGAGCGAAGAGAATTATCGGGAACTTACCGAGAGTATCTCTGATGTCTTTTTTGAGATGGACCATGACTTGAGATACACGTATTGGAACAAAGCAAGTGAAAAACTGACAGGTCTTTCGGCGAGGGACGCCGTTGGAAAAACTCTGTACCAAGTCTTCCCAAATGATCCGCAAACACAAAGGGCTGAAGAGGTATACCGTAAGGTTCTGGAAACCCGGGAAAGTAAGACTTTCGTGAATCGCTACCATCTTGGAAGTAAGGAATATTATTTTGAAATCAGAGCCTATCCTTCAAGGCGTGGTTTATCGGTTTTTGTCAGAGATATTACTGAACGAGTACGAGCAGAAGAAGCTTTGGAAAGAAGCGAAAAAGAAATCCGCATCATTGCGGACAACGTCCCAGCCCTTTTCTCTTATGTTGGTGCTGATGGGTGCTATAAATTCGTCAACAGGAAGTACGAAGAATGGTTCGAGATCCCCCAGACAGAAATCATTGGCAAGCATTACAGAGATGTCCTTGGGGAAGCAACCTACAATCTAATAAAGGACCGAGTTAGTGAGGTCTTATCAGGTCGCCCTGTTCATTATGAAGAGGCACTTCCGTATGCACAGGGAAGAACCCGGTGGATTATGGCTGAATATATTCCGGATTTCGATGATCAACAAAACGTAATCGGTTTCTATGCCCTGGTGAATGATATTTCCGAACGTAAGCAGGCGGAAGAATCTTTACGGGAGAGTGAAGAGCGTTACAGGCTAATTGTAGAGAATGCGCCCGATGTCATTTATAGGCTCGACGAAGATGGAAAGATTACATCATTGAACCCTGCATTTGAGAAGATCACAGGTTGGTCGCGTTCTGAGTGGCTTGGGAAGAATTTTAGCAGGATTGTGCATCCTGATGATTTAACTCTTGCTAAACAGGGATTTGAGGGGGCTCTAAAAGGTAACAGCCCCGGGTCGTATGAATTGCGCATTCTCTCGAAGTCAGGACGCTATGTTATTGGAGAACTCACATCGGTCGCTGAGCTTAAAGACGGGAGAATTATAGGAATATTTGGAATCGCTCGTGACATCACGGAGCGTAAACTAGCAGAAAAACAGCTGAAAAGCTCGCGCGAGCAACTTCGCAAGCTTGCCTCTCATCTAGAGTCCGTTCGTGAAGAAGAGCGTAGCAGGATCGCCCGCGAGATTCACGATGAACTTGGTCAAACACTCACCGGCTTGAAATTTGAACTCACTTGGCTGGAGAATAAGATATCTCGAATCGATTCTGTAAAGTCCGTGTTGGTTGAGAAGATAAATTCAATGTCCCAAATGATAACCAGCACCATCCAGTGGGCGAGAAAGCTGTCTACAGACTTGCGACCCGGTTTGCTGGATGACTATGGTCTTGTGGCTGCACTGGAATGGCAAGTGAAAGAATTCGAAACCCGAACTGGAATTCACTGCCATTTTGATTCGTTTGCGGAGAGTGTAGCCCTGGATAGCGAGAAATCGACTGCCCTTTTCCGTATTTGCCAAGAGAGCCTGACCAACGTAGCGCGTCATGCCAATGCTACGGCGATTACGATCAGCTTGAGAGAAGACGAGGGCAATATTATACTTGAAGTCAATGATAATGGCAGAGGCATTACAGAGAGTGAAATTGGTGATCCCAAATCGTTTGGGATTTTAGGAATGAGGGAGCGAACTCGGCTGTTACGAGGAGACTTCTCAATAGGTGGAAGTCCTGGAAAAGGAACAACGATCATTGTTCGGATCCCGTTAGAAAATCTTGAACAAAACGAATAGTGCAGGAAAAGAACATGCTTAAAATTTTGATCACAGACGATCACGCTGTGGTCCGGCGGGGTTTAAAGCAAATTCTGGAAGAAGAATTCAACAAGGTGGTGTTCGGAGAAGCCCAGAACACGCGGGAGATGCTTGAACATCTTCAAAAAGAACACTGGGATGTGCTGATATTGGATATTACCTTACCCGGCAGAAGCGGATTGGAGCTGCTGGGAGAGTTGAAGTTGACTCATCCTAATTTGCCGGTGCTTGTATTGAGTATGCATCCTGAGGATCAGTATGGCATCCGGGTTTTGAAGTCAGGTGCTTCCGGCTACATGACGAAAGAAAGCGCTCCTGATGAAATCGTAATGGCGATCAGAAAACTTCTCAGAGGGGGTAAATACGTAAGCCCCTCATTGGCCGAGAGGCTAGCTTTTAATTTAGAAGTTAACAGGGAGAAACCTCTTCATGGAGCGCTTTCCGACCGTGAATATGAAGTGATGCTGATGATTGCCTCAGGCAAGACACTTACAGAGATTGCCCAGAAATTGAATCTGAGTATAAAAACAGTCAGCACCTATCGGACTCGGATCTTGAAAAAAATGAAAATGGAGAACAACACCGAGTTGATTCGCTATGTCATCAAGAATCAGCTGGTGGATTAACTAACATTTCGAAGCTACTCCCATTCCTTTTCTCACCCCTTCCCTTTCTTCCAGACCTTGTAAGAACAATCTTACAGACCAAGTTCAAAAATCCTACAAACAGGCACGCCGTCCTCTGACAGACAACACGAGGCGAGATAATTCATAATAATCCTAGTGCATGGAGAAGAACTTGCAGTGAACGGAAAACCGAGAGGAAATCTGTCGGCAGGCATCAGACGTTACATCTCCACACAAGTAATTGTTACAAGGATCATCGTCCTTACTCAGCCGTCTCTCTTTATCACCGAAAGGAGCATTCCGTTTTGTGCTCTTTTCTCGTTTGTAGAGAAAGAGGAGGACTTCGGAAGGCGATCACTGTATTGGAGACAATAGCCGATAAGTTTAAAACACGAACGCTATTGATTGTTGAAGATAATCAGGGGATCCGGCTTTGGATGCGTACCTTGGTATTAGAGGCATTCCCGGACCTTTGCATCGTCGAGGCAACGGGCGGGGAGGAAGCCGTAGCTCTCACCTCTCTCCATCTGCCAGAGATTGTCCTCATGGACATCGGCCTGCCTCAGATGAATGGTATAGAGGCTACCAGGCGCGTAAAAGCTATAGTACCACGGGTTCATGTGGTAATCGTCACAAATAACGGAGCCCCCGAGTACGAGGAAGAAGCAACCCGAGCCGGGGCCTATGCCTATGTTCTTAAAAAGGATATCTCGAGCAGACTCATCCCCGTTTTGAGACAGATTGTAACATCGGGCTGCCTGACTTAGTGGAGTCAAACAGATTGATGGGATTGGTTGAAGAGTCACAGAGAATAGAATGCGTTTTGGAAGTTCCAGAGGGCGACCTGGCTGTAGAAGAATATTCGCATCCGTTTTCCGGCCCGACCGTCGTAGAGCTCGTCCGGAGTCTGTTCGGCGAGGGAATATCTGTGAGGTTCCGAGCGAAGGGTACCATCATGTCTCCTTTCATAAAACTTGAAGATCTACTTGTCCTATCCCCTCTGGGTACACGGTCACCCAGTATCGGAGACATTGTGATATTTGTTGAACCAAGGACACAGCAAATGTTTATTCAGCGAGTGATAAAAAGGGCAATGAATTCGTATCTCGTCAAGGGTGACAGCGCTCAAGAGGCAATGGGGGTCGTTGCGAGAGCCGATATTCTGGGACGTGTGACAAAGGTGGAAAGGAGTGGAAGGACGATTCGTCTCGGTCTCGGCCCGGAGCGCGTGTTAATAGCCCTCCTGAGTCGAAAAGGTTTGCTCGGGCATTTGCATCATTTGTTGGGATAGACCTTTCTCTTCTGTCTGGAATAGAAAATGTGGACATGGAGTCGAAGAGTGGCAAACTGGGCGTTGCCTCGGAGTTATGGTGGACACTTATGAAGGAGGTCATGACCCCCAGGGGAGGTCGCAGAGTATTTACGAGTACATGTTCGAACGATTTATCGCTTGGCGAAAACTGGACAGATATCTTCCCGGAAAGTCGGTGGCAGTTGGAGGTTCAAGAAAGAGAACGTGGATTCGTGGCTGAGGCAAAACATTCAACCACTCATGGGAAACGAGTACAAAGGTCTAAAGGGAAACTACAACCTGGGTTCGACAGGCTTTACGAAGGTAAGGATCAGTCACCCCTGTGACACCTTCCGCTCCAGAATGATTGTTGAAAAGTGTTAGAAAAGGTTTCGAAATGAACCGGAAAGATCATTTGGTACCGATTCTTGCCGTTATTGCATTGACCTGGTTTATCATTTGGAGCGTTTCCCCTAAGACATCCGCGGCTCAGGAGTCTTTGCTTGCCAAACAGATGCTCGGCAGTGGAGCCAAATTAGTCGTCGAGACAAATACGGTAACATTCCAAAACGACCGGGTAGGTAGACTCACATCAATCTCGGCGCTTGAAAACGATGTTAAGGTGATTATTGAAGTGCCCAGCGGGGGGGCGTTTTTACAGGTAATGGCAGAGGGAGATCTCGTTTCTGATTCTGATATCATTCCTATTGAAGAAGTAGTCTGGCAGGTCCATGGCCGCGGCTTCATGGGTGGAACATTAAGCAAAAAGATAGCCCAGAACGCAGGTTGCTGGATAAAAGGTGGCGTCGCAGAAGGACATTTCCGATTTTTTCTAAACGATGTTTTGAATTATCCTGAAGGGGAATACCGGGCTACCCTAACCTTCACATTGACAGCTCCTTAGTTCTTGATGGCTTAGGCTTAGACTTGGCCAAAAATGAACCTGAGCCCCCGCCAATAGAAAATATCGAGAAGGCATTTCTGAAGTGGACATTACCATTTTCCTATAAGGATGGCATCATTTTCGTCGAGGCCAAGTATCTTGCGCCAGTGAGTGTAAGAACAACCCACGGCAGCCGAAGGGGTCAAATCATCAGGTATCTTGACCTGGCCGCATACCATCACCTTAACCACCCGGATGGGGTTAAAGAGCTTTATTTTGTTCTTATCATTGATAACGGGAAACCACCCTAGGTCCTTACCCGTTATCGATACAATCAGAACCTCATCAAGGGCCTAACCAGACCAGCCCTATTCAAGTCCCCTGTGGACACCAGTAGACTGTTATCAGAAGCAATCGGCTGGCTATCATGGAGTCAGATCAGAAGGATCTTAGAGACCACGAGGGAGACCTTCAGAACAGAGGTGAAAAGAAAATTTGTAGATCACTTCCACGAAATACGGTATTTTCTCTTCATCCCCATGATCCAATGCTCCCTGATTAAGCGTAATGTTAGGCAACTCTCTCCTATTTTGGCTGCCCGGATAGGACTCGAAGCTGTTAGCAACTGGTCAATCGGAAGCTGAAGACCTCACAGATATCTAAACAGATCTCGATCTTTACGCTCTTGCAAAGCATCTGCTCGGTCCCGGAACACCTGGACGAGGTCTGAGAGGTATGCAAGGGCACCGGAAAATCTGGTGGAAAACACCCAACCTTCTCTGTATCCGTGGGCCTTGTTGAAGCGGCAGACGTGATCAATGAGCCCCATCCGTCTCATTTTCGAGCGTACCGTCTCCAGCATCCTGGGAGTGAATCCATATTTATCGCAGAGTGGCTTGAGGAAAGGCAGTAACTGCCCTTTCGCATACTTGAGTTCAATGAAGACAGCCAAAAATACCTTCTGATGCCCCCTATTTCCCGGGAACAGCAAACCTGCCAGCTCATCGAGTTCTCGAAGTCGTCCAATCTTGTTGCTGTTAAACTCGATCTTTGTGCCAGGGATCCTTCTCACCCTACTCTTCTTGTCTCAAACATGGCATCGGAAAGAGTGTGATGGTTCTATGGTGATGTTAAAATTTTTTTGTATCGCATGGGCAATTGAAGGGTAAAAAGCCCTTTACCGAAAACCGTGCTAATGCGTGGGATCCCTGCTCAAGAGGGGTGATGCAAGAGTAAATCCGGCCAGTTCCGAGGCGTCTTTTCTTGCCATAAAGGACTGTCAGGCTGATTTCCTAAGGAGGGCAAATCCCTTTACAATCGCCCTACCCTTCAACATTGGTCATTTTGCTCGTTTTCTGGACGAGAAGCGTCAAAAAATTCGACTTTCTGGGCCTTTTTTCTCAGGGTGACCCGCTCTCGGGCAACTTCAATGGCCATCTCCCTAAGTCCTGTGCCAAAAGAGCTCTCTACAAAGTAGATGGTTTCATAGGCCGAGACGTAAACGTCATTGAAGAGCCGATAGAATCGCCAGCGAATGCCCTGGCGTGTCATATTGAAGGACTTCTCTATATGGTCGCCGTAATTCTGTCTGAGAACAAATCTTTTGAACCCATCCTCCTTCAAGTCTATAACCAGGTCCTTTGAATCCAACAGTGACTTCAGTCGCTTCAGGAATTCCTTGTCTTTAGAAGTGAGTTTCATCTGAAATCCTTTCCACAAGAATATCGTTCCCATACTGGGTAAGTGCGACCTCACGAGACTGACACATGAAGACAAGTGTTATGAACCTCGCAATTCTGTCCCTTCGGTAATCCTCGATCAAAGGACTGATGTCCGAAAAGAGCCTGCTGCCGAAACCAATCACAGAGAGGATATGGGTCCGGTAGTCATTCATCCGAAAACCAGATCTTGGAACAAACTCAGAAACTTCAACCCTTGATCCCACGAAATCATTTAGGGCATCGGTGAGTCCCGGGATTGAAACAAGGCACGGCTCTTCCAGGAGAAGCAGGTGTTTCGACCTCGACTCGACCAGGAATCTCTTTAGCGCCTCTTTTTTCCTCTTCGCCTGTGCCCTTGATTCCCGCATCATTCCGCGGAAATAAGCTACATCAAAGAGCCTCTCATCAAAGAGAAACTTTGAAGAAACGGTTTGATAGCACTGTGAACACGCATAATGGAAGGTCTTCCTGACTAAACTGGATTCGCAGCAGGGACTCCGTTGGAACACGAGCGTAGGATCAAACAGATTTCCGCAAACGCAGACGCACTGGCTCTGCCCGACCATACGAAGGTCCCCACCACATTCTGGACATTCGTGCTGACTCAAAATAACCCAGAAATAGAATTCTTTGACTCTTTCCTTGAAGTGTGTGATCCGGGTCTGTACCTGATAGAATTCTTGCAGCAATGGGTTGCTTGAGGCCAACAAAAGCTCCGGATCAACACAGGATACCTTTTCCATTCACCAACAAACAAGACCTATAGCTATATAAAGGTTCCGGTACCTGGGTACCGGGATGGTCCTAAAGGGCGAAAGGTTTTTATATGGGTTGAGGCCAAGGTAGGATACGGTGAGGTCTGATGAAAAAACGATTCAAATGTCCGTATTGCCGCAGTATGCAAACAATCTCGAAGGGATATCGAAAACTGGTTCGTGGAAAAACGAGACTCAGGAAATGTAAGAGGTGCGGGCGAAAATATACTCCGAAGATAAATGAACGATGATTGGAACCTTGAAGAGACATTTCTCCGTTGGGACAACGGGCAGTCTCTGATTAACTTCCATGAAATAAAAGGCTTGAGAATTCTCTTGAGGTCAGTAGAACAGAAGTTGGAAAAATTGGATCAGAATCCGGTCGGAAATAGAGAATTGATATTGCAGGAGAAGGTTATGTTGATGGCAACTCAGAAGGAACTTCAAAGACTGGAAAGAAGAACCATACGCCAAGAGCTTGGCACTTGAAACATCGTCTGAAACCTATAAGGGCATGTAAGCATTTTTCTTAAGACTGCACAAAGAGTGATAGGTAACCTACATCAAAAGTTGCGGATTTCCAGTTGCATGTGTACTTCACCAAAATATTCGCCTGCGGCCCACAGGAAGTAATCCCCAACCTTAAGGTGCCTCTCATATGGTAGTCGAAAGGGGTTGTTTATCGTTGGGGTAAACTTGAAGAAACTGTTTCTGGTTCGGTTATTGTATTACCCCCTTCTGAAGCTTTCCCACCACTTCTCCCGTCAGTGAAGAAGAAATATCCCTGGTAGAGCCATACCGTCCTTTGGAAATAACCCGGGCATTGATTAAACCGTAAAGGTCGAGGAACCCGATCATGTCGGAGAAACGCCTTTGGGTGAGAGGGCAAATCCTCTCAGAATTACAGATGCCTCTGTACTCCTCATATGCCTGGCCGGTGGAAACTCTTCGATTCCCCCTGGACAGGAGGGAGTAGCACGCTTGCAGAGCGAGGCGCTGCTGAGTGGCCAGCGCCCGAATCAGGGCCAGGGTCTTGTCCACCTCTAACCGGCTCTCAGCAATATCTACCTCCCGTTCGGTTAGCCGCCCAGAGGTTTCTTCCGCCACAGCTACTGCCTTCGATAAAAGCTCCACTGCCCTCCTGGCATCCCCGGTTTCTCGCGAAGCCAGGGCAGCCACCTTTTTCAAAGCGGCCATCTCTACCTTAGTCTTGTCGAGGGCCTTCTCCACCCGCAACTTGAGAATCTCGAGCAGGTCCAGGGCGTCGTAGGGCTCAAACAGGATGTCGGTCTTTTTAAGGAAGCTGAGAATTCTCGGGTCGAGCGTCTTTTCCCAGTCTAATCGATTCGTCAGAAGGATCAGGACCAAACGGCAGAAAACCTTCCGGGGGAGAGTCTTTCCAAGAAAGGTGAGGAACCCATCTGCGTTCGGCCGAAGGTTATCTGCTTCGTCAATCAAAAGGCAAAGAAATCCATCATAGGAGCCTATTGCTTCCACGATCCTGGCCTGCATATGGTCAATGGGAATCCCCTTCCTGTATTTGCGGTTTGAGCTATCCAGCGCGGTAGCAATCTCATTTAAGGCCCCAAAATACGTCTTTGGCGATGTCAAATCAACGTAGTAGTATCGGAACTTAACGCCCCTTTTCTCTGTGACCTTCCGGAAGGTTGAAAGCACATGGATGAGAGTGACGGTTTTCCCTGAACCGGTGGGACCAAAAACCAGCGCGGGGGCGGGGTAAACACCATCCAGAATCGGAGCGAGATGAGAAATAATTCGGCTAATCTGCTTCTCCCGAATCTTACGATTGAAAATTTCCTTTAGGACAGCTGCTCTCTCCTCTTCGGGGAGTTTTTCGTCATCCAGGTAGTCAGGATTGATAACAAGCACCCTGTTTCGTCGTGCAGCGTGCAAGGACTCTATCAATGACTCTGTAGTGTCCGTTCGGAAGGGATCTCTGTCGCCCATTCTTTCCAGAGGAAATTTTCTTTATCTACCTCCTCAGGAAAGGATTAGGGATAAGTGATATTTAAGACTTCTTAAACACCCCCTGGTTATGACAATTGAGTGTGAGTAAGTTTCCTCTGGAGATCAGGAAGAGGTTTTTTGGGGTGGCTCCCTCTCCTCCTTCTCCTCCTTCTACTCCTTCTCCTCCTTCTCCTCTTTAATTACTTATTTTCTATATGGAAAGAAATAAAACGATCCGTTCAGGGTAAGGTTGCCCGAAAGAGATAGAACACGGCAAGATAGAAATCTTTTTCCACAGGAAATCTTCTCACCTACTTCCAAACAATCGCTCTAGCGGTCACAACAGCTCTCCAAACACAAAGAGTATTCGGTGTGGGCTCGCAATAAATGATCAAAAGAGGCAAACCTACATAGTGCCCACACCCAACCGTCCTTCTCCGAAATAATAGGTGCATCTCCGCAAAACTCGTCTTGTGTAACAACGGCACAATAAGACCCTCCGTCGTATTACAACTATACAGAATGACCCTCTTGGTCGTATTACTGCAATACGAGGAATCCGTTGACCAGTATGCTTGTAATACTGCTTCTGCATTACAGAAATACTTAAATACAAGTGCTGCACTGAGTATACTGATGAAAGACATTATTACCCTCAGAGGGGATAGAGAATTGTGGCTTAGCTTCATTTACAGGGCCAAGAAGGAAAGAAAAAAGGTCTGGGAGGTACTGAGCCCCTTCCTGAAAAAATACGTCCTTTCTAACGAAGAAAATCGCGTCCTGCTTATTCTGTTTCCCGGGAACCTGGTTGACAAGCTTCTCAACAAAGACGATCCGGATGGGTTCATCGAGGATGCCCTTCGAGCCCTCCTTTTGAAAGAGAAATAAGTTCGCCAGTGTTGCCTTCCATCTGACTTTATATCACCTTTGTTTTCATATCGGCAGGGTAAAGCTGGCAGGCACAACTGCAGTCAGAAAGGGACAGGCCAACCGCATTCCATACGCTCGCAGACTCCTTGCATAGGGCTATAGGACGTCGTGAGTATTTCCTGATCTGGTCAATGATGAATTGAAAAATCTGGACTCTGTTCGTCTCGCTAAAGCTGTATTTGCCCACCTTAGGTTTCTTCAAACCCGCGAATAGCATGGGTGGAAACATGGGTTCCATTTCATTGATGAATCTGACCAACTCAGGTGACCTGAGGAGCGTATCTCGCATCCTGTAGAAGCCCTCCTCAAATCGAAGAGTCCCAACGGTGAGACTCTCTGGCGATATCTCCTCAAAAATCCTCCTTATAGTGTTTGCGTACCCCTCCTCCCATCCCTTTAAAGGGACAATAGGATCAAGCCTGATTCTCAACCGATATCCAGCCTCCTGAACTTTGCGAGCTGCCGTAAGCCTCCGTTCAAACGGTGGAGCTCCGATTTCGAACTTCTGCGATACCATCTCGTTATTCAGGCTCCAGGCACTTATTGTATGGCCATTGTGAGGCAATTCCAGAATGTCATCTACATTATCGCTCTTCGTCAGCATAAAAAGGTACCCATTTTCTGTCCTACCAAACCACGGGATGAATTCTCGCCCTGCACGTGTCAGATGTTCCATTGATAGAGAATCTGCAAGCTCCCCGCTGTTTAAAATAATGGGATCCCTTGACTGACTCAGCCTTTTCCTGAGCTGTTCCTTTATTCGATCATACTGAACCCGGACAGTAATAAAGGGGAAAGCAGCCCGGTAAGTCAGCTTCAAGTAGCACCAGTCGCACTGATAAAAACACCCGTTAGAGGCTAATTTCAACCGCTCAAAATGGGGACAAACCATCCGGTCATCCGGAATATTGAAGCTATCCACTACATCGGTTGCGGGGGCAATATACACCACCTGTTTTCCGGCAATGATCTTATCGAGTAACCCGCTTCTCGATCGGCTTAACATGTCAGACACTTTTACGATTTCTTTGGGACTTCCACTACTAACGTATTTAGCCGGAACGCCAGCGGACTGCTCCAGAAAGTAAGTTGTTGTCGAGTCATTTCTCACCGATTCATGAACGATAATTTCTTTAGGTTTCCAATCAGCCATTCTTTATTCCTCCCTTCGTAACAGATTTATTGTCAAAGAGGTCGGAGAAAAACCGGCTATATATAATGTCGTCGGAACATAACAAAAATTCACAAAACAAGCAAAAAATTGAAAGAGAAGACCCCCTCTCATCAGGTTGAGAGAGGGGTCAAAGAACCACCCCCAGAGGAAAGCCAAAATGGAAACCGAAACCCGAATGGCGACACCCAAACAGCTCGCCTACATCCAACGGCTAAGGGAGACCGCGGGGGCAGCCATGGGAAAGCCAATAGGTGAATTGACAACCAAAGAGGCATCAGAACTGATCCAAACATTGATGCAGAAATCAGGCTGGGCAAGAAATGTCGGAGTCGTAACCAACGGAAGAAATGGCAGTAGACAGCAGAGAAATGATTTCAGCAGCGGCGCCGGCCTCGGCATTGTCTTCAAGTGCTGCTACAGGCGGTGGATAAGCAGCGGCTGGAACATCTCTCAACACAAGAAGACTTTCATTAAAAATGTCTTAGAGACCTACGCCTTGATCAACGAAATCGCAGAAAGAGCCACGGACGCGGGGTCGTGAATAAATGTTTTTCTCTTATTGTAACCTTACCTATGACCGATAAAAATCACCCAAAAGGGAAAGAACACAAAGGCTTTCCCTTGCGCTTCAAACATCCGGTTGAACTAGCCACTCATCCGTGGAGTCGGCCTCGATAATCCGTTCAGCGTCGTCAGGATTAAATAATCCTTTATTCACTAATATCTTCTTTATGCATTGCCCTGTAGAACCATTCCAAAGACCTGAATATTCTTTCGATCTCTTGGTCCAAAGTTGAGCGTAAACACTTTCCCAACACTTCTAAAAGGGGTCTGGGTTGCTCTTCTTTCAATTCCGTTGCTGCCTCAATCTCTTTTTCCCGGAGGATGGGGTCCTCAATGTTTCGAATATCGTCAGCCCAATAGACGTCCGGAATCCCCAAGGTATCCTCCTCATCATCCTCTAATTCTTCCTCAAAATCTTCTTCACACCCTCGTGGCATTATAGAATCCTCCTTTCTTGTCATTTTGAATTCACTTTCATCATTAATAAGTCCGCCTTTTAGAAGGTCCATTGACAACACTTTCCAATTTCTTCTCCTAAAAAAGAAAGATTTATAAACTTCAACGTATTACCACCCTCCAGTCAGAAATGGAAGTTGTCCCGGGTACGGGTAGATGAGAAGAATGAAAGGGTATTACGAAAACAAAAATCCTGGATATTTTGACCTGAAGTACATGGTGTACGTTCCAATAGACTTCAAAAGATACGGAATTCCCATCCCTTATGGGAAGCAGCCGAAACCATCTTATGAAAACAAATTGGTCAATCACATCTTTGAAACGATCTACCAAAGAAATAGGCAAAAAGACACCTCGGGGGAGGGGATTGATGATCTTTTCAAGGATCGTTTAGGCCTGATCCGGTCAAAGATCGAACTCATCCTTCTGCAGCTTGAACAGAGGAAAATGATCAACCACGAGACCCTCTACCAGATAGAAAAAGATGGCTGTAAAGCTCAAAACCTGATCTTCGAAATGGGGTACCGTGGATACCGGATGGACCGGGATAGGCTATCCGTGGAAAGAATTAAATTTGACCTGGAAAGCCAAAAAAGGATGGAGGAGGTAAGCTATTTCAGGGACACAGGACTCCTGAACAAGGACCTCAAGGACAGCCTGATCCAGTATCTTGGCGAGGTCCAGAAAAGCAAAATAATCGGATTGGAGGAAGAAGAATGATCGAGTACCGGGACATCCAAAAGCTTAAATATCAACCAAGAGACTTCGCTCTGATGATGGACGATGCCGACATTGAACGAGTCATCGTCGAGTTCGTGGAAGTTAAAAACATGCGGGACAAAAATCGGAGATGATCTAAAATCGAGCGCAGAATGCTATCCCCAACTTCGATAAACACCTACCTGCGGTGCCCCAGAAAATACTACCTCAAATACATCAAAGGCCTAAAAGAAAAACCCAGTATTCACCTCTTCAGGGGAAAGGCCGTCCACGATAGCATCGCTCGATTCCATCGAATTGACGCAAAGAAGTTTAATACCTTCGAGGAAATAAAGATTGAGCTCCTCTCCATTTTTAACCATGCATGGCTGGGACAGGAAGAAGAGATCCGAAAGCTTAAACTCCCCGAAGAGGCATTAAATGATTATTATTACGAGAGCGCTGAGATGCTCATCGGCTGGCTTAAAAGACACCTAAAAGCGATCATGAATGGCCAGACAAAGCCCGAGACCGAGGTCAAACTTTTTTCCCAATCTCACCGGGTCATGGGCATCATTGACGCCGTCCACCGGCAAAACGGAAAGGCCTTGCTCACCGATTATAAGACCAGCAAAAAAGACGAGCTTACCCAGGACATCAAAGTCCAGATGGCCATCTATGCCCTGCTCTACCAGGAAAACTTTGGCATGTTACCTGACTCCATCACCATCGACTTCCTAAAGCTTGGAAGCCAGGCCACTTTCCGTGTCACCGAACAATTCATCCAGTACGCCACCAAACTTTGCAGAGAGATCCACGAGAAAACGTCATCAAAAAACGAAGAAGACTACCCATGCAAATGCGGTGGTTGGTGCGAAAAGGACTTTCTATAAAATGGAAGACGTAAAATCAACTCTCACGAAACTCAAACCTTTTATCGGAAAGAAAGCCGACGCCCTCTGGGTTAGATACAACACCGGGGACAAGATGGAAAAACAGGAATGGGAGCAGGTCATCAACCTCCTGGCAGAAAAACATAAGGTGAGCTCCATTGAAGAAAACATCCTCCTCCCCCCGCCCCAAGAAGACGATTTGCAGGGAGAAATATCCATCGGGAGTACCCAATACCTGAATCAGTCTCCCAGAGAATTCCGCCTTCACCTGTCAGAATTGACGCGTCATCTTGGTATTTTCGGAAGCACCGGAACCGGCAAAACCACTCTGGCCAAAAACATCCTGAGAGAACTTGTAAGTCATAAAGTCCCCTTCGTCGTCTTTGACTGGGAGAAGAACTACCGGGACCTCGTCAATGAAAACAAGGAAGTCAAAATCTTCACCATTGGGGCCGATATCTCTCCCTTCTTTTTCAACTATTTCAAGATGCCTGAAGGCATTCCTTACCAGGAATATGTCAAAAACGTCATCGACATCTTTAACAAGGCCTATGTCGGAGGAGCAGGATCAGACAGTGTCCTCCTACAGGTCTTTGACAAGGCTTATCAAGAAAACGAGGTCCCGACCACTGAAGATGCCCATGAAATTCTAAACAGCGAGATGAAGAAGAAGCTTCGGGGAAGGGACATGCTCTGGAAGCAAAGCAGCCTGAGAATGCTCCAATTTCTGAGCTACGGGGGCATCGGAGAAGTCTTTAATACAAAGCTCTCCTATCCCATAGAAACCCTCTTAAATGACTATGTTGTTTTTGAACTCGGGGCTCTCGCCAACAAGAATGACAAACGGTTCTTCATCGAAATCTTCACCCTCTGGTACTGGCTCTACAAAGAGCGTCAGGGAATAGAAGACGAAAGGCTGAAACATGTTCTCGTCTTTGAAGAGTTTCATAACATCGTGGAGAACAGCCAGAAAGACGACCTTATCCAGAAGATATTCAGGCAGATCAGAAAGTATGGCACCTCCCTCATCATCATTGACCAGACGCCTTCTCTGATTCCTAACCCAATCTTTGAAAACCTCTACACGAAAGTTACTTTTTCACTCAATCACAAAAGAAATGTCGACGCCATTGCTGATGCCATGTACATGGATAGGGAGGAAAGAAAATACATCGGCATGCTCAAAATCGGACACGCAATCTGCCGCCTGATGGGAAGATATAACCGCCCCTTTCAACTCGGTATCCCTTTTATAAAAGTAAGCCAAAACATCTCAGATTCGGCTGTAAGGGAGCATATGAAAGACTTCTACAAGGATTACAGCCCGAAGAACGCTCCTTTGGCTCCATCCCCACCTCTTCGCACCCCTACGGAACAGTTTACTCCCTCCCCCCTGGAGAGGATCTTCCTCGAAGACCTCCTGAATCACCCATTCGACGGCGCGGACCAAAGAGGTAAACGGCTGGGACTTATACCCCGGGACTCAGGAAAAATACAAACCGGTCTCACGGAACACGGCATAATAACATCTTTGACAATAGACAAGAAGAAGCTCTTCGATCTGACCGATAAAGGAAGAGATCGGCTCCAAAAGCTGGGCTTAAAGATTGATTGCAGGGAAAGGAACCAGGGTGTTGAACACCGATATTTCATAGAGAAGATCCGGGGGATTTTCCTTCCCAGAGGTTGGTTCCCCTTCAAGGAAAAATCAGACATCGACCTTGTTATCGAAAGAGAGGATAAAACTATCGCCATAGAAATTGAGACAGGAAAGAATAAGCCGGAACAAACGCAAAAGAATCTTGAGAAGCTCTTAAAATTCAGTGCCAATGTAAAATTTATCCTTGCCACCAACGATACGGCTTTAGTGAAAACTAAAAATCTCCTTTCAGGTCTCGACCTTCCAAAGAAAGACTCTATCCAGATCCTTCACGTCAGAGACTTCCTAAAAGCCCCATCATTTTAATTCATACTCACACCCGATAGGTCCCGGATTGTTGATAACTCAAAGCGAAAGGAACAACCGAACCTTCAACCCGGCAGATAACTCATACAGAAACATTGAAGCCACCATGTAACACCGTCTCTCGACGAGAGATGGGTTCTGAATAGTTTTACCCATATCTGCCGCTTTAGCACCAAAAGAGCCCAATTTCGATATCTTCCAAAACTTAAAAGAAAGGAGGTGAAACGAAATGTCCCGCGTCCTCAAGGATGAGCTTCAGGAACTGAAACAAAAACTGATGACCTGTTTCCAGGAAACCCTTCCCAGCAAACAATTTAGCGCAACACTCTCCCTGTCCATTATTTGGCTCGGCGTCCTTGGAGACAGGGAAGAACAGATCGAAGACGAGGAGGAAAGGAGGTGTACCAAAGATGAATTCGACAAAGGTAAAAGAAACGTTGAACAAGGAATCGAGATGCTCTATGAGCAAACAAGATGAAGACACATTAACATATCAGTCCTACCCGGGATCTGATCTCTGTCCAGAATGCGGAGAGAGAACCTTCCGCCAGGGTCGCTGTCCTATCTGCATTTCCTGCGGATGGTCTCCATGCGATTAGCTTGAAGAATCAAAAAATAACCTTTTCAGAAAAAAGCCGACCAACCACGATCGGCTTTTTTCATTTCTACAGTCGAAGGAGAAAAAGATGGAGAAAGAACAACCCATCAAGATCGACATCGTCAAGATCCAGATGGTCAGGGATGGAACCCTGGACTATGGCAGGAAAACGATCAGGAGTCCCCAGGACCTGGCAGAACTTGGCCGCGAATTTATCAAAAACGCCGACCGGGAGGTTTTCCTCCTGGTCTCTCTTGATACGAAAAACCACATCAACTGCATTCACGTCGTCAGCATCGGAACGGCCAATGCCGCCCTTGTATCGCCTCGGGATGTGCTTAAGGCTGCTTTGTTGTCCAATGCCTCGAAAGTCGCCTTTATACATAATCACCCATCGGGTGATGTCGAAGCAAGTGAAGACGACATTAGAATCACTGAAAGAGTGGCTCAGTGTGGCGACCTCTTCGATATCCAACTCTTGGATCATGTCATCATCTCAGATGATGGAAGCTACCAGAGTTTCCTGGAGAAAGGGTTGCTGAAGAAGAGCGCCAACCTGCCTTTACCTCAAATCAGAGAGAAGGAAAGTGGTGGTATTTCACTCCAAAGAGGAACCAAACCTGCCAAATGGACGATCAAGGTCTATATTCCAGTAGAAAGTGATGAGCCCGAGGTCTTCAACACCCGAGAAGAGGCTGAAAAAGAGGTCGAATCATCAAGCCTGATGCAGCCGGAGAACATTTACGCAATAGAAGAAATCGAAGACATATGATGTCACCCCTAAAACCTCCGCATCGTTAAACCCTCCAGCCAAAATCAAGACAAATCCTAAGCAGATCGAGTCCCTTCAATTTCCTTCCGGATTGAAGGGACTCTCCCCTTCCAACCAAACGGAATCAAATAAAAAGGAGGATCAAAAGATGATAGCGGTCATCAAAAACTTCAAAGAGGTCATTGAAAACAAAGATATCGACAGAATGAACAAGGAGCTTTATGAGTTCCTTCATCTCCATTGTGGATTCATCGCCCACTACGACATCAACGGCTTCAAAGCGACCTACAAAACCCCCAGAGACTTTGCAGAGATCTTCATCCGACACTTTGACCGGGAACACCGATACTACAACGGAATCTATCGCTGCCACGAAGAAGCCTACAAGGACACAGGATTAACCAAAGCCCAAATCAAAAGAGAATTCGAAAGAATTGTTGACCTTCACAAAGAAGAAATCTCCCGTTGGGCACGAGAAGAACAAAGAACCGAACGTTACGTGCTCTATCTCAAGCTCAAGAAGGAATTCGAAGGAGGTGAACCCCATGATAGGATATAGCGTTGAAGAACAATGGCTTCCTATAGAAGCCCTCAAATCCTCCGAAAAAGAAGACCTGCTTTTTACCAACAATGACCCTGATCTCCAAAATACGGAAGGAATTTGGGTCGTCCTGGACCCTGAGAAGGCGCCCCGGTATCTGACCATTACCATCGGTTCTGCCACCGAAGAATACCTCTTCAACATTGACCTGACCGGAGCAACTCCCGTCCTAAGAGATGAGGACGGAAGAATCCTCTACATCAGAAAAAAAGGAGGTGAAAAAGATGAACATGGGATTTAGCACCCACGGCCACTGGGCATCCCTCAAAGAGCTCAAAGAAATAGAAGTGGAAGACAGAGGAAACCCATGGTTCGATGACACACGAGTGGATCTCGAAAACACGGAAGGAATCTGGGTAGCCATAGATCCCAAAGGAACCATCAACTATCTCTTTATGGCTTCAGAGCTTGAATCAGAAGAGCACCAGGAAGCCCTAAGATACCCGGAGAATTACCTCATTAAAGTGGATCTTGCTGGAGCCATTCCCGTCTTGGAAGACGGCGATGGCGGAACTTTATACATTAGAAAGAAAGGAGGTGCAATCCATGTGGAACGAACCAACCAAGGAACAATTGGCCAAAATACCCAGGCTTTATGAAACGGAGGATATCCCCTTGAAGGACAAGCTGATCTACCTCCACTTTTTCATCGGAGGATGTGATTGGTACATCGCTGAATACGACGGAGAAGACCTCTTCTGGGGGTATGCGGTCCTCAACGGCGACTTTGAGATGGCAGAATGGGGATACATATCTTTCGCTGAGCTGAAAGGGATTCGAATCCCTCCAGGCTTTGAAATAGACTACGAAACGTGTTGGCAAATCAAAAAAGCCATCCAGATTGAAAAGGTCAGAATGGGCAACCATTGGTCTGCAACAGAAGAGCGAAAGAATAACTCTTCAGGAAAGGAGAACGCAGATGACGTACGTACTGATTTGGCTATCGGGAGGGATCATTGAGCAGGTCACCTTTTTCAATAGCCAATTACAAGCTCTCAGGACCCTCTCAGAATTCGTCAGAGGCATGGACCTTCATGACGATGATGCAGCAGTCTTCGGCCCCAAAGGCTTGGTGGCTAACGCCAAGGACTTTTTGGATGAAGAGAACCAGTTCATCGAAAACCACGAGCTTGTCAACGAGATAGCATCTGGCAAAGAAGAGCCCAAGACTATCTATCTCATCGGAAACCCAGACCACCCTCTGGGGTTCATGGTGGCCTCACCTGACGACCCGTTAGGCTATGAAAACCCCGCCGAAGCCGTATCCGAACTGTGCCAGATGAGAAACAGCGCAGGCAATCGCCTCAAGCTTTATCGCGTCGTTCCGGTAGATGAACCCATCGTCACCCGCACCGAGCTGGAACGATACAATGCTGAGAACGAAAACGAGGATTTTGTCTTCCCACTGGTAGAAGAATATGTAACAGGCTAAAGCGAAACCGCTCAAGAGACGTCCTGACAATAGATCAGGCCACACACACCTTTAGCAGCCGTCCGGAGCCGAACTCTGGACGGCTTTTTTATTCCCTTAACGGGGAAGAAAGGAAACCGATATGGACATTACAAACTACCTCAAAGCTGGCTACCCTCTGATTCACATCGTCACCCAGGAAACCGACAGAGCAACACGCTCAATCAATGCAGAAGGATGGAAAACCTACTCCTGGGACTGCCTGAGAGGTATCACAGAACCGGATACCGGCAGGACCCTGGAAGACATCAGTGATCCGCTACAGGCTCTTAAATGGCTTGCGGGGAAAGGCGATGCTATCCTCATCGCCCAAAACTTTCATCATTTCATCACCTCTGTTGAGATCATCCAGGAGATCCAGAACAGCCTGCCCATCTGGAAAGGCCAGGGAGCCTGCCTTGTCACCCCTGGACCAAGGATCAATCTGCCCCTGGAAATCGAAAAATACTTCACCGTCCTTGACTTCAATCTTCCCTCTCCCCAGGAGCTCCTGGCCATTCAAGAAGAATTGGGCCAAAGCGTGGGGGTATACGTAAATGCAGAATCTGTAGAGGCTGCCCGCGGGCTGACAGAATTCGAGGCAGAGACAGCCTTCGCCCTGAGCTTGGTCATAAAGAAACAGTTCTGCCCCGAAGTTATCACCGAGCAGAAAAAACAGATGATCAGGCGTACCGGCCTCATGGAATTCTGGCCTCCGGTTCCCATAGACCAGGTGGGCGGACTCGACCTCTTTAAACAGTACCTCTCCAACCGGATGAAAGCCTTCGAACCCGGGAACGAATACCTTCCCAAACCAAAGGCCCTGCTTTTGGTGGGGATCCCCGGAACCGGCAAGAGCCTTTCCTGCAAAGCGGCAGCCTCAATCCTGAACTGGCCCCTTATACGGCTTGATGTCTCGGCTCTCAAGGGTTCCCTCGTGGGTGAGAGCGAAAGAAAGATAAGACAGGCCACTTCAACTATCGATGCCTTTGGTAGGGCAGTCGTGTGGCTCGATGAGATCGACAAGGGCTTCTCCGGGGTTAAGTCCTCTGGACACACCGATGGAGGAACCACATCCTCGATGTTCGGACACTTCCTCACATGGATGCAGGAGACCCGGAGCCCGGTGCTTGTCATGGCCACGGCCAATAACATTTCAGAACTTCCACCGGAATTCATGCGTGCCGGCAGATTCGATGCCATGTTTTTCGTGGATATCCCGACAATCAATGAAAGAAGCGAGATCATCCAGATCATGAACACCCGTTATGGTTCAGGGATCCCAGATGATTTTGCAGAAAACCTTCAGGGCTGGAGCGGTGCAGAGATCGAACAGTTGGCCAAGGATAGTCTCTTCGATGGACTTCAGGCGGCCTATGAGACCATCGTACCCCTTTCCAGAACCATGAAGGAGGAGGTCACCGCGTTACGAGAATGGGCTAAGACCAGGGCAAGAAAAGCCAATTCGCCGGAAAAAGACGATCAAATCCCAAAGGTAAGGAGGATAAAAGGATGAGCCACATCTCAAAAATCGAACTTGAAGTGAGGGACTTAGGGACTCTCAGACAGGCTTGTTGCCGCCTCGGCCTTAACATGCTTGAAGGGAAGAAGACCTTCAAGTGGTACAGCCAGGAAAAGGGGATCTGCGACCATGCTATCCGGATCCCCGGGGCTACCTTTGAGATCGGTGTGAGCAAGACCGGTGATCTCTATGAGCTTCAGTGCGACTACTGGGACTCTGCCATAGGGAAAGCCATCGGTAACAACGGTGGCCTACTCAAGCAGGCTTACGCAATAGAGCGTACTAAAACCGAAGCCAGACGCAAGGGCTACAGCGTCATCGAGAAGAAAACGGACTCAGGTGTCCGGCTTCATGTTCGAGTGACCTAAAGAATATCGAAAAATCTATCCAACAGGAGGTTAGCCGTGAAAGAGATCATCTTGGACATCTCAAACGAAGGAGAAATCCGAATCGAAACCAAAGGATTTAAAGGGAAGAGCTGCCTTTCTGAGTCCCGGTTCCTCAAGGACCTGCTAGGAAAGGAAACGGAAAGCGCTCTCACCCCTACCTACTGGGAAGAGGAGGAAGTCACGATCAAAAAATATCTTCCTCTCTGCGGTTAAGAACATGAACAAAAAAAGCCCAAATTCATTAAAGAAAGGAGAATCGTGATGGAAAACATGTTTGAAAAAGGATGTCTGGTCCAGCTCTCCATCAGCAAATGGGGAGGAGTAAAGAAGATCAACGACAACCAGCTCGCTGAAATGATCGAGACTCATGAATGGTTGACAGCGACCAAGAAGCTTGTGGATCCCGAATCCCTCAAACCAATCTGCAAGGTGGGAAACTCGGCAAGGACCTACCTTACAAGCATTAGCCTCCCCTTCCCGATTCAAGGAATGGTTTTCATCCCCAAAGAGATCATCACCCGGGTTGACCAGAAGTTGGAAGGGTTCAAAACCGAGTTCAACCAGACCGTAACTACCTTCCTCGATGACTATGACAAACTTCGGGAGACCGCCATGGTCTATCTCGGAGACTTGTTCAATGAAGTCGATTACCCGGTCCACGTGGAGAAGAAATTTTCCTTTGCATGGAGGTTCATCATTCTCGATGTGCCGAACGGCAAATCGGGCATTCTCTCACCCGAAATCTACGAAAGAGAGAAAGAAAAATTCATCCAGACCATGGAAGAGGCAAGAACCATGGCCATCGAATCCCTGAGAGAAGAATTTGGCTCGATGGTTGAGCGGATCACAGAGCGTTTTACCCAATCCGGGGACGGAAAGCCAAAAGTCTTCAAGAACGCAACAGTAGAGAGCTTCTACGAGTTTTTTGAAACCTTCAAGGAGAAGAATATCTTCCGGGATCAACAGTTGGACGAGCTAGTTGAGCGAGCCCAAGCTGTTCTGGGTGGTGTCTCTGCCGAGAGCATCCGAACGAACGCCGATCTTAAGGAAAACATTCGTGCAGGAATGGCAGAGGTAGAAGGTGTCATGGCAGTAGCACTGGCCAGGCCGAGACGAAAGATCGTAATGGATTAGGCAGAGTGTCTTTAAGAATCGGCTGAGAGGGCGACTCATCTCACATGGATGGGCCGCCCTTTCTTTTCTATCGTTCTCCTCAAAAGGCGGACATAAGGAGGGGCACAATGAATCAGAAGCAACCTATAAAAACCGTCAGTATTGTCAGGGTTGAACTGGCAAAAGACTGGGGCCACCCCTACGCGAATCTTGAAGTTGAAAACCCAAAAGACCTGGCATCGGTACTGAAAAAGTTTCTAAGAAAAACCGATAGGGAAGTGTTTCTCACAATCAACCTGAGCGGGACAAATGAAATAAACAGTATCAACATCGTAAGCATGGGATGCCTCACCAGCACAACCGTCCACCCAAGGGAGGTCTTCAAAGCAGCCATACTGTCCAATGCCTTTAGAATAGTTATAGCCCACAATCACCCCTCTGGAACCTCCTATCCTTCGCAGGAGGACATCGATATGACGAGGAAATTGATCCAGTGCGGAGATATCCTCGACATCAAAGTCATGGACCACATCATCATCGCAGGCAAGGAATACCTCAGCTTCGCAGAAAAGGGAATAGGAGGGCTGTAACCGGAAGAGGGAAGCGGCTCGCCATCGAAAAGAAACAAAAAACCTAACCCAAGCTAAATTTCTCAAGCAGAAGGGCGACCTTCCCAATGGGATGGGGTCGCCTTTTTTATTTTTCAACCACTAAAAGAAAGGAGAGAGGAAATGGAAAACACAATGGAGATCGTGAAATGGGACAGGTACTTTGCTCTTTATGACCAGGGAGAGTTGGTCTGTGTCACGGTTTACAAAAAGGGAGCTCAGGAAGTCAAAAGAAGGATTGAGGAGCTAAAAACCATGCTTGAAATGGCAAACAACTCCTCTCAAAACGAGGTACCAGGCAAGAGTTAAAGCAACTGGGCAGAAGAAGAAAGCTAAATTTCTTTCACCAAAGGGCGACTTATCGAATATACGGAGGTCGCCCTTTCTCTTTTAGAAAGGAGGCCCTTATGGCAAGACTCGAATCCGTGGCAAAAATGGGATACTACCCCACACCACAAGAACTAACACCACTCATCGCAAAATACCTAAAACGCAAAGAAGAAAAAGGAACGATTAGAATCTTTGACCCATGTGCAGGAGAAGGCACAGCCCTGAAAACCATTGGAGACCACCTTAACGCAGAAACTTACGGAATAGAAATCGACAAGAAAAGAGGAAGGGAAGCACAGAAAAACCTTACCAAGTGCCTGGTCACTGATTACAAATCTACCCAGATCACCCCAAAATTTGCAGGTCTCCTATGGCTCAACCCTCCTTATGACTGGGGAGCCAGAAAAGAAGAACTTGAAACATCAGAGAGGTATGAGCGCACATTCCTGAGGGACACAGTGAAATACCTTATCCCTGGAGGAATGCTGGTCTACCTAGTTCCTTTAAAGAGACTGGACCGTATCATCGCAAGGATACTCTCTTACCGGTTCGAAAATATTAGACTCCACAAATTCCCGGAAGACCTCTACCAGCGGTTCAAGCAAATTGTCCTCTTCGGGATCCTGAAGAAATCCCCATCCAGTAACGAGAGTGTCTTCGAATACCTGAAGAATGCAGGAGCTGGCAAAGTAACCATTCCTTATCTGCCAGAAACCCCGGAACACTTCTACGAGGTACCACTCTCACCGAGCCTTAAAAAGTTTCTATTCAGAACCCTCGAAATCAACCCCCAGGAGCTTGAAGAAGAGATCAATCAATACAGCCTGGATGAAGAAATCCAGAGGATGTGCGCTAATTATACTTTGTCTGAAAAGATGACCTCCATCATGCCTCTGAGGCACGGGCACCTGGCCCAGCTCATCGCCTGCGGGTTCATCAAGGGAGTTGTTTTCGACCAAGACCGGAAGAACCCTCTCATCGTCAAAGGCGTAACCAAAAAGACAGTCGATTACAGGATCGAAAGAGAAGAAAATATGGAAAAACACATCGAAACCGACCGGATCGTCATCACCATTAATGCCATTAACCAGCAAGGAGAGATCCTCACTATCCAGTAAAGGAGGGAACCGTATGCTTCACAAAATCAGAACCCAGGGAATTGAGGCCTACTGCTCAGGCCTTATCGTTGACAGAGAAACAAGCCAGTATGTTTACCTCCTCGGAGTGGCAGGATACCAGAGCGCAGTAAAGGGGATCCTCGCAGACATGCTGAAAGGAGAAGCCCTCTCTGTTGATATCTCCGAAGAGACCTATTGGGTTGAAAGGTTTTCAGCAAACTACATCATGAGAATCAAGAAAATGCCTTCCGAGTACTGTCAAGGGTTCACCCTACTCAAAATGGGAGGGGGCCAAGAGAATGAGGAGAGCTCTTTCCGGGAATTCCTCCTCATAAACAGAGACTCCCAGGAAGTAAAAAGCCAGTTTTACTGCCAGCTCGACCAAAGGACAGAGGTACCCATCCACTCAAGCTGGACTGAGTGGCTTTGGGAACTCTTCGAGGAGAAAGGATGGATAACAAGACTTGAGACCGTCGTGGGGAAATTTGAGGCCTACCTCGTTAACGTTCACCAGGAAGAGTTTAGCTACGAAATAACCCAGGCCATTCGGAAAAAGGTGCCTGAGGTTATTAACTGCATGAAGAGGAGGTAAAGATGGAAACCCAATTAAGCCTTAAAACTTTTCTTGAAGACTACGGAGAGTCACTGGCGGAGATGGTCACCCAGGAATTAAAAGTCATCCACGACCCGGCCAGGGATAAAGAAGAACAGATGGATCATCAAATGGACAAGCTCAAGAAGAACCCCTTCCCTTCTCAACGGGAGATCATTAAGGCCGTGGTCAAATCATTCAGATCCGGAGACAAGGCTGTTTACATGACCTGTGAGATGGGCTGCGGGAAAACGCTGATGGCAATAGCCGTGGCTTCCATGCTCAAAGAAAATCCCAGAGTCGTTGCCATCTGCCCACCCCACCTTGTACGAAAATGGATACACGAAATAAAGGAAGCCATGCCCTGGGCCAAAGCCATAAACCTTAACGGTGAGAGCTGCTTCAAAATACTCCAAGCTATGAAAGACGCATTGAGGCCCAGTTGTCCCGAGTTTTATGTCATCGGGAAGGAGAAGGCAAAACTCGGCTACCAGTGGCGGCCAGCCGTAATCAGAAGAAAAACCGGCAATTATTGCCCCAAGTGCAGACAGATCCTTCTTGACCAGGACGGAGTACCCCTGCCAGTATTCGAAACCAACACCCAGGGAAAGCTAAAGAAAAAATACTCCTGCCAGAATATCGTTACAAAATGGAAATGGTCAGAGGAATACCAAATAATGAGGCTCAAAAATGAAATCTGCGGTGAGCAGCTCTGGCAACCAGATCTAAACAAGCAAAATTACCTCAAACCCATGCCAGCCCAATATATTAAAAAGGAGCTCAAAAACGTTTTTGACCTCCTCATCGCTGATGAGTGCCATCATTACAAAAACCAGACCGGACAGGGATGGGCCTTTGCAGCCTTAACAAATAGCTGCAAATATACCCTTTGCCTAACAGGCACCCTTGCAGGAGGATACGCCCAGGATCTTTATTATCTCCTCTACAGGACGCATCCAAAGCTAATGGTCGAGGATGGAAACCCGTGGGGAAACCCGATGCGGTTTATGGAGAAATACGGGATCCTCGAAAGAATCACCATCGTCTCAGAAGAAGATGGCCTAACCACAAAAGCCAAAAAAAGAACCGTGATCAAGGCAAAGCCGGGAATCAGCCCCCTTCTATTGGGAAAGATCCTCCTGCCAAACTCCGTATTTCTTAGACTCTCCGACTGTGTAGAAAACCTTGTTCCTTACGAAGAAGAGGTTTACGAAATCGAAATGAACCCGGAACAGGAAAAACACTACCAGGCATTCGAAGAGCAGATGAGGAAAGCCTTAAAAGAAGCTCTTAGCCAAAGAGATAATTCATTGCTTGGGGCCTACCTAAATGCCCTTCTTAGCTACCCGGAAAGGATCTACAGAGGTATACAGGTTTATCACCCTCATACAAAAGAGCTCGTTGCACAGGGCCCGCCAGTACAGGGAATCATGCCTAAGGAACAAGAGCTTCTGGACATTATTGACAAAGAACTCTGCCAAAGGAGAAAGGTTATGGTCTATATCCAGAACTCAAATACCACAGACATCAGCCCGAGACTAACGGAACTCATGGAGAACAAGGGATACAAGATCAGGGTCCTCCGGGCTGGAGACAGTGAAGGTAGAGATGAGAAGATTAAAAAGTGGGTGAGTGATGGTCTTGACGTTCTCATCTGTAACCCCAAGCTCGTTGAGGTCGGGCTCGACCTTCTCTTTGCTGTGACCGTAGTTTTTTACCAGTGTGGCTATAGCACCTATACCCTAAGACAGGCATCGAGAAGGTCGTGGAGAATCCCACAAACTCAACCGGTGAAAGTCTATTTCCTCACCTATGCGGATACGATGCAGATACGGGCCATGAAGCTCATTGCAGATAAACTTACCTGTTCACTGGCACTGGAAGGAGAACTGACGGATAAGGGGCTTGCTGCTTTATCTGAAACCTCGGATTCCATAACCAAGGAGCTGGCAAAGATGCTTGTTGAGAAATCCCAGGATAACCGAAGACTAAAGGACCTCTGGGCTGCCTACCGGAAAAAAGAGGTTCAGTTGGAGTGCCACATAACAGAAGCACAACCTTTGGAGGTGAAACAGGACGAGGTGCCAAAACCAGAGGACGACATCAAGAGAGTAACAACGGAAGCAGAACAAATTGGGAGCAAGGTGGTCAAAGTCCAATTCATTGAATTTGTCGGCAGGAGAAGAAAGAAAGTTACTCACATCGAAGTCACCCAGGCGGAGCTAACGAATTTGCTGAGCAAGACCGAGAAAAACGTAGTGGCACAACTGTCAATCTTTTAAAGCTGCGGGGAGGCCCCGAAAAGGGCTTCCCTTCTTTTCCCTTTTAGCGAGGATCATGAAGCATAAGCAAAACCGGACCTAACCTTTCTCGTCTTTCTGTTCCATTTTTACAGTCTTGAATTCTCTTCTCGTTAGCTTCAGGAGCTTGTCTTCCAGGTTCTTCATCTCTTCAAAAACATACTGTGTCTCTTCTTCGGACCTTATTGCTTTTGCAAGCCAATCTTTAGCCTGATTTGGCTGATTGGATTTCAAACTGGAAATAGCCATATTAAGACAATACCGAAAATTAGTATCATACTTAGAAACTTGTGATTCCAAACGCTTCAGCTTCTCTTCGGAGACAATCTTGTTCTTTTCCAGAAGGACCTCCTCCCTCACGATTTTCCGTTCATTCTCAGGAACATTATCCCACCGGGACCGGAGATCCTTGAACGATTTGAGGTCGAAGTCCTCAATTCTCTCACTCAGTCCTTTAAGGTAAGCAAGTTGTTTGAGGATTAAGTTCTCTTTTGGAGCAATCTGGTTGATCTTCTCTGCAATGAGGCGCCTGCCCTTATCAGTGGCGCCGTACTCATCAATAATCCTGACCATCTCGCGCAATTGCCGGACGATATCTTTGCTGTCCTTCACACCCCCCTTCGTGATTCCCTCAAGATCTCTCTTGATAAAGGAAAAGTCCTGTTTCTCCCGGCCGATATTTCTGGAAAGGCTTAGATCCGGATTGGGGATGTGCTCTAAAGTACGGCCCAAAGACCTGATATCTCGTCCAGACCAAAAAGAGCTGAAGAACTTCCAAATGGAAACAAAGAGCGCAACAATAAGAACCAAGTTCAATACTGACCCGAGCCCATTTTCTTCGAGCCATGAAAAGAACTCCGGTACTGCAGCGCGGACCAACAAATAAGCAATGATAAACGCAAGAGAACCGGAGGCAGTACTCCCAGCACCGACAGACTTGATGAGATAGAAGATAACCAAACCCACTAAGAAGATCAGGATTGCAGCAGCAATCGAGCCAAAGGATTTGATACTAAACCCGAAGCGGTATTCCGCCAGAGAAAGCGATAAAGCCAAAATCAAACCAACAACCATTGAAAGTACCCGACCTTCTTTTCCTTCGAATCTCCGTCCGAGGGTAAGCTTGGCGACAGAGACGAAAAGACAGAGAAAGATGAAGAAGTCTACCCAATAATGGTACGCATTGTAGAAACTGCTGATGTCTAAATATTGAAAGGGATGGAACAAGTCATTTAAGAAAGCACTTGAGGCATAAGCGGAGGTTGGGATCATAAGAAACACCAATATAACCACATAAGAGAACGAAAACCTGGTTTGGCATCTCATACCCCTTAAATCAGGGGTCTGAGTTTAAAAATCTTTTGATTCAAAAACTCTGCCGGGTCCAAATTGCTAAATGGACCACTTCAAAGATCAAGACAAAGCTTTGATGGATATCAGGTCGTCTTCGGGAATGATGGGGGCTAAGATTCCAAAAGGGCAAAAAGAGTGGCCAGAATGTGCCCGGTAACTCCCGTGTTACATAATATAGTTTACTATTTCACTATTGTTCCGATCGGCAAGAAAGCTTTCCGTCAGGCGGGCCAAAGCACATGAATTGGTAGTAAAGGTAGGAGTCCCTTCGATTAACTCTGGGCAAGCTCACCGACACGGGGCTCGCAATCCAAAGTTGTCTATGTTGGGGAGGCTGCACGAAAGCTGCTCCATAAGGATGATGCTCTGCTGAAAAAGCTCAACATTCCGATAACCGAGCATGACAAGCTGCCGGATGTTGTGCTATTTGATTAGTCCACAAGTCTCCTCTTCATGATAGAAGCGGTCACATCACACGGTCCGCTTTCTCCCAAAAGGCAGATTGAGCTGGAAAAGACATTGGCCGGGTGCAAGGCTAAAAGGGTTTACATCAGCGCCTTCCCAGATTTCCATGAGTTCAAGAGACATATTGACAATATAGCATGGGAGACAGAAGTCTGGGTAGAAGACAACCCCGCTCACATGATTCACTTCAACGGGCCAAAGTTCCTGACTGTGTATAATAGCTAAACACAGCCCGTGCTTTATAAGAAGAAGTTAAGGGTCAAGAGGATTCCACCCCAGAAAATAAGGCTTGCAACAAGATTGTTCAAAGCCTTCCTTACGGAAGTGAATTTCTTGTATGCCACCGTTGACACGATGTGCGTCTGATTTATAAGCTCCTCCTCGATGCTTTCTTCATCAAGGCCCTTCATCTTCTGCTTAAAAACATCAAGGCTCAGATTTTGTATCGTCCCGAAATAGAACATTGAAGGTGTTTTTGCATTGAGTGAAGGCCTGATTGTCCTGAAACAGTTCGTCATTGAAAGGATGAAGAACAGCATGAAAAGGCCGGATATTACCAAAAGGATGGATGAGCTTATCCCCAATCCTTGCTTGATAAGCAGAGCCTTTATCTCAGGAGCCTTCGTCATGAGATGGGCGAACAGCCCTCCATTAAATGCCAGAATCAAGCTCGCTTTGGTGTCGGCATTAACGACCCATGAGCTTGCCCTTTCAAGATTCTTATAATTGGCTTCAATCCTGATGTTCATAAAAAAATCTTACCTCCTCTTTTTATTTTCCTCAAATAAGGGTTGCAGGTATGTTGGTATATCTGAACCGCCATGTGTTGCTACCGGTCCGGGCCAGTGGCCGGTCTCTTCCCAATAGCCCTGCTTGAAAAGCCAGAGGTCCGCCCATTTGATGATGTCAGCAGCAGTATCAGTTAAAGGATTCCAAGACATACTTACAGGGTCTTTGGGGTCGAAAAGGCACATGCTCAGGTCCCGGAAAATGTGAGGCGAGTTGAATATTGGCGGTATGGGAAATGCCTTCGGAGGCAATATTGGGTAGTAACAAATCTTTGGTTCCTCCCCCGGGTAATATACTCTAGTCAGGCTGGAAATCGTGGGAGTTTTGATAAATCCCTCCCAATAAGGCTCACCGAACCTTGTCCATTTCAACTCAAACCTGTCTCCGAAGATTTGCCTAACAGCGTTGACCTCAAACCGGAGCTTTTCCTCATCGCAATACCAGGGCAGAAGGCCAAAGATGCTGTCATTCCCTGGCCCAAACCTTTGAGGGCTTAGGGGTGTATACACGCTTCCCCTGAAAGCTTTCCCGGTTCTCAACTCCCACAACATACTGTCCTTCATCATTTCTCCCTACCGATAATCCTTGGTCAAGAGCTGCTGCAATCGCTACCTTGTCAGCCAGAGCAAATCCTTTTTCCTCAAAGTCATCCCATGTCTTACTCCGAAGGCTGTAACAAATTTTGCCATTTGCGTATTTGGGCATGAAAGCCTTCTTGATTTTCTCATTTTCGATGGCTTCGTAAACCGTCTCGCTTACGATTATTTCCTGTTCCCCGGCGGCGTCCTCAAGCTTGCTGGCGTTATTGGTGCTGTTGCCAATAAGGATGGGCTCCCTTTCACCTCTGTAGCCAAGCTTGCAGGCAGCGATTGTCCCATAGTCTATCCCAATTGCTATCTTTATCGGGTCATAATCGGTGAAGAAAGGGTTTATGATTTTCTCCACGCTCGTGAGCATGGAGATTGCTGCCTCAACTGCTGAATTGATTACAGCCTTTTTCTCCTCCTTTGGCGCCCAGCAAAAGACTATGTGGTCCCTGTCTCCCTGTATGGCGACCTTGAATCCGGGAACCTTCTGTTCTTTGGCTATGGCGTTTATTTCCTGGTGGAAGGTGTTCAGAATCCTGAATATGGATTTCTTCTGCTGCTCTTCAGTCCGTTTGGTGAAATGGCAGATGTCCACAAAAAGAGTGGCAGTGTCCACCATTGCCATCTGGTTCGTCTTAAGGGCTTCGAGGTTTGGAAGCTTTTCAGGCTCGATAACCTCGATATCCTTTGGAGGAACGTCATTGTTCTTTACCCTTTCCTTGCTTTTCTCTTCATCCCAGCCCATAGAAATTCTCCTTTCTGAGGAATTATTTTGACATCCTTTTGTATTTCCCTTAAATTTAGGGAAAGGCGTCATCAGGTTAAGCGTCCGGATCCACTTCTCCTGTCACTAAGTAATACGTAAGAGCGTTACAAATGGCTGCTTCTTGCACTTACGGGGGGGTCATGGAGGAGCAAGCGAGAATAGGTTTTGTCAGGGAGATGGCAAGAAAAGTGCTTAAAAAATATGGCGTTGCAAAGCCTGGCACGCCAGCAGAGGATATTGCCAAAGGGGAAGGGTTCGATTTGGTCTATAGAGCGTGGCCCAACAGGGTCGGGGCGCTGCTACTCAGGGCAGGGAAAATTATAGGAGTAAATTCAAACCATCACCCCCACCGTCAGAGGTTCTCAATTGCCCATGAACTGGGGCATTATTTCCTGAATCACAGGCAGGACGATTACGAGAAAGGCATAACCTTGGACAACCCACCGGTAGGGGATGATTCTTCAAAGATTCAGAACACAGAGGCGCATGAGTTTGCAAGCGAACTTCTTGTGCCCTTACCCATAATTAAAGAAGCTTATAAGACTGTGAAGGATGCCAAAGCCCTTGCTGAAATGTTCAATGTAAGCCTTGAAGTGATGTTTATAGCATTGGAAAAGCACAAGCTGCTTAAATGAGGTCAGCCCTGCCTCTGCGTTCCAGCTCTGCCCTGACGCCTTCCAGAAATTCCTCCGGTACCGAAACTTCCTTTTGCTCTTTCTTAGAAGAGATATACATAAGGTCTTCCGCCGCTATCGAGATATCTTCAAGCCTTTCCTTTTCGTTTCCTTTCGCATCTGCCCGTGCATGAACCGGAATTACTCCTGCCATGGTGGAGACTTTCAGAGACATCTTAACGGCTGAGACAAGTTCTTTCAGGTTGATTCTGAAAGTCTCCATAATGTCTGCGATTGTGCCTTTTGCGATATGCAATGGGCTTATCTGGCCGGATTCCAGTTTTCCAATAAAGTCTTTATCCTTGCCAAGCCTTTCAGCTATTCTTGAGGCGCTGATGCCTGCCTCCTTGCGGATGTATTGGATGTGCCTGCCGAAGACTTTTACTTCGCCATAAAGCCTTTTCTTGCCCTTTTCGATTGCCATGTCTTCATAGGCTATTTTAATGCTGCGGGCATATCTTTCTTCAAGTTCGGGTGGCAGGGTAATGCCCGTGCATTCGCTTTCCAAGTCTTCAATTTCTTTTTCAGAAACAGGATAAGGGATTTGTCCAGCCCTTGCTAAGAGTTTCAACTGGGCTTCAAAGCTTTCCAATTCTCGCTCATCATCCATGGTAGAAACCTCATTCTTTTTCATCCCGCATCACCCCCTCTTAATTGATTTGATTAGTGCGTTTTTTTTAATAATGATTCGTATATTTCCTTAAGTTTCTTCAACGCCCTTAATTTTCTTTGCCGGACAGTTCCTTGTTCCATGCCCAGGTATTTCGCAATTTCTGCGAGCTTACCATCATGGCTGCGCCATTCAAGGATCTGCCTGTCAATAGGGTCAAGGCAGGATAAGGCTTCCTGCATTAATAACCCTGCCTTGCTTACTTCTTCAGGGGAGGAGCCAGCGGGGTCAACCGCAAGCCTCTCAGCAGCGCCGTGAACCATCTGAGAATACTTCATGTTTTTCCTCAGCCAGTCAGTTGCGATTCTTAAGGCAATTCCGAACACCCATGTGCTGAATTTGGCTCCCTTTTCGACCTGATATTTTTGAACATTCACGACTACCTTGTAGAATGTCTCTGCGACAACGTCTTCGGCATCAGGTTCCAATAAATGAAACTTTCTGATGATAAAATATTTAAGGCAGGGGCCGAAGACCTTAATGAATGCAGATTGGGAAGCTTCGTTACCCTGTTTTAAACCTTTGATAAGTTCTTCATCATTAAGGCTGTTTTGGAGCACTTAAGCTAACCTCTCTAAGTCGAGGTGAGGCGTCTTTCCTTTCATTCATTTATACGGGAGGGCGTTACAGGCATCATGATATGCAATTTTCGTTGTAATTTCAACTGATTTGATATAAATTATGAACAAAAATGAGGGAAAAAGAGGCGATGATGAGGAAAAAAGTTCTGGATCAAGTCCCAACTGAGTGGGTAAATGTAAACTGCTTTTGAATCAAAAATCAGGCAACATACAAGTTAAGACCTTGAGGCGAAGGTATTCCTCGTCCCTGAGGCCATAGGAGCGACGCTGGATTACACGAATCTTGTTATTCAGACCTTCGACGAAGCCGAGAGACACTTTGTTCTCGGACTTGCAGAAGGCGGCGATCCCATCCCAGTGGCGCTCGATCATCTCGGCGAACTTCTCATAGGGTTTGAGCCGTTGCCATTTTAGCGAGGCCTTCCAGTTGTCGAAGAACTTCCTGGCCCAGGCCTCTGACTGATAGTCCCATAACTGGCCAAACTGCTCTTTGAGGACGTAGGCCGTGTTAAGCCGTTTGTTGGCCGCCAAGAGTGTTTTCAAGGCATTTCTCCCATCCGTCGAAAGATTCTCACGGTGGGAGAGAAGGGTGTATTTCTGGCCCTTGATGAATTTACGATCGTCACCGGTGAGGCGGTAATATTCACTCTTGCGAATCTTGTCCATGGCTTCGTTTAAGTGCCTCAGAACATGAAACTTATCGTAAAGGATAGCAGCTTGCGGGGCATGCTCACGCGTAGCGTTTTCAAAGGGTTTCCACATGTCTATGACCGCAAGCCGTATCCTTTTGATTTTCGCGGGTCCGAGCCATTCATAGAAGAGCTTCAGGCTTTCCTCCGAACGGTCGGTCCCTCCGAACCAGATGGGTCGTCTTCTCTCCAGATCGCTGACGACGATCCGGTAGCTGTGGCCCTTACGGATGGAGATCTCGTCAATGCCGATGGTCTTAGGCCTGGGATTGCCGGCACGGCGGAGTTTCTCCCGCATGTACTGTTTTTCCAGAGCGTTGACCGTCTTGCGGTCCAGATGCAACTCCCGGGCAACATCCTTGACCGTGGAGGTACTGCAACGCTTGCCAACGTAAAAGGCAAACCGCTTGGTGTAGAACGGATTGTTGGCCAGGAAGGCAAACTTCTCCTGCTTCACCTTGCCGCACCTTCGGCACAGAACACGCCGGATCTCCAGTTCGAGGTAGATGCGCGTGTCGCCGCAGGGGAGATCTCGCACCAGACGGAACTTGCGGTCGTAGAAGGTCCGGTGTGCCGTACCGCAAGCTCCGCAGGCTGTTTTTTTTGCCGCCGGATGAATCGGATGACCCGGGCTCTGGGATCGCCAAAGATACCGGATACCCTCTGCT